>Ga0316208_1002052_pt1 | contig 17239 bp, 17 predicted proteins | sample 3monopyrite_MG_FD_204944 | JGI IMG/M metagenome (GOLD analysis project Ga0316208, IMG submission 204944) | Microbial mat bacterial communities from mineral coupon in-situ incubated in ocean water Damariscotta River, Maine, United States -... | ecosystem: Environmental > Aquatic > Marine >...
AATTCCTTTAGTTGGATATTTATCCATTTATTTAACAGGTTTATTAGTGTATGCGTTTGTTAACCCTTCTTTTTTAAAAATAGATGTTCTATGAATGAAAGTTTAGCAAAATATGATATTTCAGTTGATGTACTTCAATTAATTAATGCCGAAATCGCATGGCGTTATATGATATTGCCAATTCGCAAAGAAAATAATAAAGTAACATTTATTTGTTCATCAGACTCAAATCAAAATGATATCACAGATGAGTTAGAAATCTTAACACCTTGGAAAGTAGAATTGATAAAAGAAGATGAAAATATAATTTCAAAACTTTTAGGAAAATACTACAGACGATCTGGAGAATTTGAACAAAATAATTTTAGTTTAGGAAATGGAAAGTCATCCGATTTTTTAATCAGAATTATTAATGAAGCAAAGTCAGTAGGGTCATCTGATATTCATATTGAAATTTATGAAAATAAAGCGAGAATAAGAATAAGAATTGACGGATCTTTACAAGTCAAATATAATGTTGAACTTGCTGATTATCCAGAATTGGTGAATAAAATAAAAATAAAATCTAATTTAAATACATCAGAAAAAAGATTGCCACAAGATGGTAGAATAAGTTTTGAAAAATTTGATGTTAGGGTTTCAATTTTACCAACCCTTCATGGCGAAAAAATTGTGTTAAGAATACTGTCACGAGATGCTTCACAAATTGATTTAAATTATTTAGGTTTTTTAGAAAATGAAAAAAAATCTTATTTAAATGGCGTTAAACGACCCAATGGCATTGTTTTAATAAGTGGTCCGACAGGTTCGGGAAAAACAACTACACTTTACGCCACTTTAAAACTATTGAACAAAGAAAAAACAAACATAGTTACAGTTGAAGATCCAATTGAATATACACTGGAGGGGATTAATCAAGTCCAATTAAAAGAAAATATAGGTTTAAACTTTTCGGCAGCCTTGCGTTCGTTTTTAAGACAAGACCCTGACATTATTATGTTAGGAGAAATTAGAGATGCTGAAACAGCACAAATGGCAATTAGAGCCGCACAAACGGGGCATTTAGTATTGTCAACTATTCATACCAACTCAGCTTGGGGAACAATTGCACGACTTATAGACATGCAAGTTCCGCCATATTTATTGGCAGCAACTCTAAATACATCTGTTGCTCAAAGATTAGTAAAAGTACTTTGTAAGGATTGTAAACAAGAAGAAAAATTAACCCTTTTAGATTTACCAAAACAATTTAGAGAACGTCAATTAAAAGTGCATTATACACCTGTTGGTTGTGAACAATGTAATTACAGTGGTTACAAAGGTCGAAAAGCCATTTATGAAGTCATTACCATTGACAATGAATTAGCCGATAAAATAAAAGAGGGCGAATTAAAAGTCGATCAAGCATTAGAAGATAGAGGAATTAAAAAAATAAATGAAAAAGCATATAATCTTTTAGAGGATGGAATTACATCATTAGAAGAGGTTTATGCTTTATTAACAACATTATAAATGAAAAAAAGATTAATTATATTAGTCATGTTAATTTGTAGCAATTCAATATTATTTGGACAGCTCAAAATTTCAGAAGTTGAAGAAAAATTTAACGAATTGGCAAAAACGCAAATTGGCTTAAACGAAAAAGTAGAAGTCAATATTTCTGGTATTCCATTGTCTAGTTTTATCACAACAATTGCATCTGAACACAATCTAAATGTTAGTGTAGATAATGATTTAAAATCAGTTATTGTTTCAAATTTTTATGATGCTTTGGTTAAAGACGTATTTTTATTTTTAGTAAAAAAATATAACTTAACAGTTGAGTTTACAGGGTCAATCATAGCTTTTAAATCAACACCATTAAAACCAGAACCGAAACAAACGTATAAAGCAAAACCCATTGATGTTAAATATAAAAGTGCGAATACATTTTTATCAATGAATTTAAAACAAGACTCTTTATATAGGGTTGCAGAGGCTATTACTCGAAAATCAGGAAATAATGTCATTTTAGCACCCAATGTAAAAGAAAAAATAGTGTCGGTTTATATTGAAAACAGACCATTTGAAAATGCCTTAGAAATGATGGCGAAATCTAATGGTTTAGTTGTTGTGAAAAATGGAAATGGTGTGTTTTATATTCAAAAAGATGGTAATCAACAAGTATCAAATCAAAGCACAAATAGTCGTAATAGTAATGGGAGGAATACAAATTCTTCATCAAAAACTAAACAATTTAAAATAGACTTAAATGGAAATGATAAAATAGATGTTGAAGCCGATAATATTCCAATCAAAGATTTAATAGACCAAGCCTCAGCCCTAACAGGTGAACATTTTTTTATGTATGATGTTCCGGATGGTAATGCATCACTTTATGTTAAAAATATAAGTTATGAAGAATTGTTAATTAACATTTTAAAAGGAACCGATTATACTTATAAAAAAACGGAAGATTATTATGTAATTGGCAATAGAAATACTGAAGGGTTAAGAACATACGAATTAATAAGACTAGAAAATAGGTCAATAGAAACTGTAAAAGATTTAATTCCAGCAGATATGATTAAAGGAGTTGAATTAAAAGAATTTGTTGAATTAAATGGATATATGGTTGCAGGTTCTTATGTGCAAATCCAAGAATTAAAAGGCTTTTTACGAACAATTGATGTAATTGTACCAATGGTACAAATTGATATAGTTATCGTTTCATCTGGAAAATCAACAACATTAAGTACTGGCATTAAAGCTGGAATAAGTGATGCGCCTGTAACAACTGGAGGAGATATTTTCCCGGGATTAGATGTAACAGCTGGGGCACAAACAATAAATGGTTTAATTAATGCCTTTAATGGCTTTGGGGTATTAAATCTTGGACAAGTCACACCTAATTTTTATTTATCACTTAAAGCATTGGAATCAAATAGTATGATTGACATGACATCAACACCTAAGATATCAACTTTAAATGGACATGAAGCCTCATTAATTATTGGTGAAACAGATTATTATGAACAACAAATATTTTCATTTAACAATACCATATCAGGTCAAAACGAAAGACAAAATATTACCTACATTCCAACAGAAGCAAATTTATCAATAACTGTAAAGCCATTTGTTTCAGCAGATGAGCACGTTACATTAGAAATTAAAGTTGAGCAAAGTGATTTTAAAAATAGGTCTTCTCCGTCAGCGCCTCCAGGTAAAACCACACAAACTTTTCAATCATTAATTAGAGTGAAAAACGGTGAAATGATTATGATGGGAGGACTTGATAAAAAGAAAAAAGCTGATTCAGGTTCAGGTACACCTTTTTTATCAAGAGTACCAGTTTTAAAATGGTTTTTTAGTAGCAGAGAAAAAGAAAAAGAAAAATCAAAATTACATATTTTTATCAAGCCAACTGTAACATATTAATTGTGAACTTTAATTTAGGACATATCAATAAAATATCCTCAGTGTCAGTTGTTTTAACTGATGATGGATATTATTTTAATGTTGTTGTTTTAAAACAAAAAAAGGGGTTGTTAGAAATTGTAAAAAAAGAACAACGGTTACATTCAGTAAAAGATTTACTAAAAGTTACGGGACAATATACGAGCTTTATTTTGCATTTTACTGGTAAAGGAATTTTAAATAAAAAAATAGAAAACCGGCCAAATTATAGAGCAAATATCTTACTCAATGCTAATCCTGACGAATTTTATTTTACGGATGTTATAACAGAAAATTTTATTTTCTCATCCATGATTAGAAAAAGTGTGGTGACTGAAATTCTTGAGCATTTTAATCAAAAATTAAATCATATTATTAGTATATCAACAGGACCATTTATTAGTTCTGTTCTACAACCTCAATTAAATTTAAAGCAAATTGTTGTTAATGACTATATTCTTTTGTTTGAAAACCAAAACTTAATTGATTTTGAAAAAAAAGAATCCAATATTATTAAAAGTTATACGATTGATTCAAAAACATTAGATCACAATGATTTAAGTTGTTTAGGACATGGGGCTTTATTTTTTAATCCAGACAAATCGATTATTCTACCTGAAGATGAAACTATTTTTGTTGCGAATAAAAGAGAAACAGAACAAAAAAATATTTTTATCCGCTTTGGCGCAGGTTCAATTATTTTTTATTTTTTACTCTTTTTTGGAAATCGATTATATGTTGATTCACTTAATGAAACCATTTCAGTTAATTATGAAAAACTAGCAACGTCTGAACAAACCATGCAAGCCATTTCAAAATTAAAAGAAGAAAAATTAAGAAAAGAAAAAATGCTGAGTTCATCTGGTTTGTTGAATAAGCAATTTTTATCTTTTTATCTTATGGAGTTGTCAAATAGTTTACCGCCATCTATCTCTTTTACCAATGTTAATGTTCGACCGTTTTTAAATGAAGTTAAACGTAATTTTAAAATAGAAATTGAAGAAAATAGTATTTATATAATTGGAGAAACTGAATCAAGTAATGTGCTGTCAGAATGGATTCAAAAATTGGAACGTAAAGATTGGATTGCGAAAATAGATATATTGAACTATTTTTTTGTAAAAGGAAAAGGAGAATTTGAACTCAAAATAGAGATTGTAAATGTTTGATAAGTATTCGTTCCATATCAAAAATAGAGCACTATTAGTTGTTTTTATATTACTCGCTGTAATGTTTTATAAACGCTCATTAATTCTCACTTTAATGGCTAAAGATGAAATTAAACAGCAAGAAATTAACTTAGCAAACATTAACCATTTAGATTCAGACATGGCTGTATTGTCTAAAACGGTAAATACTTTAGATCAAACAATTGGAAAATCTAACCTTAAACCTGATAAAATTCAACAAGAGATATTAAATTCTATTGCAAACCTTTCAACAAAATACCACGTTAATTTAGAAGAGTTTGAAGAAACTCATGAATATAAAACTGTTGATTTTTCTATACTGTCTAGTGAAATAATTTTGGAAGGAAGGTTTAACAATCTAGTTCAAGCCATTTATGAACTTGAATTAGATTTTGAATATGCACGATTAATTAACGTAGAATTTTATAAAAAGAAAATATTATCAACGAAAAAAACAAAGCTTTATGCAAAAATATTATTTCAACATTATCATCAAATATAGTCTGAGTTTATCTTTTTTAATTGGCTTAACTTCTTGTAATGCTATATTTGAGAAAGACATTTCGGAAGATACATTAGATTTAATTTTACCAACTAATGGTCAATCATATTCTACCAATAAAGTTCATTTTAAATGGACGGAATTAGATGGCGCTTCAAATTATAAAATTGAAATTGTACAGCCTTCTTATGCAAACATTCAAGAATTTATTTTAGATACTTTAGTGGAAGGGGGAGAATATTATTATATTTTAGAACCTGGAAATTATGAGTTTCAAATTAGAGCAGAAAACTCAGGTTATCAAACAGCTTTTGTTGGTCCTTATAGTATTTCTATTGACAGTGTAACAGATTTATCTAGCCAGCTTGTTCAATTGACGTCTCCAGCAAATTTGTTTTACATTAATAGCTTGGATGTGGTTTGTTCATGGCAACCTCATTATGCAGCAGATACCTACGAATTTCAGTTGAGAAATGGATTAGATTTTAATAATTCAGCTTCTATTCCGCATGTAATGACTGATATTTACACAACTACCTATACTATTCCTCAAAGTTTTTTGTCAGAAGGTGAATTTTCTTGGGGTGTAAGAGCAATTAACCAAAATTCAAGTTCTAATTTTTCTTCAAATGGTTTTACCATAGATTTAACAGCACCAAATGATGTAACACTAACTTCTCCAGCTGACAATTTTAATAGCACTAGTCAAACAGTAGTTTTTAAATGGAGCACAGGAACCGATCCTGGAACAGTTAATTCTCCTGTAAATTCAGTTATTGAATTATCTAATGATGTTAATTTTACATCAATTCTTTATACCCAAAATAACATAATTTCAGATTCTTTAGAATATACTTTTTCAAATGCAGGTGATTATTGGTGGCGTGTTTACGCAGAAGATGAAGCTGGAAATATTAGTGTAAATTATTCACTTGAATACAAAGTAACAGTTCCTTAGTCTAATGAAAAATAATTTAAGTTTAAAAAATATTGTAGCATTAATTGCTGTTATTTTAATTTGGGGATACGTTTTCAAAACAAGATTTGGTTTTTTTAATTCTGAATCAGAAGTTGCTCAACAAACTGTAACAGAATCTTATTTTTCACCAAAACAATATGGTAAAGATACTTTTGAACTAACATTAAATAATATTGATCCTTTTCTAAAAAACTTAAAACATCAAAATACCACAAATTCAATCTATACTTCTAAAAAAAATAGCACACCTAAAACTGTTGTTAAGAAAAATGTTTTTCATCAAAAACCGTTACATATACAATGGCCAAAAATTGCCTATTACGGTTATGTGAAAAATAAAAGTAAAGGAAAAAATCAAGCGTGTATCGTAGCAATAAATTCACAAGTAAAAACTATGCACCCGTTAGATGAAGTTAATCAAGTTAAATTAATTTCTGTATTTAAGGATTCAATTATTGTTACTTTTAACGGAGAACAAAAAGTAATTCCGAAATTGTTAAAATAATACAATTACTTATCGGTTTTTGTAACAAATTGTAACTTTTATTGATGTTTAAATGAAAGTAGTTACAAAACGTTACATAAAAAAGCATTAAATGTTAATATTGATGATAATTAGTGGTTCACATTTTTAACTGTATGTCTTATTCTGTAACAAAATGTAACGTTTTCCATGTTTGCTCATGATTGCTCATGTTTTTGTTACGTTTTTATACTGTTTTCATTATATAAAAACAATAATTTTAAATGATTGTGCGTTAATTTATAAACGAGACGGAAATGGGGATGAAGGAATGTGAAGTTTGCGGTAATGAATTTTATTATAAAAACAAATCAAAAAAGACTTGTTCAAATTCTTGTCGTCAGCAAGCATATAGAAATAGAAAAAATACTGAAGTTGATTATGATTATTCTGATAAAAAAATAGAATTACAATCATTTTCAAATGAAAATGAATACCAGAGAGAATTCAAAAATTTAAATAGAAATTTTCTTGATTTAATAATTAATGAAATGTTGACTTATTATGAAGGAGAGTCCATTCATATTTCTCAAATATCATTTTTAAAAGATTTAATTGACACCATAGAATTTCATATTGAAACTTTTAAAGAACCTACTGAACATTTTATTTATTTAAGAACCTTTATTCATAAAATGAGTTTTATTGCTAGTAAATATCAAGATGAATATGGTTTTATTATTTTCAATAAAAAAAGTGTGAAGAAAAAATTAAATCGCATTAAACGTTTTTTGTCAGATTAATTTTCTGTAACAAATTAACTCGTTACAGAAAACATTTGAAAATATCAATTTAAAACTTACCTTTATCGAAGGTAATCAAATAAAAAATATGTCAACTAAGAAAAAAGAGATCAGTAAAAATCGTTACAGTTCAATTTTAGAATTTGTAACAAACAAACAATATGCATTGGCTGGTGTAGGAATTTCAGATAAAACTTCCTTTGATTGGAGAAATAAAGGAATTTATTTACAAGGTAAAAAATCAAATTATAGAATGAAGTACAGTGGTGTTGAATATATTTGGTTGTTATTGGTAAAAGAATTGAGAACTTTTGGAATTCCAATCAAAGCGATAAAATACCTCAAAGAATTTTTAATAACTGAAGTTGATGTTGAGGCATTGATTGTTGCTTTTCAAGATAGTAATGCGGATTCAGAATTAGTCATTCTTCAAGAATTAACAACAAAAACTGACAATTCTGTTCAATTGAAAAATGAAATGAAAAAATCAAATGAAATTTTGGAAAAACATGTGGTTAATTCGATTTTAACATCCATGATTATATCAACATTATTAAAAGAAAAAGAATACATTTTATTCATTAAAAAAAATGGAGATTGTTTGATTGAAACAATTGATGATGATAATTCTTTAAGTAATATATTTTTACATGAATCATGTTTAATGATTCCATTTAAAAATATTGTAAACCAATTTCTCAAAAATGAGAAAAATAATAACTACAATAAAATCACACAAGAATTTAATCCCAATTTTTAATTTTCTAAAACAAAATAAAGAGTAACAAAATGTAATTAATTGAAAAAAACAGTAATGAAATAGAGGAAAGCAGATGATAAGTATTGAAAAATGTAGGGAATTATTAGGAGAAAAAGGGAAACATTTATCTGTTGAGCAATTAAAAGGTATTAGAAAAGTACTTGTTGATTTAGCCAAAATCAATATTAAAATAATTGAAGAACAAAAAACAAAAGGAAATGAAAAAGGTAACCATAATGTGTAGAGTTAGTTCTGACGAACAAGCGAAAGGATATAGTTTAGATGATCAATTAGAAAAATTAACTAATTATTGTAACAGATGGGATTATGAAATTGTTCACATTATAAAAGAAGATCATTCTGCCAAATCTTTCGACAGACCTGAATGGAAAAAATGGATAAACCTTATAAAAACAAAAAAGATTAAATGTGATGAACTATTAATCACATCATGGGATAGATTTTCAAGAGATTTAACTGGCGCATTAAATATGATAGATTACCTGCGTAAAAAAAACATTACACCCCAATCAATAGAACAACCAATTGATTATAAAATTCCAGAAAATCTATTTATGCTCGCCATTTATTTAGCTAATCCTGATGTTGATAATAGGAGGCGTTCAATTAAAGTAAAAGGAGGTATTCGACAAGGACTAAAACAAGGAAGATGGCCAAGAAGACCTATATATGGATTTATGTCATCTAAAAATGGAAAAGGACAACATATAATTATCCATCATCCTGAAAAAGCAAAAGTCGTTCAAGAAATTTTTGAAGGTGTTGCTAATGGTTTGTCTCAAAAAGAAATTAGAACTGACTTATCGAAAAGGAATATCACGGTTTCACGTAACAATATGCATAAAATATTAAAAAATGTACTCTACATGGGAAAAATCATTGTTCCTGCATCTGAAAATGAGCCAATGGTTATGATTCAAGGCATTCATGAACCAATCGTCTCAGAACAATTATTTTATCAAGTACAACAAATTTTAGCTGGTAATAAAAAAGCAAGAGGAAAATTTATTCCAAAATATGCAAAACTTAGAGACGATTTTCATTTAAGAGGTTTATTAAATTGTAACAATTGTGGTAGTACAATGACTGCTAGTAAATCTAAAGGGAAATTAGGTAAACGTTATGGTTATTATCATTGTCATCATTGTAAAAAGCAAAGAGTATCTTCTACAAAAGTACATGAAGCTTTTGATGTTTTATTATCTTCTTTAGAAATTGATTCTTCATTACATGAACTATACATGGCAATTTTAGAAGAACAACTTCAAAATTCAAAAAAGGAAAATGTATCTGAAATTAAAAAAATTAAGAAGCAATTAGAATTAATCAACACTAGACTTCAAAAATCGCAAGACTTGATGTTAGATGGAAAATTAGAACCTGAGGAGTACATAAGTATAAAATCAAGATATAGTATTCAACAAAATGAATTAAAGCAACAAATTGATGGATTAAATGCAACATCAAAAGAACTTTTAGAATTAACTAAAACAGGACTTAATTTATTAGTGGATTTATCTAAAACCTACTATAACGCTTCTGTTCAACTAAAACAGAAAATCGTGAGTTCGATATTTTCTGGAGAATTATATTATGACGGAAAAAAATGTCGAACCCCAAAACTAAATAAATTTATTGATTGGTTTCCCAGGGTTAGCAACGGATTTGAAGAAATAAAAAAAGGGATAACTGAACTAAATTATCAGCTATCCCCTACAGCGGACAGTGAGGGATTCGAACCCCCGGTACCTTGCGGTACAATAGTTTTCAAGACTACCGCATTCGACCACTCTGCCAACTATCCGCGCCAAAAGTACTGCCTTTTTTTTTAGTGGCAATGGTTTTTTTGAAAAAAAATAAAACTTTTTTAAAAGTCCTTATTATTCAATGATTTAAAATTTATAAAAACTACACTTTAATCAATAATATTCACATTGTTATTAAATTCAAATCAATATCCTTAACTTTACATCTAAATTCTACTATTAAGAAATGAAAATCTTTAAATTATTAATTGTTTTTACTATTCTATTTCCCCAAATAGGTAATGCACAACGTAAACCTAAAGTATATTTTGATTATAAAGTATATTATACACCAAATCAAAAAGCGTATATTGAAACATTATTACAATTTTCAAGCGGATCTTTAAAGTATGTGGCTAATCAAAACGGGAATTTAGAATCTTCAATTGAAGTCACTCAAATATTTAAAAAAAATGACACCATTGTTGTTGCTGATAAATATATAGTCAAGTCACCCGAAATGTTGGACTCAACAGTTGAAGACTATTTTGATATTAAACGTTTTCAGCTCAAACCAGATATTTATGATTTTGAGATTATAATTACTGATTTAAACAGAAATGAATCGATTTCAGGTGAGCAAGCAATTGAAATTAAAGCTTTTCAAGATAATGAAATTGATTTTTCATCTATCGGATTTATTCAGTCAGCCTCAAAAACTATAGATGAAAGTTCGTTTGTGAAAAACGGGTATTTTATTTTACCATATTTAACAAATTATTTTCCTCCAGTGAATAATAAAATTGCGACCTATTTTGAATTGTATAATACACTAGATTTGTTAGGTGCAAATGAAAAGTTTATGCTCACATTTGAAATAGAAGATTATTTAACTGGAAATAAAATTAATGATATTTTTAAATATCAAAAATTAACCACAGCAAAAATAGTCCCTATAATTTCTTTTTTACCTATTGACGAACTGGCTTCCGGGGAATATAATTTTGTTGTTTCTGTTATAAATAAAGACAATGAAGTTGTGAAGCAAGAAAGGCTATATTTTCAAAGAAGAAGTAATCTTGAAAAACCAAATTCAATATCAATCGAAAATCTAGATTTAGATAATTCATTTACCCTCAATATTGATTTTGATTCAATCCCTTTTTTTGTGAATTGTTTATTACCAATAAGCCAACGGTATGAAAGAGAATCAATTTTGAGCCTGTTGAAAACAAAAGATACATTAACTATGCAAAAATATTTTCATGCATATTGGGCTCAAACAAATCAAAATGCACCTTATGAAGCTTGGGTGAATTATAAAGAAAAAGTGTTTTATGTAGAAAAACTTTATTCAACACAAATAAAGCATGGTTTTGAAACCGATAGAGGTAGGATATATTTAAAATACGGCGCTCCGGATTATGTCACAAATAGACCAAACGAGCCTTCAGCTTATCCTTATCAAATATGGCAATATTATAGAATAGGAAAAAGATCTAATATTAGGTTTGTGTTCTATAATCCCGATTTAGTAACAAATGATTATCCTTTATTGCATAGTGAAATGCAAGGAGAACTTCAAAATTACCGTTGGCAACACGATTTACATAAGCGAAATTCTCCTAATATAAATATTGATGACCCGAATGATGGAAATATTCAACATTATGGAGGGAATGCAAATATCTACTTTAACGATTAATTAGTACTTTCGCACAAAATTAATTAATGGACGTAGCAGTTGTTATTCTAAACTATAATGGGGTAAAATTTTTAAAACAATTTTTACCTGCTGTTATTATGCATTCTCAAAATGCAACTGTTTATGTGGCAGATAATTGCTCTACCGATAATTCTGTTGACTTTTTAAAAGAAAACTTTCCGGATATTAAACTTATTCTTAATGACAAAAATGGAGGTTTTGCAAAAGGATATAATGATGCCCTGCAACATGTTAATGCAGATTATTATGTTTTATTGAATTCTGATATTGAAGTGACACCAAATTGGATTCAACCATGTATTGATTTGTTAGAAGAGGATATGTCAATAGCAGCTTTACAACCTAAAGTTTTAGCCTATCACAATAAACAAAAATTTGAACACGCTGGTGCTGCAGGAGGTTTTTTAGACAAGGATTTTTATCCATTTTGCCAAGGCCGAATTTTTAATGATGTAGAAGTTGATTCAAACCAATATAATAAAAGTAAAGAAGTGTTTTGGGCAACAGGAGCTTGCTTATTTATCCGAGCAGAATTGTATCATCAGTTTGGAGGATTAGATGATAGCTTTTTTGCACACATGGAAGAGATTGATTTGTGCTGGCGTTTAAAACAGCAAGGACATAAAATTTATTATTGTGCAGATTCAACAATTTATCATGTTGGTGGTGGGACTTTGAATTATGATAATCCAAAAAAAACATACCTTAATTTTAGAAATAGTCTATATATGATGACTAAAAATTATGAAGGTATTTTATTTTTTAAAATTTTTAAGCGTTTATTGTTAGATGGATTAGCTGGGGCAATGTTTATAGTGAAATTTCAATTTAATCATTTCTGGGCATTAATTAGAGCACATTTTACATATTATGCTAATTTAGGTCAGCTATTGAAAAAAAGAAAAAAAATAAAACAAAACAGAACTCATTTTAATAGAGTAGGCTTATATTCAAAAAGTATTATATTTAAAAAATATTTTGGAGGCGTAAAGAAATTTACCGACATAAATCAATCTGATTTTAATTAGTATTCTGTGTAATATCTTTATATAATTGTTAATAAAATTGAGTAACAATTCATAAAAACATCTCAAATAATCATAAAATAAATTAATTTTGTCAACCAAAGTAAACTACAATAAAATGGAAATACAAGAGTTAAAAAAAATCAGTTCACAAGTTAGACGTGACATCATAAGAATGGTATCAGCTGTAAAATCTGGTCACATAGGTGGCTCTTTAGGTTGCACAGACTTTTTAACTTGTTTGTATTTCGAAAAAATGAATATCGACCCTTCAAACTTTACAATGGATGGAATAAATGAAGATTTATTTTTCTTGTCAAATGGGCATATTTCTCCTGTTTTATATAGCGTTTTAGCGCACAGAGGTTATTTTAAAACTTCAGAATTAGGGACGTTTAGAAAATTAGGAACAAGACTACAAGGTCATCCGTCAATCGAAAAAGGTTTACCAGGAATAAGAATGGCATCAGGCTCTTTAGGTCAAGGGTTGTCAAATTCAATTGGAGCTGCCCAAACTAAAAAATTGAATAATGATAAATCAATCGTTTATACTTTAATGGGAGACGGAGAATTACAAGAAGGACAATGTTGGGAAGCGATCATGTATGCTGCCGGAAACAAGGTAGATAATATTATCACTACAGTGGATTATAACCACAAACAAATTGATGGAGATATTGATGATGTACTCCCTTTAGGAGACCTTTCTGCAAAATGGCAAGCTTTTGGATGGGAAGTACTTGAAATGTATGGTCATAATCATGCTGAAATTCTTGAGACATTAGATAAAGCAAAGTCTTTAACAGGAAAAGGAAAACCGGTTGTAATTATTATGACAACCGCTATGGGGAGAGGTGTTGATTTTATGGAAGGAACTCATAAATGGCACGGTTCACCTCCTTCTGAAGAACAAACTATTAATGCTTTGTCTCAGTTAGAAGAAACTTTAGGGGATTATTAAAATTGGTTAATGGACTATTCATTTCATATTTTATTAAATAACTTTTTATGAAAAGAACAGTCATTTTTATCGCATTTTTTTTAGGTGTTTTTAACGTACTCTCACAAGAAAAAACAAGACTATTATTTATTTTTGATGCTTCTAACTCCATGAATGGAAAATGGGAAGGGGCAACAAAAATTGTGCGTGCACGTGAAATATTAACAGCAGCAATTAAGGATTTAGAAGGGGTGCCAAATTTAGAATTAGCACTTAGAGTTTATGGTCATCAATCACCTGTTACACCAACTTTTCAAGACTGTGAAGATACTAAACTTGAAATACCTTTTGCTGCTAATAACCACCAAAAGATAATAAACTTTATCAATTTTGTCGAACCTAAAGGTACAACACCAATCGCTAAATCTCTTGAGGCTGCTGCAGATGATTTTCCAGATAAAACTACAAGAAATGTAATCGTTTTAATCACAGATGGACTTGAAGCTTGTGATGGCTTTCCGTGTGCTGTTGCTAAAAGTTTAAAGGATAAAGGTGTAAACGTAACACCTTTTGTGGTAGGGTTAGGTATTGATTTGTCGTATTTAAATGATTTTTCGTGTATAGGTCGATTTTATGAAGCATCAACATTACCCGCATTTGAAAAAGTAATGAAATCTATATTGAGTGATGTAATTAATAATACTACTGTTGAAATTGATTTACAGGATATTCATAAAAAATCAACCGAAACAAACACAACCGTTTTTTTATATGAAGCAGGAACTAAAAACTTAAAATATACATTCATGCATACTATGAATGCATATAATAATCCCGATACTATAACCATTATTGATCCTAATATAAAATATGATGTGATTGTGAATACAATTCCCCAGGTTGAGGTGAAAAATATCAGTATTCAAAAAGGAACACACAATTATATAAAAGCATATTGTCCACAAGGTAAATTGATTGTTAGAATTAAGGGACCAACAAAAAAAACAGGTGTAAAAGTTATCGTGAGGCAAAACGGAAAAGCTATAACATTAAATGTGCAAGAAATGCAAGAAATTCAACGTTATATAGTTGGTAATTATGATGTTGAAATTTTAACCTTACCGCGAATTTATTACGATAATTTATCTATTAATCAAAGCGAAAATAAATACATTGATATTCCAGGGTCTGGATTAGTAAAATATCAAGCTTATAAACCAATAGTAGCTCAAGTATTTGTTGAAAGTGAAACTGGTGAATACGTTTGGGTTTGCGACTTAGATGAAAATAAATTAAAAGGGCAATTGTTTTTACAACCCGGAAAGTATAAGCTAGTGTACAGAGCAACTTCTGCTGTGTCAACCGATTATACCCAAACAAAATCATTCATGGTGCTCTCCGGAGGAGTTGTATCAATAACATTATAAATAAAACAAGATGAAAGACATCAAAATCCAAAATGAAAAAGATACACGTTCTGGTTTCGGAGCGGGTTTAGAAGAATTAGGTAAATCTAATCCAAACGTAGTTGCCCTTTGTGCCGACTTAATAGGGTCGTTAAAAATGGATGCTTTTAAGGCAAATCATCCAGAAAGATTTTTTCAGACAGGAATTGCAGAAGCAAACATGATTGGAATGGCTGCTGGGTTAACAATTGGTGGTAAAATTCCTTTTACAGGTACATTTGCAAATTTTTCTACATCAAGAGTTTATGACCAAATCAGACAGTCTGTAGCATATTCTAATAAAAATGTGAAAATTTGTGCTTCTCATGCCGGATTAACTTTAGGTGAAGATGGCGCAACGCATCAAGTTTTAGAAGATATTGGTATGATGAAAATGTTACCAAATATGGTTGTGATTTCACCTTGTGACTATAATCAAACTAAAGCTGCTACAATTGCAATAGCTGATTATGAAGGGCCTGTTTATTTAAGATTTGGTCGCCCAAAAGTGCCGAATTTTACGCCTGAAAATAAAAAATTTGAAATTGGTAAAGCTGACGTTTTACATGAAGGAAAAGATGTAACTATCATTGCAACAGGGCATTTGGTGTGGAAAGCAATAGAGGCAGGTCGAATATTATTAGAGAAAGGAATTAACCCTGAAATAATAAATATGTCAACCATTAAACCTTTAGACGCAAAAACAGTCTTAGATTCAGTACGCAAAACAAAATGTGTTGTCACCGCTGAAGAACATATGATGAATGGAGGTTTAGGAGATTCAATTGCTCAGTTGTTAGCAACTCAATTGCCAACGCCATTGGAAATGGTAGCTGTAAACGATTCATTTGGTGAAAGTGGTAAAGGAGAAGAATTATTAACAAAATACAATATTAATACTCCAAATATTGTTGCTGCTGTTGAAAAAGTGATTACACGCAAATAAGTAAATTAGTTATTTTTTGATTTGTTCTTGTGAAAAAAATTTAACCATTAACAAAATTAAATATGAGCCATTATTCAGATAAAGAACTTTTAGATTTCTATCAGAATAATGGGACTTTGGGTTTTAAAAAAATTGTAACCCAATTTCAAGAACGTGTATATTGGCAAATCCGTAGGCTCACTAAAAATCATCAAGATTCTGAAGATGTTATGCAAAATGTATTTATAAAAGTGTGGAGTGCATTGCCTAAATTTAAAGGTGAATCAGCATTATATACATGGATATACAGAATTACTTTTAATGAAACGCATACCTTTTTAACCAAACAAAATAAAATGAAAAGTGTGGATTTAGATCCACCTATTTTTGAAGATAAATTATTCGTTGTAGGACATGAGTTTACTGGAGATGAAATGGAAACTATTCTGTATAATGCAATTGATACTTTACCCGAAAAACAGCAACATGTGTTTAGATTAAAATATTTAGACGATTTAAAATATAAAGAAATAGCGCAATTATTAAATATGAGTGAAGGTGGTTTAAAAGCCAATTATCATCACGCAGTTAAAAAAATTGAAGAAATTATAAAACAGCATTAAACCTTTTGACTTTTTTTAAGTCATATAACTAAGTGAAAGAAGATAAAAACATATTAAATAACTTAAATAGAACTGAAAAACCTGCAGTTGCTAATAGATTTTTTGACTCATTTTCGGATGGTTTAATAAAAAAATTAGAAGAAGAAACTTTGTTAACGTCTTTATCTAAAAATACTAAGCCTGAAGCCCCAAATGATTTTTTTGATAAGTTTGCTGATGAAATTATAGCAAAAATTCAATCTAAAAATAAGTTTAAAATAATCCCATTAAGAATTTTTATTGCTGTAGCTTCTGTAGCTGCTGTATTCGCCATTTTAATTTTGACTAATCGTGATGGTCAAAATCAAACAAATGCAATAGTTAATAATTCAATAGTTAATTCAGCTGATGAAAATGATGACTATTTAGCTTACATAGATGAATCAATATTAGTCGATTTTATTGTTGAAAATGATATTGATATTGAAGAAGGTAATGCAATTAATGAATCAGTTTATAGTGAGTTAGACAACGAATTAGACGATTACTATTACAATTATTAAATTTTATAACATGAAAGGAACAGTATTATTAATCATAACTTTATTTTTTATAGGACATGTATTTGGACAAGGTAAAAAACCACCACATCCAAAAAAAGAAGAAATTAAAGCT
>Ga0316208_1002053_pt1 | contig 17230 bp, 7 predicted proteins | sample 3monopyrite_MG_FD_204944 | JGI IMG/M metagenome (GOLD analysis project Ga0316208, IMG submission 204944) | Microbial mat bacterial communities from mineral coupon in-situ incubated in ocean water Damariscotta River, Maine, United States -... | ecosystem: Environmental > Aquatic > Marine > Coastal...
CTGGTAGTTCTCTTGCTATTGTCTTAATATTTTCAGCATTTAAGCTGTAATTGACAACAAGATATGTTTTAGCAAAATTTGCTCTTTTATCAGCTAATTCTTTATTACTTAACTCCGAGACTCCATCTAAAGTACCTATTATAGTTAATTTAGCTTTTGGATATTTTTGCATCCTAAGTCCAATTATATCCAAAGTTGATTGGTTTATGCCTACCGCATCTGGGGCTAATTGACTTATTGCAAATTCACCTGCTTCTGATTCAGTTGCAAGTGATTGGCTATTTCTACTCGGAAATTCGCTGTTCAATTCAGTAAAAATATATGGTACAAGTGGAAATAATTCAGAATATTGAACTTCTTCGACAGTAACTTTTGTAGCTTCTTTTTTATTGCTATTTTTATCATAATAATAAACACCATTAATATCTGCACTTATAGTAGAAATTGGTTCTGGTGGCAAGGGTTCATCTTCAAATGAATAAGTAATGTTTACTCCAAATCTTAATTGTGGAACATTCCAAGGATCAAGATTATTATTAGATGAAACGCCAGTAAACGGAAGTCTAAATGATACCTCAGGACTAACTTTCCAATTATTTTTTAATTGAAAATCATATCCTGCACCCATAACTAATGCAAATCTTACTGATTGGTCAGGAATTGATTCATCTGCAAATTCCATTCTGCTTCGAGTAGGTTCCCCAAGATTATTCAAAAATGTAATTGAACTATCTTGATTAATTATATTTGACTCCAGACTATAAGAGCCAACTATTGGAATAGCGAGCTCAAACCCAGCCAATAAATATAAATTTTTGACTGGAATAACATTATTAATTTTTACTAATGGCGATATTTCTAAATAACCCAAACTTGCATCTAAACTATTAGATATGCTCAATGTGTCAGGTAAATTAATAAAAGAAGAAACACCATCTAATTTAGTTCCAATTGCAAAATACCCCAGTCTACCAGATAGAGTAAAATATTTAGTTAATGGATAATTCGCAATCAAGCCAATGTTTAAACCTATTGAATTAGTATTGCTATTGAATACTGCTGAACTCTCGCTGTAAGTCTGATTAAAGTCTGGACTATGAAAATTTATCTGCCCACCAAAGTACCCACCTATAGAAATAGGCTCCATTTTTAAAGTATCATTTTTTATTTCTTTTGAGTTTGTCTCAGTAATAATAGAACTTTGTGATTCATTCTTATCTGAAAATAAATCGCTTATAGGCAATGCAAGTAATAAAAGTAATAATATTTTTTTCATACTCTTTGTGCTGTTTATTTATGAAAATGTATTTATGCTTATGCAAAATTGCATTTTATTATTGAATTTAGGAAGTAAAATAAAATTCGTAATGATTTTTACGTATAAATTATTAACTTCGTTACAATAAAAATATATTTTCAACAAAATAGTTTTAAAATAATGAAAAAAATCCTAACAACTATAATTTTAATTATCATAGCAAATACTGTTAATATGAAAGCTCTTGGACCTATAGATATCGGTTTTTATGTGGGTTTATCCACTCCGAACGATGAATTTAATAATGTTTTCAACAAAGATAATATCACTTTTGCCGATTCTACTAAATCAACAGGTGAAATATTAAGAGATGCTACAAACTCAGGATATCATTTTGCTATGAAAGTAAGATTTGACTTATCCGAAGATTTCAATTTAATTACTGGTGTTGGATTTCATAGGTTTCCAGAATCAGCACTTACATTAGACAACCCCACCAATGAAGATTCTTATTCTTTCAAAACAGTTCAAAATGTAGTTCCATTTAGCTTGGGTATTAATTATTATTTAATTAATTCATCAGTTTTTGGTTTTTATTTGAATACAGACGCAACTTATAATTATGTTGTAACAACTACAGACTATGTGCTGAGTGAAGATGCCCCTTCTTTGCCATTAGAGTTATTAGGCGGCTTCAATAATGGACAGAAAGCTGACACAAAAGGTACGCTTGGTTTTAGCTTTGGCGGTGGTATTGATTTTGATTTGCAATTAATTCTATTAAATATTGACATAAAATTTAATATGCTTAATCTTGTAGGCAAAGATGACGGTGAGCAAGCTAAGAATTATTTTTCATTAGGGCTTGGTTTTTATTTTTAAACTTATTATTCTTAATTGGTAAAGCACTCCAATACTTTTATTTTAAGATACTTTATAAAAGTATCAGCGTCAATAATATACTTAGTTAGACCCTCTTCTCTTCATCCTATTAAACATAGTCTTCTGTTTAGACCAAAAAAAATGAAACTGCCCCAATATTGAGCCATACACTAACAATAAAATTTGATAAGTTGGTATCATCAACACTATATATGTAATAACCTTAACCCAAATACTTGTTTCCTCATTGTATCCGAGTAAAGTGAACAATGTTTCTCTAAAAAATACTATTGATGACCCAGCCAAAGAGAACGTAATCAATATCAATACTATTTGAAAATTGGATTCTATTCCCCATTTCTTTTTCAACTTGGAGAAAAAAGACGGTTTTTCATTCATTAATTTTTCTTTCGCAATTTTAAGGTAAATTCTTCTAAAATATCTAATGTAACATGGGGCATTACGACGATTTTCGACCACTTATTTTTTCCAGTATGTGTTTCTGGCACCAAATAATACTCTTCTTCCAACTCTGTAGAAAGATATTTGCTCTTGATTGCCACAATGTTGATTTTGTCCTCACGGAAATATTCAATATTTTTCTCATCTAATTTTTCACAAAGCCAATCGGTTCTGAACAATAATTTATTTATCTCTTCAAGCCAACCATAAGGACCATAATTTTGTAATATCATCCAAGTTGCAATTGCATTCGCACCAGAACGAGACCCCACCAATGTAATATCCATTCCATTTATATACTGTGCCTCCTTGGTCATCACATACTTCATCAAGTTCTTCCTTGCCAAAAATATACCAGTTCCATAAGGTGCATCTAACATCTTATGTGCATCAATAGTTATCGAACTCACATCTGGGTTAGAAAAATTCAAAATATTTTTTGGGTTACTAATCGGATAAATAAAGCCACCAAATGCTGCATCAATATGAAGCTTATAATCCAATTTTTTTTCTTTGAAATAATCTGTATAGACTTCAGGATTATCCACAGAGCCAAACATAGTAGTACCCATATTTGCAATAATTATAAAATATTTAACTCCGTTACTTTGTGCTTCTTTTATTGTTTTATCTAATGTTTCAAAACTTATCTTTCTTGTATTTTCATCTACTTCAACGCTGTACAAATCAATGTTTAATAGATTACCTGCCTTAGGCATTGAATAATGAGCATCTACAGAGCTTATTATTGCAATTTCACTTTGGTCTGAATTTTTTTCGTATTTAAAATAATTTCGATAAATCCAAATCGCTTGGATATTCGCTTCTGTTCCTCCAGAGGCAATATATCCATCATATTCTTTATCGCCTCCCATTAGAATGTCATTTGCAACAATTTTAATTACTTCCTTTTCTATCTCCTGAGTGCCATTGCAAAAAGCCTCACTATCTCCAAGTGTATGACAACCTATATGGTTAGGATTATTAATCATCGCCGTCATATATGGAGCATTTTTCAAAAATGGTTCATTAATATTAAATACTTGTTGGTCAAGAGTTGATGCTGGTATTCCAGTTATTTTTTTCTCAATAAAACTAATATTTTTATTAAGTGCAAAAAACACTCTCTCTTTTATTTGCTCATTACTTAATTTTTTCCAGTATTTCATTTATATTTTTTGAACTTATTGTTAAAATGGTGTAAAACTTGTCTGCAAAACTAAGAATAAGTTCCGAATTTAAGGGCATCAATTGGGTCTTTGAATTCAAAATTGTATTTTAAATTTTCAATTAGATATTTCGGATTTATTTTTTTTTGTAAATAATCCCTTTCATCACTGAAGTTTGGAACCGATTTCGATAATAATTTATTTGCAATACTATAAAATTCTTTCTTTGTTCTTCTCTGCGGCATGCAAGCATTTATAGTGTAATTATAATTATCCGAATCTAACTTTTCCAATATTAAAGAAATAACTCCAATGCAGTCATCAAGATGAATCATATTGACAAACTGTCCTGCTTGATTAATAGCCTTACTTGAATTAAAAAAATTAGCTGGATTTCTGCCCATTCCAATTAATCCGCCAAATCGAATAATACTAAATTTTTTATACTTAGTGATCAATTTTTCAGTATTTAATATTTGTTTTGCTCTCAAACTGTCAGCCACTGGCATTGTCTCATCGTCTATCTCGCCATTGTTCCCAGTGTAAACAGAAGTAGAACTAATAAAGATGATTTTTTTATCAAACGATATATCATTCAACAAACTACTTATATTATCCGAATAGTTCTCCTTATCTCTATAATTTGGAGGAATATTGATAATATACGTATCAAATATATTCAAGTCTGGGATAGAATATTCTATATCACCATTTCTGATATTCAATAGAAATATATTAATAGTTTTCGACTTAATTACATCTAACTTGGACTCATCACGGATACTTCCGCTTACCTCATATCCTTTGTTTACAAGACTATGAGCAAGTGGTAAGCCAAGCCAGCCAAGCCCAATGATACAGATTTTATTCATATAGTTATTTTCAGTTTATCATTAATCATATTCAAAAATATGTTATTCAAAAAGAATAAAAAAATATTAAATAAAAGATTTTCGTAAACTATATTGTAAATCTTTAATATTAATCTTTTAGAGTACTTATCACTAAAGTAAATTAAAAAAAATTGTATTAAGAGAAAATATGCTGAATTAGAAAAGACTGGTGTTTATAGTAAGGTTGAAACTTATACACATTTATGGTTTACCTGCAATTGATTAAGTGAAAATCTATTCATATTCCTTTGCAGATGAAGAAAATGATGAATTTTATATGAATAATACGAATTAATTTTATATTAATATTGAAAATTAATTATTTATCCTTATATTTGCAGTCCTATTAAAAATAATTTTAATAACTTTATTTAAGTTTAAAAGTATGATCGGTATAAAAGTACATAGAGATGAGCCTATTGATAAGGCATTAAGAAGATTTAAACAGAAATTTTCAAGATCTGGAATTCTTAGAGAATTCAGAAATAGAACTGCTTTTGTTAAGCCTTCCGTTGAAAAAAGATTAAATAGAATAAAATCTGCAAGAAAGCAATATAAAATTTCAAAAGATCAATCATAATAGATTTGCGGCTCAGTCTTTCTAATTAAATTGATAAAAAATAGTTTATAAATCTCTATTAAGTTATAACTTTACTTAATAGAGATTTTCTATTTTCAATAAAAATTATCTTGTTTTGCTAATTTATGATATTTTCCAGTTTATTACATACCAAATTCAAATCTATTGGAAATGATAAAAGAATAATAATTGTTTCGGCTTGATATGATATATTGTCAATGGTTTTTTGAAAATAAGAATCAGCAATGATATCTGATAAATTATTGAAAGAAGCATTATATAAAATAATTTCACCTTTGCTTTCCTTGACTATTATTATTAAATTATCTAATTTATAATCCTTCTGCATTTTTGTATCATAAACAATAGTGTAATTCTCTTTAAAGTTATTATAAGAATGAAATTCTATCTCTAAACTATATTTTTCAATAAACTCTATCATCGATGGATAAAGTAGTTTTACGCCTAACACACCCAACAATTTAGAATTTTTATAATTCAGTTTTTTAATTAGTTTATCAAACTTGAAATATTTAGGATCACAAGTGCGGACACCCTCTACATCTGAAACAAATAAAATTTTCTCACTTTTAGTAATGTAACCTATCAAACAGGCAGACAGGTTGGAACTCTCAAAGCCCATTGTTGTAGTTTCTTCATCGTCATTAGCTCCTATAAAACCCTGGCTAATTATAATTTTTGGTATATTACCTTCTAACAAATTATCTCCCAACAATTTTTCAAACTTTAGTTTAGTTTTATTAATTTCAGGTTCGGCATTAATAAATGCGTGATTTGTAACCATAAACTTAGTTGCATCTATCCATAAAATTTCTTTTGTATAATTTTCCAACAAAAAAAGGTAAATTATTTTTGAAGATATAATTTCTCCATAAGAAAGAATATTTGCCCAAGTCTTATCACTGCATTCACTTGTTAGATATACTCCACGCATTAAATTTTCTAATTTATCAAAATAATATTCTATTTTATTAAAATATTCTTTGTTATTTATTTTATTTTTATTTAATTTGTCATAGTAGAAGGTCTTTAAATCATTGATAATATTTAAAGATTTATTTAGTTCTCCGCTTAAAGAATGATTAATAGCGTTTTTGAGGAGTTGAGATGTTTTCCCAAAGGCACTTATCACCAAGAAAATATTTTTATTTTCGTAATGATTAAGGATATTTATTATATTGGATAGGTCGATTATTTTGTCAAAAATAATACCACCGAATTTAATTGTAATCATAAATATTTTTAATTAAAATAAAAAAAGACAAATTACTCTGTAACAATTCAACAATATAACATATATTATTTGTTACGGGCAGCCATATTCAAATTATATTTATTAACAATACTAGGATTAATACAATGAAACAAATTTCAGTTATAATTCTCTTAGTTTTTTTACATATTTCTCTTATGGGGGCAGACAAACCACTATTTGAAAAATTAGATTCGAAAAAAACAGGAATAGACTTCGAAAATACTATAATCCCAACTTTGGAGTATTCTCTGCTGATACACGATTACTATTATAACGGATCTGGTGTTGCTACTGGAGACTTGAATAATGATGGACTACCAGATATAGTCTTAGGGGCTAATCAAGAAGGTTCTAAAGTCTATATTAACCAAGGTAATATGAATTTTAAAGATATTACACGAAGTTCTGGGTTTAAAAATAGTAGCTGGGTTACAGGTGTTACACTGGTCGATATTAATAGTGATGGAATGCTCGACATATACCTTAGTGTTGCTGGTAATAATTTTCCAAACAAGACAGCAAATTTATTATATGTAAATCAAGGGAATGAAAAGTTTAAAGAAGAAGCCTCCAAATATGGCTTAGATTTCAAAGGTATGACCGACCAAGTAACATTTTTCGATTTTGATTTAGACGGTGATTTAGATGTGTTCTTTTTAAATAGACCACTTAATGATATAGAACAAAATATGAAACCTGATTTAATGATAGATAATGATTCATTTTTAAAGTCCAATTTATTTATTAATAATGATGGCAAGTATAAGGTAGTTAAAGGTTTAAAAGGTTTAAAAGGCAATTACTCTAACCATGGTCTTGGTTTGGTAGCAGCAGATATAAACAACGATGGTTATGTTGATATATATGTTGGTAACGATTACGAAGCACCAGATTTTATGTATATCAATGATCAAAATGGAGGCTTTAAAGAAACTACTTATGAGGCATTTAAACATATGGCCAATAATACAATGGGAGTGGATATTTCTGATTTTAATAACGACGGACTGCTTGATATTGTAAGTGTTGATATGACTGCGGCTGATAATGAAAGGCTTAAATCCAATATGTCTGGTATGAATCCAGAAGCATTTTGGACGATTTTTAATCAAGGTGGACATTATCAATATATGTTTAATGCTCTCCAATTGAACAATGGTAATGGACAGTTTAGTCAAATAGCTCATATAGCAGGAGTTGCAACTACTGACTGGAGTTGGAACGCAGTATTTGCTGACTTGGATAATGATGGTTTTAAAGACTTATATATTACAAATGGTATTAGATACGATTATAGAGATTCTGACTTCAGAGTAGAATTAAATGATATGAAATTAATTGCCAGAGAATTATATATGAAAAGACTTAATTCTTTTACTACTTCTGTAGATAACGAACCGGTAAGTATTAATAAAGAATTGATATTTAATGTCTTAGAAAAATATAATTTGGGTCAGCTAAATGAAATAACTATTGGAGATTTAATAAAAAGAATTCCTTTTACACCAATTAGTAACTATTGCTTCCAAAATAATGGCACTTTAAAGTTCACTGATGTCTCCGCAGAGTGGGGGTTAGACGACGATGGTTACTCTCAAGGAGCGGCTTATGCTGATTTTGACTTAGATGGTGACTTAGACTTAATAGTAAATAATACCGACGATTTAGCCTTTGTTTACGAAAATAAATCTAACGAAATTAAAAAAACAAATTATTTGAGGGTCAAATTAAAAGGAGAAGGAAAAAATATAAATGCAATGAATTCAAGAGTAATTATAAGAGACAATGGCAAACTTCAATTACAAGAACTATCATTTACCAGAGGTTTCCAATCTGCAAATGAAAATATTTTACATTTTGGCGTTGGTAAAGAAAAAATGATTGATACCTTAGAGGTAATTTGGATTGGTGGAAAAAAACAAATTTTAACAAACATAAAAACTAACCAACTGCTAACATTAGATATAAAAAATGCAGATTTGGTACACGACTATTCCACTGGAAAAACTAAAGAAAAAGTTTTTACTAAAGTAGAAAATAAAAATTTGAATTTTAAGCACACTGAAAATGAATACGATGATTTCGAAAAAGAGATACTTATTCCTCATAAGATGTCAAGAAATGGTGCAGCGATGGCAGTTGGGGATATAGATAATAATGGTTATGATGATGTAGTATTTGCGGGAGCTGCTGGTCAGTCAGCTGAAGTATACAAACAATATAGTCGGGATGTCTTTAGAGGGGAATTTTCAAAAGAACTTAATCAGCACGCTGCTTACGAGGATATGGGGTTGTTGCTTTTTGATGCAGACAATGATGGTGATTTAGATTTATATATTTCGAGTGGAAGTAACGAGGAAGAACCGGGAAGTGATTATTACTTAGATAGGTATTACGAAAATATAGGTAAAGGTCAATTTCAATATAAAAAAGATGTGTTACCTGATAACAAGATTTCAAGTTCTTGTGTTATTGGTTCGGATTTTGATAAGGATGGAGATATAGACTTATTTGTGGGCGGAAGACAAACCCCAGGTAAGTATCCATACCCAACCAATAGTTATATTTTAGAAAATAGAGACGGTAAATTTATAGATATTACAAAAGATATAGTACCAGAATTAGAAAAACCAGGAATGGTAACATCTGCCTTGTGGACAGACTTTGATAATGATAATGATATGGATTTAATTGTTGTAGGAGAATGGATGCCAATAGGAATTTATCAAAACAATTCAGGCAAATTCAAAAGTATTACAAATTCAGCAGTTGGCGAATATACCAATGGCTGGTGGTGGTCTATAAATGGTGGTGATTTTGATAACGATGGTGATATTGATTATGTAGTTGGTAATCTTGGAGAAAATTATAAATATAGAGCTTCAAAAGAGAGACCATTCCAAATATGGAGCGATGACTTTGATCACAATGGTAAAAATGATATTGTTTTAACTTATTATGATGGAGAAAAATGCTTTCCCCTTAGAGGGCTTTCCTGTTCGTCTCAAGGAATACCAAAAGTAAAAAAATTATTCCCATCTTATAATTTATTTTCAAAAGCAACTTTTGATCAAGTATATGAAAAGAATTTTGATATGAACAAAGCTTTAAGTTATGATGTCTATACCTACGCAAGTTCTTATATGGAGAATTTAGGAAATGGGAAATTCAAACTAACTAACTTACCTCAATCAGCACAAATTTCAACAATGTTTGGAATTGCAATAAATGATTATGACCAAGACGGATACCTCGATATACTTACAGCTGGTAATTTCCATCAAGGGGAAATAGAGACTCCTCGAGCTGATGCTTCAATAGGTATGTTTTTAAAAGGAAAAGGAAATAATAAGTTCGAATCTAAATATTATAATGCAAGTGGATTTGCTACAAGCAAAGACACTCGAGGCTTAACAGAGATAAGAATTGGAAATAATGAAACACAAGTTTTAATAGCAAATAATAATGACTTTAATGAAAGAGTTAAATTTAATAAACAAAGGGTTGTTTACCCAGCACTTTACGATGAAATATACGTGATTTATGAATATTATGATGGCAGAACAAGGAAAGAAGAACTTTATTATGGCAGTGGGTATCTTAGTGCCAGCTCAAGAATGATTGAAATTACACACGACATCCGAAAAGCAAGTATTTATAATAAATCTGGATTGTCCAGAGATTTAGACTTTAAACCAAAGAAAAGAAAAAAATAGATTTAAAAATTAAAATTTCAGAAAATCAAAAAATAAGACATAAAACATAAGATACTTATTAGTAAAAAAATATTAACGGAAATTAAAAAATATTTTGTATTTAAAATATTTTATGTATTATTGCAGATTAAATAGTTAGTCGTATTTAAGTAAAGAATTAAAATATACATAATAAACCAAAAATAAAATAATCCTTACCAAAAGTTTATCCCCATTAGACCTTTGGTATTGTTATGTTTTATTGAAATTAAAATAAATAATATTTTTTTTGTAACTTTTGAAAATAAATATTGTTACTGTGTCAGAGAACGAGAATTCTATATAAAAACAAATAATAAATTATTTTTTAACAACACATAAAGGTGTTAACATGAAAAACTTTTTACACAAAAAAATGTCCGCAGCATCAGCAATGTTGATTGGAGCATTTTTTGTAGTTTTTGGCAGCATTCAAGAAGTAGAAGCTGCTCATTGCATTCCAGGTTTGGATGATCCTTCTTATATATACTATTGCTATAACTATGGTTATATGCCGTATGCTAAAGTTGCTGATGTCAAACTATATGATGTAAACAACCCTGGCAATTTATTGCTTGATGACGAGATGTGTCTTCCTGGAGTTTGTTACCAAAACAGAACAGAAGACGGTGGAGTAGATGAGGTTAAATTACCTATGGGTGCTACTTATAGATTAGAGTGGACATCATTAGGATATCAAGCTTATTGGAATTATTCTTCAAGAGCTTATTTTGATAGAAATAGCGATGATGTTTTTGACCAAGACGACGAAAATGAGTATATCTATAGTTGGGGCTTAGCAAGACATAATAGATCCACCTATAGTGGATCTTGCCCAAGATGGACTTATGGCTGGACTTGGAATCCAACTGCTGGTGGAGCACACTCTTGGATGACTCACGAAGTAGAATTCGAATTGCCTTGCGATGGAGTTGCTCCTGGCGAGACAAAATTAAGAGTTATGGCATTGGCATTATACGCATTTGATGATCCTTGTTTAAATGCCTATACTTGGAGTTTCTTAGGCAATACTAGATACTATGCTTATTATGGTCAAGTATTTGATTATAACGTATTGATTCAAGGCGTTATTATTGACCCAATTCCTTCTAAAAATGGTTTGTTATATGCTGATGAAGTATATGACAATGGTACAAGAAAAGCTAAAGTAGACCCTAATGGACCAGAAATTTTATTCTCAAAGCCAGCAATGAGATTTGATGATCAACAACCTGCTGGAACAAAAATGAGATATTGGATAGAAGGTCCATTGCCATCAAGAAATGTTGTTTATAGAGCAACTGATGCAAATGGCGAAACAGATATATTAATTGATAGCTTACCTTATGATGCAACTATTGGCAAATACTTATGGGAAGCTGAATATGAAGGCGTTCCAGATGCAGGAGTTACAAAGGCTTATGTGCAGGATACTTTAGACAGACCATTAACAAATGGTTCTATTTATGGTGCAATAGCAGGTGAGTATTCTCTTGTTACACAATTTGTTTCAGATGTCGGTGGAGGATGCTCAGAGCCAATCTTTACTCCTTTTACTTTTAGAGCTGAAAATGATATGACCACATCAAGAATTCAGTTCCCAAGATCTAATGGGTTCCCAACTTATGAAAAATACATGATTGGTCAACAAATAAAAGTAGAAGCAATATTTAAAAATATTGGTTTGAAAAATATTTCTACATTCGATGCCGAATTTGAAGTTTTTGAACAAGATGTAAATGGTGACTGGAATGTATTAGTAAAAGACGATGATTATTCTTATGACAAAGCTTTAGGAATAATTGGTACTGAAGATGGAAATAATGAAAAATTAGTAAGACTTGGCTCAATGGTCTTTAGTAGTGTGGGTAAATACAGTATTAGAATTTGTGTTACCGATATTAATGAATGGGGAACTGGTGATGATGAGCCTTTTAATGATTGTTTCCCACGTCCAACGGGCGGAGATATACAAAATGGATGGGAATATGATGATCAATATTTCTTCGAAGTTGTATATGATGTTGATGTAGTAACTACAGCAATTGAATTTCCAATCGAAGATCCACAAGTACCATCTGATGAAGTTATTGTAAACAGACCATTTAACCCTAGAGTATTTTATAGCAATAATGGTAAATCTGATGCATCAGATGCTAATTTTGAAGTAAAAGTATTTGATATGGATGATAACCTAATAGAGGGTACATACATTACAGATAAAGATTTAATTCCAGCAGGAAGATTTAATGCTAATCACTTTAAATTCAAAGAAGAAATTACAATTACAGAACCTGGCAGATATAAATTATGGACACGTGTTGACCATGCAGAAGAGCCAGTAGATGCTATAAATGATGATAATATAGCTACAATCGAATTTGATGTTATTGAAGGACTTCAAGGAGTTTGGACAGTTGGTAATTTATATGATGGAGATCCTAAAAACTTCAATACAATTGAAGATGCAATGTCAGAAATGTATTTCAGAGGGATTTCAGGTCCAATAACATTTGAACTAACAGATGCTAATTATTCAATGGTAAATGATATTCCATGGGATTTTGCAACTATGATTATTGGTCTTGCAGATGTAAATGATGGAATAAGAAACACAATTACATTCAAACCACACAAAAATAGAGCAGTTATCAGAAGCGGTATAAATATCGATTTGATTTCTACCAGTGGTGTTGGTATTAATTTTGGACAAGGTTTTAGAAATTCATCTAATCCACTATCACCAGTTAATATAAGTAATAGATCAGAATATGTTAAATCACCTGGTTTTATCACAATAGATGGCGGAGCTTTAAAAGCAATTCAATTAAACTTAGATGCACCAGCTGCATTTGCCGCACCAATTTATATGGGTAATGGTTCGCACGATATATCAATTAAAAACTTGATTATTAGAAACCTCAATGAGAATGCTAATGGTAGCAGTGTTCACCTTCCATTGAAAGAAGGCGATGCGATTGATAACGAAATAGCATTCGAAGGAAATATGAATGGTGGTCAATCTTATAGTGCAGGTATCGTTAGTAGATGTGCCGTTAAGTCATTTGAAGATGTAGAAGAAGAAAACCCAGGATTTGTTGGAGTTTCAGTAGATAACGAACCAAACTATAATAATTTAATTGATGGCAACGACATTAATGGATTTGGTTTTGGAATTCTATCATTAGGTTATGGTATTTTATTCGAAGCACCAGATTTTAATGAGTATAATTCATATAATAATGTTTATACAAATAATATGATTACTAACGTAGCAAGAGCAGGTATTGCAATTGGTAACGAGAAAGAATCAGAAGTATCTTATAATACAATCTATGATGTACACGTAAACCAATCATCTTCAGTAGATGTAGATGGTGAAAATTATGAGTCAGCTGGTATATTATTAGGTGGATTGATTAACCAAGTTAACAATGCAGGTGACCACAGAAAAGGTTATGCTACATGGCACATAGATGTTAATGGTAACAAAATCTCAAATGTACAATCTGACTATGAATCAAATGGTATCAAAATCGAACAAAACAGAATGGCTTATGGCGAAACAAATATTACATATTTCCCTAATAATCCAGAAGAAAATGATATTACAAATAATATGATTAAAGATATTGTTGTTACATCTATGACTGCTGACAGATTTGGTATCAGATTAATGACTGAAAGAGGTGGCAATGGTGATGATTTATTAATGCCACATCCAGATTTCATTGGTTATACTACGAGAAATGATAGAATTACTAATAATACAATAGTAATGAATAATGATATGGGTCAAGCAACAGATCAAGATGCTGTATTAGCTGCAATAGCTTTACAACAAACATCTGGAACAGAAGTATATAACAATGCTATTGCTATTACTGATCTTGATTTGAATCCAATGGCTGACTTCACATCTCTAATTTTTGTTCAAGGCTTCTTGCCGAGAGATGGTGGACCAAGCATTGACCATAATGCTTATCATATTGATAGAAATTCTAATGCATTTACTACAAGATTTGTTGAAATGGTACCTGCACAAGATGATATACTTTACATGAATGATAGAGATGATTTTGTTAATTTAGAACAATGGAGAGTTTGGACTGGTTCAGACTGGAACTCTATTCAATCTAGAATTGATGAAAATGATGATGTAATTGATAACTTTATGGACGATTACGAATTAATGTCAAATGACATTAAATTGAAATTAACAAATGGCGAATTGCCATTAGGTTCTGTACTTAACAATAGAGGTAGAAACGAAAAATGGTTGACTACTGATATTGATGGTGCAAATAGAGGAATCACTAAGCAAAATTATGATATTGGATTCAAAGAATTCAAAGGAAGAAAATTTGCTACAGATATGCAAATGATTAGATTAGAATCTCCAGCTTCATACCGTTCAACTAAAGTAGAACCAACAACTGGTGTTGACTTTACAGATGCTGAATACATTATGACAGAATCACCTGTTAATATTGTTTCAAGATTTAGAAATGATGGTTCTAACTTTGTAACAGATGCGACAATGAATTTAAAAATCGAAAGATTAACAGATTCAGTAGTTACAACTTGGGAAGAAGTACTATCTACTACAGCTAAAGTTAGTCTTGCATCTTCTGAAAATGGAGTTGTCGATTTCAAATTAGCAGATGGTATGGGTGATGAATTTATGCCAGAAACTTATGCAGAAAGAGAATTAATGGGTGATGAATATATGATACCTGCCAAGTTTGTTGGTATGGAATCAAATGTTACTCCTCTTTACAGAGTTTCTGTAACAACTGGTGCAGATGAGAAAAACTCAAACAATGTTACAAGTAAAGAGTACAGATTTTTCTTGAAAAAAGGTGAATTAAATATGATTATTACTGGTGTTGATAATAATAATTCTTATTATGATGAAGATGATAATCAATATTCAAATGCCTGGGAAAGAATAGTAGGTAGAGCAAATACAGATGCAGTGAAAACAGCGTTAACTACTTTCAAATGGGTAAACACAATTACAGAAGATGATAAAGTTCAAGATTATGATTTCCTTGATAGAAATGGATGGGAAAAAAGAGCTGTGAACTATAAAATGTATAGAAATATGATTTGGGCAGGAAATGCAAATGATGCCTTTACTCAAACACAAGTATTTGACTTAGACGCATTTGTTGCAGAATCTAAAGCTGGAAACAAAAGTAATATGATTTTTGCTTCTCAGTATCTTGCTAAAAACAATGCAGCAATGGGTAACGAAGATTTGAATACTAGATTCTTATCATCTGAATACTTAGGATATCCAAATGCAAGTTCTTACGAACCAGCTGACCCAGTAAATGATCCAGCTTGGACTGTTACTGGTGATGATATTGCAACTGGCTATACATTTAGAATTTCTGACCAACATAATGTGAATTACCAATTACACAAAGATGCAGTTAATTTCCCTCCATTCCCTATAGCGGTTAAAGGTGTTACTGATAATAGTTCAAATCTTGCTGTTGCATTCTCATTCGATGAAGTAACACAAGATAATACTTATAGGTTTAATAAAGCAATGGGTATAACAAGCGAAAACTTGAAATATAATACACTTTATTTCGGAGCAGACTGGAGACACTTCAGCGAAATTAGCACAGCATTTAAAGGTATTTTGGACTGGTTAAATGCAAATGATGGCGCAATATATCCAATCGAACTTACTAATTTTGATGCGATTAGAGTTAATAATCAAATTGAAGTTGAATGGACTACAGCAACAGAAACCAATTCTTCTAAATTCGATGTAGAGAGATCACTCGTAACAGAAAATGGTTTTGCAAACTTTAATACTATAGAAACTGTAGAAGCGGCTGGCAACAGTGATGTTGCTATAGATTATGGCATTACTGACTATGAAGTAGTAATGGGTAATACTTATGCTTATAGATTAAATATGTATGATATTGATGGAACTGAATACAGTGAAGTTGTTACTGTTGAAATGGGTTCTGAAGATGGTACATTATCTATTGTTAAAGTAACACCTAATCCTACTACTGATGGTAAAGCTACAATTACTTATAGCCTAACTTCAGATATGAACGTTACTATTAATGTTTATGACTTAACTGGTAACTTAATTAGCACACCACTGAATCAATTAGTATCTGCATCTAATGCTAATACTATTGACTTAGACTTTACAAACAATGCTAACGGTGTTTATACTGTTATCATTACAGCAGGAGATATGAATGTTTCTACACAAATTAATGTTAGTAACTAATATTCCATGCTAAGTGAAATAAAAATGCCCTTCTCAATTAATTGAGAGGGGCATTTTTTTTATATTTATTATTATATTGTAACTAAATATTGTTTTTAAACGTCATTTCGTATTATATTAATTTAAATTTGAATTTCTGTGAAAAATATATTCTATATTATATTATTAATTTTTAGTTTTAACACTCTGTCATCTCAGTTAATTATAAAAATTGATACTATTGATACATCTAAAATGCCTGTTTTATTTGCTTATATTTCAGTAACTGAAAATAATAGTCCAGTTGAATTGACAAAAGATAATATTTTAATTAAAGAAAAAAATAAAGCTGAAAAAATATTATCAATTTCTAAATTAAATAGCCAAAATCAACAACTGGTAAAATGGATTCCAAATCACGAATTTATAGATTTAGACAGAACATACGAATTTGAAATACTATGTGTATATAATTCAAAAGTTGCCTCTGAAACCAAAACTTTAAGTAATTTAGAATTACCATTAATTTTCTTTAAAGACGCAAATGACCAAAGCCCAATTGAAGAGTTATATTTTGGTGACGTAGAACCAGGGAAAAACAAATTAATCCAAATTTATGGTGTTGCAGCCAGAGGAGTTATACATCCTGAGCAAGGAGAAATCAGTGTAAGAATTGATTCTGTAACAACAAATTCGCCTAACTTCAGAATAGTATGGATTGGAGCT
>Ga0316208_1002055_pt1 | contig 17223 bp, 12 predicted proteins | sample 3monopyrite_MG_FD_204944 | JGI IMG/M metagenome (GOLD analysis project Ga0316208, IMG submission 204944) | Microbial mat bacterial communities from mineral coupon in-situ incubated in ocean water Damariscotta River, Maine, United States -... | ecosystem: Environmental > Aquatic > Marine >...
GGATTCTTTGCCGGGTTTTTCGGCTTTGTAGAGGCGATCAAACAAGCGAACCTCCGCGTCGATGCAGTCGTGGGCGTCCACCCAGTGGATGGTGCCTTTGACCTTGCGGACTTTGCCTTCTTCGTCAGGTGGCGGGTTGTTGCCGCCTCGGGTGTTTGGGTCGTAGGTGCAGTGAACTTCGGTGATGTTGCTGGCGTCGTCTTGTTTGAAGTCAAGGCATTTGACCCAGTATCCGCAGCGGAGGCGGACCTCTCGGCCGATTCCAAGTCGGAAGAACTTCTTTGGGGGGTCGACCATGAAGTCGGCCCGCTCGATCCAGAGTTCTTTGCCGAAGGGAATTTTTCGTGTGCCTGCGGCGTCGTTTTCGGGATTGTTGATCGCGTCCATCATCTCGATGCGCGACTCATCGCCATGCTCGCCCCAGTTGGTGATGACGAGTTTGATCGGATCAAGCACGGCCATGCGCCGTGGAGCACGCTTGTTGAGATCGTCACGGAGGGCTCCTTCGAGGCGGCCCATGTCCATCATCGCGTTGAACTTGGTGACGCCGACGCCGACCACGAAGTCCTTAATGGATTCGGGTGTGTAGCCACGACGACGGAAGCTCGCCAGAGTGATCATGCGTGGGTCGTCCCAGCCGTCGACATGGTTCTCTTCGACGAGCTGGCGCATGTACCGCTTGGACATGTTGGTGTAGCTGATCGAGAGGCGTGAGAACTCGGTCTGCTGAGGGTGATGGATCGAGTCAGAATCGGATCGACCTTTGTTAATGGCATCGATGAACCAGTCGTAGAGCGGGCGGTGATCCTGGAACTCCAGCGAGCAGAGCGAGTGAGTAACGCCTTCGATGGAATCTTCGAGGCCATGGGCCCAGTCGTACATGGGATAGATGTGCCACTGATCTCCGGTGCGGTGGTGCGGCGTGTTGACGACGCGGTACATGACCGGATCACGCATGTTCAGGTTGGTACTGTCCATGCCGATCTTGGCACGGAGCACCATTTTGCCGTTCTCAATCTTCCCGGCCTTCATCTGCGCAAAGAGATCGATCGATTCACCCACCGGGCGATCGCGGAAGGGAGAATCTGTGCCTGATGATCCGACCTTGCCTCGCATCTCGCGGATCTCCTCGGGCGTGGACTCATCGACATACGCCAGACCCTTCTCGATCAGTTCGACGGCCCAGTCGTACATCTGCCCGAAGTAATCCGAAGCGAAGCAAACCTCCCCGTCCCACTTCGTTCCGATCCATTCAAGGTCGTGCTTGATCGATTCGACGAACTCGACTTCTTCCTTGGCGGGATTGGTGTCATCGAAGCGGAGGATAAACTTGCCGCCGTATTCGCGGGCAATTCCATGGGATATGTGGAGCGCTTTGGCGTGCCCGATGTGGAGGTAGCCGTTGGGTTCTGGCGGGAACCGCGTGGTGATGACGGAGCGATCGCCGGGGGGGCCCCACTTGCCCGACTCGATGTCGGCGTCGATGATCTGCTGGATAAAATGTCGCTGTTCGACGGATTCGGTCATTGGATGCTCCTCAATTAGAACCAAAGTGTACGCCCGATTCGCCCTGCGCTCACCGCTTGGCGCACAGTTCTTGGAGTGCTTTGCCCAGGTCTGGTTGCTCGAACTCGAAGCCCTCGTCGATGAGCCGTTGGGGGATGCAGTAGCGTCCGTAGAGGGCGAGTTCTGGATCGGTCTTGAGGATGAACTTGGCACCGATCTTGATCATCCACGCTGCAGCGGGGAGGCCGATGGGCATATGGAGTGCTTTTCGGAGTGATTTCATAAAGACCCGGTTGGATACTGGGTTCGGCGAACTGGCAATGTACGGACCAACCATAGAAGGATCGGAAATTGCCCGCTCGATGATCCGGCTCATATCCAGTTCGTGGATCCAGCTCATGCCTTGGGTGCCTGTTGAGATTGTCCCGCCCAGACCGAGTTTGGTGACGAGTTTGAGTTTCTGGAGGGCCGCCCCGGTTTGGCCGAGCACAAAGGTTGTTCTCAACACAACCTTCCTGACACCATCGGGGCAGGTGTCGTCGAACGCTTTCTCCCACGCAATCCCGACGGTCGGGGCGAGCCCGTATCCGAATGCTGCGGATTCGTTGCATTCAAGTTCGGAGTCGCCGTAGATGTGGGCGGTGCTCATCTGAACCCAGACACTTGGTTTGTTGGTGGCGGCTTGAACCGCCTCGCCGATCACACGCGTTGCCTCGACGCGAGAACGGAGAATCTCATCGCATTGCAGCGGGGTCTTGATGCAATCCACCGTCCGCCCAGCAAGATTTACCACAGTATGGGCACCATCGACGACCGATGCCCATTGGCCGAGGGTTCTGCCGTCCCACTTGTGGAATGACCATGGGCCGGGCTCGGGCTCGTTGCGAGAAACGATGACCACCTCGCAGCCCAGCCCATCGAGGCGCTTGGCGAGATTCATACCGATGAACCCGCTCCCTCCGAAGATGACTATGCGCTTTGCTTTTTCGTTTGTCATCGGCATGCTCTACACCTGCTCGGCCATCGTGTGCTTGACACACCCGTCGATCCGTGCGAGGACGGCATCCTTGCCGAGGATGGCCAGTGTTTGACCGAGGGGTGGCGAAACACCCGCGCCGGTGACGGCGACTCGCAAGGGCTGGGCGATCTTGCCCATGCTGACCTCTCTGGATTCGGCGAAGGTACTGACTTTGGCCTCGATGGCTTCTGGGGTGAAATCGTTGAAGTCGGCGAGCTCGTCGCGGAATGCTTTTAAGAGTTCGAGGCCTTTGCGGTCGCCTTTGCTAAGGGCCTTGTGGACCGCCTTGCCGTCGTAGACGATCGCGTCGTCGGCGACAAAGGCAAAGCCGATGACGGATCGGCCGTCGGCGAGGGTCTTGCAGCGGGTCTTGACCGCTGGGGCCAGCGAGACCATGTCGAGTTCGGAGAACCGCTCGGCGAGGGGCTTGTCATAACTAGCCGCCCACTGGTGCCAGCGGGATGCGAAGTCTTCATCGCTCAGCGCGGCGATCGCATCGCTGTTGAAACTGATCAGTTTTACGCGATCGAACTTGGATTGGCCCTTGCCCATGCCCGCGATGGAGAAATGGGACGCGAGATAGGCCATGTCGAAGTGCTCGAGGTCGGTGCCGTCGTCGTTTTTGGTCTTTGGGTTCCAGCCGAGGAGGGCGAGGTAGTTGGTGAGGGCTTCTGGGAGATAACCGGCCCGGCGGAAATCCTCGACATCGATCTCGGGCAGAGTGATTTCTAGAGACTTGGCCAAAGCGATCAGTGTGTCCGATTCGAGCTGACGGGTCTTGTTTTTGAGCCATTCGGTGTAGGTGGCATCATCGAGCCCGTCGATTGGTGAAGAATCGAGTTTGGTCTCCTTGCACGCTTTTTTGGCGGCCTTGTCTTTGTCGCGTTTGGACATTTTGGAACCATCGGGATTGAAAATGAGCGGCATGTGGGCGTACACCGGATGGTCATATCCCAACGCGGTTTGCAGGGCGACATGGCGGGGGGTGTTGATGAGGTGTTCCTGGCCACGCAGGACATGGGTGACACCCATGAGCGCGTCGTCGACCGTGACGGCGAGGTGGTAGGTCGGGAAGCCGTCGCGTTTGCGGATGATGAAGTCGTCAAACTCTTCGGGTTTGATGGTCACTTCGCCCAGGAGCTGGTCTTCGACGGTGATGGGCTGATCGGGCATCTTAAAGCGGACGACATGGGGCTCGCCGGCTTGGAGCCGCCTGGTGCGTTCGTCTTTAGAAATTTTAAGCGCGGCCCGGTCATACTTGTAGCCGACTTTGGCGGCGATGGCTTCTTTGCGTTTGGCTTCGAGTTCTTCGGGGGTCTCAAAGGCCGGGTAGGCCTTGTCTTGGTCGATGAGCCGGTTGATGGCTGCGTTGTAGAGGTCGAGGCGTTGGGCTTGGTAGTACGGCCCGACTGCTCTCGTGTCGCCACCGATGGCGGTGCTTTGGTAGTCGAGTTCGGGGCCGTCGTCCCAGGTGATGCCGAGCCATGCCAAATCTTCGAGGATGCCTTTGGTGGAAGATTCGGAGGATCGTTTTTGATCGGTGTCTTCGATGCGGAGGAGGAATCGGCCGTTGGCTTGTTTGGCATAGGCCCAGCAGAGCAGGGCCGTGCGGGCCCCCCCGATGTGGAGGTGGCCTGTGGGGGAGGGGGCGAATCGGGTGATGATATCGGTCTGAATGGGCGTGGGCATAGGAGACGATTCTAGGGCAATGGGGCATGGAATCCTTCATGATGACGAAGCTGATCTTGAACCAATCTTCAGGAGCCCCCTGAGCCCTCCCCACAGTTTTCTTGGCCAATTCGGATCCATTGTTGGGCGTTCGATAATCGCAAAGAATATCGCGCTGCCCGCAAGGGCGATTGAACTGGCAACCACAATATATGCGAATTGGAAGCCCAATCCCTCTTCACTGGGCATGAACCTGAACCAGACAGTCCTGAAAGCAGAGATAAAGAAAAAATGCCAAAGATAGATCGTGTAGCACATTCCGCCGAGAATCACAATCGGAGTCAAACGGAAGAACTTTCTCACCCATCGAGCTCGAAAAACTGCGGCGTATCCGATCATGATGAGCCAAGGGGCGACCAGTTCAGGCCACAAATTGTAGGCCTTGCATACGAAAACCATTGACAATGAAAGCACGGCAATGCAATCTGCCAGAGTTCCATACAAATTTGAACGGGTTTCCAATGGTTCGGGAGCGGTAGCGAGCTGTCGCTGGTCGGCAAGATACAAATCAGCGAGGAAGAGGCCGATCAGAAAATATGACCCGTGACTGAGAATACTCAACCCATCGATGGGCTTGGATACATTGAAGAAGTAAGTGAGCCCAAAGATGGACACAAGTAGCACCAACCTTCGGATCATGGTGTTTTTCATCACAAACACCAGTGAAATCAGGGGTGCCAAGAGATAAAACTGCACTTCAACTTCCAATGACCATGCAACAAAGAGTATTGTGCTTGTTTTCTCATACAGAATGTTGTGAATGTACACACTCGATGCCAAGAAATTGGGGAAGCGTTCAAATGACCGCATTCGAATTGCAGAGATCAAAAACAAGACAATGAGCGCAAAGATATACGGGGGTTCAAGTCGAGTGATCCGCCGAACCAAGTATTTTTTGAGATTTACTCGACTTGCCCCTTCAAGATGCTGCCGTGCAAACGGGATACTCAGAATAAAGCCCGAGATGACAAAGAAAAGCATCACCCCATATTCCCCAGCATGGACCAAGCGATTGAACGCCGCACCCAAAGCGACGTCCGGTGCGCCTGCGTAAAAGATATAATTTACATTGGCATGGAAGAAAACCACTGACAGAATCGCAACCGATCGAAGGCCATCGACCTCGGGAATGAAAGCCCTTCCAGATGTTCTCCGCGAAAGGCGTTTGACGAGAAAGGGCGAGATGGTTGAAATCATACAGATACCGTGGTATTTTGTGCCCGTTGATCACGGGCAAGAATCAGCCAGAGCTACAGAATACCTCTGTCAAGAATCGGTCTTTCAACGGATAGTTTACCCTTTCAATTGTTCAGATGGCCGGTATAATGGATGTTGACCTCGGGAAACGAGTGTCGCACATTCAAATCTGCGGGCTGCCGGCCCGCTCCGTTGATGGGCCGACAACCCGCCTTAGCTCAGAAAGGCGGCCGATCGTGTCCAACAACGCGCGACCCACTGAAGATTTCCGGAACATTGCACTTGTGGGACAGACCGGGAGCGGCAAGACTCTGCTGGCAGAGCGACTGTTGTTCAGTACCGGCACCATCTCGCGCATGGGATCGATCGAGGGCGGCTCCACCTTCTCTGACTGGTCCGACGAAGAACGACATCACCAGCACTCACTCAGGACGACGATGCTCCACTTCGAGCATGAGGGACACATGGTCAACCTCATCGACACACCGGGGCTGGCGGACTTCGCGGGTCACGCGATCTCCGTCTTCCCCGCCGTTGAGACCGTTGCGGTCGTGATCGATGCTCACAGCGGTGTCGAACCGATGACGCGCCGGATGATGAAGATCGCCAAGCAACGAAATCTCCCACGGATGATCATCGTCAACAAGATTGATGACCCCACATGCGATCTTGAAATGCTCACCGAGCAGATCCGCGGATCGTTTGGCGCGGAGTGTTTGCCCATCAATCTACCGACCAAGGACAAGAGCGACACGGTTTCCGTCTTCGACGATGAAGGAGAGGGCCAGACCCTGTTCTCATCGGAAGAAGACGCCCACCAGGCAATCATCGAACAAATCGTTGAAATCCAAGACGACCTGATGGACAAGTACCTCGAAGATGGCGACGAATCCAACATCACCAAACAACAACTCCACGACGTGTTTGAACAAGCGCTCCGCGAAGGACATCTTGTTCCGATCTGCTATTGCAGTGCCAAATCCGGAGCAGGGATCGATTCGATGCTGCACATCTTTGCGTCACTCCTCCCCAATCCGCTTGAAGGCAATCCTCGACCATTTCTCAAACGCGCCGATGATGATGGCGAGGAAATCTCCTTTGCCGCTGATGAACAAGCGGATTCCTCTGTCATTGCGCACATCTTCAAAGTGACCACAGATCCCTTCGTTGGCAAATTAGGCGTGTTCCGGGTGCATCAAGGGACGATCAAATCCAAATCCAAAATCCTTATCGGTGATCAGAAAAAACCGCTCCGCATCGGTCATCTACTCAAACGACAAGGCAAAGAATCCGTCGAAGTCGATTCACTGGGCCCGGGCGACATTGGGGCGATCGGGAAGATCGACGAGGTACATTTCGATGCGGTTCTTCATGAAGGACATGATCTGGATTCGGTGTATCTCAAGGCGTTGCCATTGCCCAAGCCGATGTACGGGCTTGCCATTGAACTCAAGAACCATGCCGACGAGACCAAGTTCTCCACCGCGCTCCACAAAATTCTTGCTGAGGATCCATGCCTGAAACTCGAACGGATCAAGGCGACCAAACAAACCGTGCTCCGCGGACTCGGCGAACTGCACCTGCGGATCATCATCGAACGGCTCAAAGATCAATACGGGCTCGAGCTTCTCACCGAGGTTCCCAAGGTTGCCTACCGCGAATCAATTACTGGAATGGCCGAGGCGTCGTACAGACATAAGAAACAATCCGGCGGCTCGGGGCAGTTTGGCGAGGTGCATCTCCGTGTCTCACCACTCCCGACTGATCATGAAGACGGCTTCGAGTTTGTCAATGCCACAGTTGGCGGTTCGATCCCGCGTCAGTTTATGCCTGCGATTGAAAAAGGTATTCGCCTAGCACTCGAACATGGCGCGGTCGCTGGATACCCGATGTCGGGTGTGAAGATCGAAGTCTTTGATGGCAAATTCCATGCGGTGGACTCGAAGGAAATCGCCTTCATCACAGCAGGAAAGAAGGCGTTTATCGAAGCGGTCACCAAAGCAAAGCCCGTGCTGCTCGAACCAATCGTCCACCTCGAAGTGACGGTCCCATCGGACAAGATGGGCGACATCGCGGGCGATCTATCGACCAAACGCGGGCGCGTCCAAGATACACAGATGCTCCCAGGTGGTATGTGCACGGTCGTGGCCCAGGCGCCACTCAGCGAACTGCAAAACTTCTCGACCGAACTCAAATCCATCACCGGCGGAGCGGGGTCCTACACCATGGACTTCTCACACGAGGAAAACACCCCCGCCCACATCCAGCAAGAGGTCATCGCGGCCTTCGCCGGACACGACGACGAATAGCCCCGGATGCGGCGGCGTACTTTCATGCCCGGCCTGAGTAGAGGCCGGGTTTTTTGTGGAATGGCGCAAGAATAGACTTCCGAGAATGATTTTTTTGAAGGTCCGTTGTGGTTATGGCGAAGATTGGGCGTGATTGACGATGGAGAATCTGGTACGATGGGTTCGTCGCTCATGGATGGGCGGGACCAAAGTATGTTTCTCAGCCGAGGATCGGCCTGATGAACGCTCGATACGAGCCCTGATGTTCGGGTTCGTGAAAGAACAGGCCTGTGAAGATGGACCGGATCAACGCCTCCCAATCAATACCAAACAACCACGCGCTGCGGGCCTACGCCCAGAATCTGCGTGTCCAGAAACCGCTCGGCGCGCCGGGCGTCACCTCAACTTCCCAAGTTTCCACAGCACGGCAGACTGGCCAAACCGCCCCCATCGGACGGATCGGTCAGCCGGTTGCTCCCAGACCAGCCACAGACCCCACCGGGCTTATCGCTGCCAAGGTCGATCCGATCAATCTGAGTAGCGATGTTGCTTCGGTCGCGGGACCCAAACCGATGATGACCAGCGCGGGGACCTATTCAATAAACCCCTCAGCGACGGCGAGAAATATGGCCGCGACCGGGGTCGCTGTGGGACGCGGTCTGGACCTCAAGGGCTGAGCAACTTCCTGAGTACATAACAAAACCGGGCAACATGAGTCCGTGTCGCCCGGTGCAATTTTTATTTACTGAATAGATTTGTTATTCAATGCCGTTGATGACATTGAGGACATCTTCGGCATTTACAACACCATCGAGATTGGTGTCGCCGTCTTCGATGTTAAGACTGCCCTGTTGAGCATAGTTCTCTGAGACAACAATCAAGTCTTGAACATTGACCACCGCATCCTTATTGACATCACCCTTCTTGCCGAGATCGATCACCTTGAATGTACGGACTTCATAATCTCGCGCCGAATATGTGAACATATCGAGATGATTGCCCATTGCAATCCCAGACACCGGCCGCGCAATAGTGAACTGGAAAAGTTTCCAATCGTCTTCGAGCGGCATGGGAATCGTGGGTATCATCCCAATATCAGCATTTGCTCCGAACAGGACCTGAAGCAATGGGTCTTGACCATCAATTCGAGCTTCTATCTCGATTCGCAGAGTATCTCCGGCGAGTGAGTTCGGGTGAAGCAAGCACCAGTATTCGAAAATTCCATCCTCATTTGGCCACACTGGAGGATATCGATCCGTACCAATTTTCAGTTCTGACCCAACAATATCACGCCATCCAAGCAGCGATACTCTTGCGGCTTCTTTGTCTTCGAATGGGATTGAGTGAAGTGCGGGAAACGATGCAGCAAAGCTCAGTGCAATTGGCATCAACTCAGGTTTCCCCAAACCCAATAGAACTTTACGACCATTCTGGCCTGGATTACCTACACAAGGATCTCCGGACGGGCTATCTCCGATTCCAACGCCAGCGTTTCCAGGTACTCCGGGAGCCCCGCCAGGCAGGTAGTTGCCGCCATTCCCTCCGTCACCTCCACAACCGCCTGAACCAATCGCCGTTCCGCCACATCCACCTGACCCGCCGAGCCCACCTGCTGTTGTAGTTCCACCTGCCCCACCATCACCTGCCTCTCCATCAGGACCAGAAGCATTTCCACCACATCCACCAGACCCACCATTTTTCCCCATTCCTCCTTTGCCACCAGCACCTCCTGCATCAACACCATGGCCTCCAGCACCACCATTTCCGCCGGTAGCGCCATCGGTTTCACCTCCATCTCCCCCATCGCCACCACTTCCCCCTTCCGGCCCCGAGTTCCCCCCATGTCCGCCTTGACCACCCGGGGAGACGCCGGCTCCACCAAAGCCACCATTCCCCGATCCGATTCCATTCCCTCCAGGACCGCCATCTGGTGAATTGACATTATCAGCATGGCCACCGGGATACCCGTCATATCCATTGGGGTGCCCCTCGTTATTCCCGTCTGCACCAAATGTATATCCCGGTGGGTACGGCGGGCCGTCTTGAGCCATGAGTGTAGAAGTACACAACGCGAGAACACCCACGCCAATAATTTTCATCAACGAGCGAATCGACATCTGAAACTCCAATGAATCGAAACCACCATGCCGCCTACCGGGCTGGTGGGCTGGTGGGCTGGTGGGCTGGTGGGCTGGGAACTCGATACTTCGCACTCATGTCAAGTGCATTTTGACATGTCAGCCATGTATACAAAATGTGTGTAAATTGTATATTGGGTATAGATACCAACCAACAACTCGTTTCTGTGCTTTCGGTAGAGAAATAGAGAGTTTTTGAGGGTCCGAGCGTTATCCACTCTGGAAGTCTGGGGGCCTTCGTCGATACCCTCTTGGTACAGCCATCTCCTTTGACCAGAAAGCCATGCCGATGATTGATCTTCAGACCGCCCAGATGCCCGAAACCGCCCACTTCACCACGGGAAATCGTCCAGAGCCGATTCTCACCTGTTTGGCGTCTCGGATTTCGGAGCCGGCTCGGTTTCCGGTTCGGGCTGGGCTGAGGCAGCTCAACAATGGGTCGTATGGTTGCTGCCCGGATGTGGTCTCGGCTGGTCAAGACGAGCTCCGCCGCCGGCTTGAAGGCGACGCGGTGCACTTCTTCAAGTATGAACTCGAGTTTTACGCCGACGATGCGCGCGGGGCTCTTGCCCGTTTTGTCAATGTTGCGGGCAAAGACTTGGCGTTGATTCCAAACGGGACCGTGGCCGTGGCGACGGTGCTCAATAATCTTGATCTGACAGCGGGCGACGAAATCCTCATCACCGACCATGAATACATGGCGACAATGAACGAACTCGACAAACTCTGCAACAACACCGGCGCGGTGCTCAAGGTCGCCAAGATTCCCTTCCCGGCAGTCGATGAGGACATGGTGTACGATTCGATCATCAACAGCGTCACCGACAAGACGAAGTTGGTACTCATCTCACACATCTGCAGCGCCAGCGCGTTGGTGCTTCCTGTGGAGCGGATTGTTCCTGAACTTCGCAGCCGAGGGATTGATGTGTTTCTCGATGGTGCCCACGCGCCCGGGCAGATTGCACTTGATATTTCGGCGATCAATCCGACTTGGTACGCCGCGAGTTGTCACAAATGGCTTGCGACTCCCAAGGGCACGGGGTTTATTTACACCTGCCCGGAACGGCAGGACGGGTTCCAGCCGTTGGCCTTGTCGTGTCGGGTCCATGAGAAACGAGCGGATCGGTCGGCGTTCTTGTGCGACTTTGATTATGTCGGGACCAATGACTACACGGGGAATCTGGTGATTCCTGTCGCCATCGAACATCTGGGTGCTCAACTCCCCGGCGGATGGGATGCGCTTTACAAACGTAACCATGATCTGGTTGTTGCGGGAGCGGGGATTGTGTGCGATGCACTGGGAATCAAGCAGCAAATCCCCGAATCCATGATCGGGACGATGGTTGGGATACCACTGCCCGGCGATGTCACCAAGGGCGAAATCTACGACGACTCGCTGTGGGACGCGCTCTATAGCAAGCACGATATTCAGGTGCCGGTGTGGGCGTTGCCCGGGATTCATCCACGGGTGATGCGGGTGAGTGCTCAGTTGTACAACACGATCGAGGATTTCGAAAAGCTGGCGGGGGCGTTGAAGACCGAGCTCGCCTGATCAAGACACGGCTTGCCGAAGACGGTCAAGCCGTGGCACCCGAATCAATCATCGCCAAATGGGTCTAAAACACGCTTGCGAAACCAACGAGTATTCTCAGTTTCTTGACCACCTGACCGCTGATATTCTTGCCCGAGAGTTTCTAGCTCACCCAAACTTATCTTGGTTTTAACATCAATGTCCTTTGCCTTTTTTGCTTGCCGAACCTTGTTTAACCAACCATAGTGTGGACCACCACGACCAAACCCGTATGATCTGAACGATGATGAGTCCTTAAACGAGTCTAGTTCTTTGAGAAGTCTCAACTCAATAGATTGTGTTTCTGTTGGTTTAGGTCGTGATTTAGGTTCGGCTTCTTGTACTTGACTAGCTTCTGAGTGCATTGACTGCCCAGTCGGGGAAGGTTCTGAACTACAACCAACCATCCAAACACTCGAAGCAATAGAACTAACCAACAGTTTCGACATCTTCATAGGATCACCTTCCTTTCGGATTGGAATCATACTATAGCCGGGTGCCACGGCTTGACCGTCTTCGGCAAGCCGTGTCTTCGACTCATCAACTACTATAATCCATCCCAATGGATCCCATCCGCAAGAAACTCCGCCGATATGAGATTCAGGGGCATGCCCGGTTTCTGACATTCTCATGCTATCAACGCCGACCGTACTTCGATGACCAGCAGATTCGAGATACCTTCGCAGACCAGTTGATGATTACTCGTTCCCGGCTTGGATTCAAACTCCATGCTTGGGTCGTCATGCCCGAACACGTCCATCTCCTAGTCCAACCCAGCCTCCCCGAAGCACCTGTTTCTAGAGTGTTGATGTCGCTCAAGCGGCGGGTTTCGACAAAGGTTCTCAAACGATGGCGAGATGAGAATCAAGATACACCAACCCAGTTCTGGCAATCGGGTGGCGGGTATGACAGGAACATTTACTCATCTGAAGAACTGACCGAGAAAACCCGGTATATTCATGAGAATCCGGTTCGGCGGGGTCTGGTTGAACGGCCTGAGGATTGGGGTTGGTCGTCGGTGCGGGCTTGGATGGGGCTTGATACCGAATGGGGTCAGATTGATCGTTGCTAAACGAAAGTCTAAGACACGGCTTGCCGAAGACGGTCAAGCCGTGGCACCCGCGCGTATGAAACACCATTGATTTGTTTACAGCCCATACGCCGGGCGCACCCGGCTTTCAAGATGACGCATCAGTGGGTCGGCGCCGAGGGGCTTACCGGTCGCGCGTTCGATGGTTTGGCTGGCGGTGTAGCGGCGGCCGTGCTGGTGAATATGTTCTCTGGTCCATGCGAGCAACGCCCCGAACTCGCCGGCGGCGATCTGGCTATCTAAATCCGGTATCTGCTCGTTGATCGTCTCCCACATCTGGGCGGCGTGCAGATTCCCCAGCGTGTAGGTCGGGAAATAACCGACCAAACCGAAGCTCCAGTGGACATCCTGCAGGCATCCGGTCGCGTCGCTTTCGACATCGAGTCCGAGGAAATCTTTGAACTTGGCGTTCCATGCTTCTGGCAGGTCTTTGATGGCGAGATCGCCTCGGATCATGGCGCGTTCGAGCTCGAAGCGGAGCATGACATGGAGGTTGTAGGTGCTCTCGTCGCTCTCGACGCGGATGAAGCTCGGGGTCGCGGTGTTCATCGCCTTGGTAAAGGTATCGAGGTCGATATCTTTGAACGCGCCGTCGAAGTGCTTGTTGGCAAGGGGCAGTGCCCATGTCCAGAACGCCTTGGATCGCCCGACCATGTTCTCCCACATGCGGGACTGGGATTCGTGGATGCCTAGGGAGATCGCTTCGGTGAGGGGTGTGCCGTAGAAGCCACTGGCTTTGGGGATGCCTTGTTCATAGAGGCCGTGCCCGCATTCGTGCATGGTCGAGCCGATGGCGTCGGGGAAGTTTGTGGGGCTGTAGCGGGTGGTCATACGCGTGTCGCCGGCGGCGAAGCCCGAGCAGAACGGGTGGGTCGTGGTGTCAAGCCGGCCGTTGTTGTAGTCAAATCCGAGGGCTTTGGTGACCGCTTGACCGAAGGCGTGTTGTTTTTCAACAGCGATCTCCCGATGTAAGAAATCTACTTTGGGAGGTGTGCCGTTGGCTTTGAGTTCGGCGATGAATGTACTGAGGCGATCGCGGAGCGGGGTGAAGACCGCTTCGATCTCATCGGCGGTCGCGCAGGGTTCGTACTCGCCGAGCAGCCCGTCGTAGAGCTCGTTGTGCTCGTCGGTCATCAGGCAGGATGCTTTTTCTTTGGTCAGGTCCATGACGGATGTCAGCGCGGGGATGAATGACGGGAAATCGTTTTTGGCCCGCGCATCTTTCCAGATATCTTGGGCCTCGGACTGGGCCTTGGCGAGGTTGGCGACGAGGTCTGACGGGAGTTTGGTGGCTTTGTCGTAGTCGCGGCGCATCTCGCGGATGTTGGCGGCGTGTTTAGAATCGGTATCGTTGAGTTCTGAGTCGGCTTCGCATTGGGCGAGCAGATCGCCGACCTTTGGATCGGTGGCTTGGCCGTGCATCAAGCGGGCCAGGAGGGAGGATTGCTCGGCGCGGGCTTTGGCGCCACCAGCGGGCATGTAGGTTTCTTGATCCCATCCCACGAGGGCGGCCACTGAGCCGAGGGTGCCCTTGGCGTGCATATGTTTACAGAGGTCGGTGTAGTGTTTGGGGAGGGTCTGGGTGGATGTCTGGGAAGTGATCGTGGTCATTGTTGTGGTCTCTTTTGCGGTGAATTATTCGTTGATGGCGTGTTGGAGTGCGATGACGGCGTAGGCCGTGATGAGGTCTGGGTTGTTTTCGAGCCATCGTTCGTGCTTGATGGTAAACGATCCATCGGGCAACTGGAGTTGTGCAAGTGTATCCACCAGATCAACACGCCAGTCGATGTCCCCGATGGTGTCGGCCCCGTAGGCGTCCAGAGCCCGCCCCATCGCACATAAAAAGTAGTAGTAGCCCTGATCGCCCATGCCTGGATTGTCCTCAAGCGAGTAGTTGGATTCGATCCAGTTCCATGCGGCGATGACACGCGGATCGTTCGGAGGCAAGTCGGCAAAGATCAGGGATTTGAATCCAGAATAGGTCATCGAGCCATAGGAACGCAGGCGAGTGATTGAGCCGCCGTCTTTGGAGGTTTCGGCGATGGTGCCGGCCATGGATTGACCGGCGCGGCCATCAATCGACTCGGTGTTGGGCACCGTGGCGTAAATGAATCCGCCTTGATTGGAGGCATCGGCGTACGCCATGTCGTTGGTGGCATCGTTCATCTGAACGCGCGATAAAAAAACCAAAGCCCGTTGGTAGGCAGGGTCTTGTGAAGAAACCCCCGAATCGTGCATGGCTTGGAGAAAGAAGCCGAGGTTGGAGAGGTCTGGGCGTCCATGTTTGCCGTAGCCGACGCCGCCGTAGTACGGATGGGATTCAGCGACGGGTTCATGGAAATCCGGGGCCTCGGCGCCGCCGGTGTTGGTGTTGTGGTATTGGACTGTTCGCAGGAAACTGATGCCCGATGCGACGGCCGAATCGGTCTTCATGCTCCGGGCATGGGTCAGTGCGCTGACACAAATGGCGGTGTTGTAGCTCGGGAGCATGTTGTCATGGATGGAACCATCGTCTTTGGCAAAGGAGAGGATGTAGTCGATGCCATGATCCACGGCTGGGTCCGTCGAATCAATCCGGGGATCGAGCAGCATTGCGTTGATGACCAATCCGGTGATGGCTGGGAAACTTGGACCTTGGGGATTGTGGGACCAGCCGCCATTGTCGGGATTCTGGCGAGTGCGCAGGAAATCGATGGCTCGATCGACGACGACTCGGCCTCGCTCTTTGGTTGCGGCATCAAGCGGCTCGGCCAAAGCGGTTCCGACTGGGCTGCACAACAAAGCCGCTGAAAGTGTGAGGAGGATTCGTTTCATGTTATTAATCTCCAGTTGGGATGGACGATGAAGCACCGGCAAGTGCCAACGCCCCGGCGACGACCGCGGCGGATTCTAAACGCAAAACATGAACACCCAACCGCCGAACCGGAAGTTTGGCATCCACAAAGATAGACCGTTCCGCATCTGACCAGCCCCCTTCGGGACCGATCACAATACGAGCGTGCTGGTCGACATCGGATGACACCAACGGGGAATCACCCCCACCGTCACACACCAACATCGCCATGGATGGGTCTGATTGGGCCTGGGCATGATCCAATACCTGGTCGATGGTCATGGGATCGTGGATGATCAGTGATCGGGCACGGGTGCATTGCTTGAGGGCCTCGTTAATAATTCGGTCGAGGCGATCGAGCCGGATGGTCTTTGGATCGCGTTCTGAGCGATCCGTCATCAAGGGGGTCCAAGACACCACCCCGATCTGGGTGAGTTGGTCGATCATACGATCGAGCCGGTCGCCTTTGGGAACGGGGCAGCAGATGTCGATTCGGGGTGTGATTGAGGCGATCATCTCGATGTGGTCGAGCATGATGGCGATCATTGGGCGTTGTTTGGAGCCGGTGATCTCCGCGATTTCACCGATACCCAAAGTACCTTGTCCGTCGAGAACCCCCACTACTTCACCGACACGGGCTCTTTTGACCTTTGCCAGATGCTGGGCTTCTGGGCCTTGGACGGTGATGAGTTCGGGGGGCTGGCACTGGGCAAGGTCCGAGAACATGACGCGGTGATGGATGGGGGTAGGTGTGAGCATGGAACTGGTGATTCAGGGCGTTTGTCGAATCCTAGCAGGATTCGTAGTTTACGGCCCATATCCCTTGAGTTTGAACGGTTGGATGTCGATCATCAATGTGCTGTGTCACAAAAAAATGATGACATCTCCCCCGATCTGATCGAAGCTGTAGACTCATTGCTCGATGAGATCGAAGAAACCACCCAATCCTACTCTCCCAAAGAGGAGAAGGGGTTTGATCCCAATGCGCTGGTCACCGACGATGGAACCATCGCGCCACCTCCAGCACCCGAAGCTGAGACACCGGAGCCAGAGGAAAACCACGATTCCGATTCCGATTCCGATTCCGAACCCATTGAATCCAATGACAGCGCGCAGGATGCACTTGATGCCATCGAGGAAGTGGAGATTCAGGCCGAGGACTTGGTGTCCCAGAGTATTGGGGCATTGCTTGATGAAGCCGAGTCCACGGCAGAGGCAATCCAAGATTCGGATCATGCGGATGAACATACTGAACCACTGCAATCAACCGGTGAGGTTGTCAAAGAAATGATTGAAGATGTGGTCGAAGATGCTGTCGCTGAAAAAGACCCCGTTGAAGAGATCGACGCCAAAGATATCCTTGCATCAATCGATGATCTCCTAGAAGCCGCTGAAGTAGAAGACGAGCAGGTCGAAGCAGAAGCCGCTGAGTCTGAGTCACCATCTGAGACACCGTCTGAGACACCAATAGATTCAGCGGCGGACTCAGCACAGGGAGTCGATGAAACCGAAGAACCAGCCGATCCTGATGCTGAGCCAAGCCCATCAGACCAGATTGAAACGGTACATGATGACAGCGAATCTGAACAGACTTTAGAAGCAGATATTGAAACGGCCACCGCCCCAGAAACCGTAGCGGTTCAAGATACGACTTCTTCGGATGCCTTTGATGAATCCATGGACATGCTCGACAGTGCGCTGAGCGAAGCCGCCGACGACATGCTTGATGGGGACTTTGAAACCGAAGAGGGCGAGTTGGTTTGTGGCGAAGCGGTATCCACGGCCATTGAAGAAGCACTCGAATCTCAGCCCAAACCTGAAGTCGAAGAAGAAAATGTCACCGAATCACTCGGTG
>Ga0316208_1002057_pt1 | contig 17218 bp, 9 predicted proteins | sample 3monopyrite_MG_FD_204944 | JGI IMG/M metagenome (GOLD analysis project Ga0316208, IMG submission 204944) | Microbial mat bacterial communities from mineral coupon in-situ incubated in ocean water Damariscotta River, Maine, United States -... | ecosystem: Environmental > Aquatic > Marine > Coastal...
AAATAATCCCCAAAGGAAACGGGCAGCCACGTAAAATACTCAGAGGGTTCGACAGTCCACGGAGTACGCTTGATGAAAACAGTTTTACTGTCAGAAATGATACGGATTGACTCCTTGGGAGTCTTGATGCTTATTTCTTTGTAAACGCATCCGTTCCTCTTTTTGTAAGGATCTTCAGAACGTACATTTACGCCATCGGATTCGACAATAAAAACTTCGTTTTTGGGATCCCCTGGCTCATCTCTATCAGGCGTGAAAGTCGCGTGCCTCTGAAGGGATCTGACAACTTTCCCTGATCTTACTTTAAGCCACTCGGCGACCATCTTCTGTTCCAGCTTCATGCCGGGCGTGATTTCAAATTCAGGTACATCTTCTGCAAACACAGAAGAAGAGAAGTAAAGATAGGCAAGAACCTGCATTGTTCTCATTCGCATTTCATGACCCACAAATTAAAAAAACTTATTTGATTCTCCCAATCGTACGAAGCATGATCGGCTGGTGAAAATCATGCCTTCCATTTGTTTTTCCGTCTTTGGTTAATCAGAACAACCGCCAGGAGAACTAAAATAACTGCAACAAATGGCTTGCCCCACTTCTTTGCATTATTTTCCTCCACGCTGGGAGGTGGCCCCCCGATTTTATAAAGATAATTCAAGTATTCCTTATCCGTAATTATTCCATCAGGGGTATAATGGAGCCTGCCATTGTAATAAATGATTTTCTTTTTTGTGTTTGTTACCGATTGTATTGTAAATCTCTTTGGCCGAATCGGGGTGGTAAAATCGGCTTGTTCGATGACATGTTCTCTGTCACTTCTTACAACGTTGTCTTGTAGAAAAACGCTTTTCCATCTTGTGGGGAACCAGATCCCGGAAGGATACTGCTTCCATTCATATTCATACGTGTAAGTCAACTCGACGTTTTGTTTTTTAATCCCCTTCATAGTTCCCAAAGTTCTTCTCATCATTGATTTGTTGATTACTTTCAAAAGCGTGTATCCCTGCCCTGGTGCAAGCCAGTAGTCGACATGCTTTCCCTTCGGTAATTCATAGCTGACATGCTTGACGGGAATTCCATTCAAGGTTTCATCAGTAATTTTTTCGTTAAATCGATCAGGATGATTAACCCTTTCTTTCATGGTTAACGATTTATCTCTGGAAAATATTTTCCAAGCGATTTTGTAATGGAAGTTACTCCCAAACATAACCGGAGACCAGATAAACCGCCGAGGCGAGGGGTTAGTTTGTTTTGTCAGTTCGATAAACAAGGTGTTTTTATATGACGTGACTCGAATAAATTCCTTTTCAGTTCCGATAGTGACCATATTGTATACATAGTCATGCGAACGACGATCCGGGTATTCTTCGCGCGAATTGACTCCATCTGATTCATAAATTATTCTTCTTTTCTGGGGATACTCTTCGCCTTCATTGATGCCACTTGGCAAATAATCAAGATAGAGAACGATAACTCTTCCCGATTTTATTTTTAGCCGTTCAGCGACCATCTTCTGTTCCAGCTTCATGCCGGGCGTGATTTCAAATTCGGGTTCTTCCTCTGCGTAGATGCCAGAGCAAAGAAGCAGCAAGGCAGCAATTTGTATGATGAGTTTTCGCATGTCACTACTCACAATTGAAAAGATGACGCTATTTGGGGATGAGACGCTTTGACTGGAGGGCTTCGCTCAAGGTGAATCATACCCTCTCAATATAGAAAATGGTACGAAATCTGAATGATCTCTGGCGTTAAATGAGGCATCGGTTTATCTTCTGCTCGAAATGTCCTATAAGAGGGATGTCCAATGGGATTATTTTGAAAGTTTACGCATGTCGTTACCGAATTATGAAAAGTTGGGTGTTTTTTATCTGGGTCGTGAATACGATCTTGAAGCGGGCGAGACCAAAGAAGATTTGGTGCTTTACGACAGCAAAGATTTAACGACTCACGCGGTTTGTGTCGGCATGACGGGCAGCGGCAAGACCGGGCTTTGTTTATCACTGCTCGAAGAAGCAGCGATTGATCATATTCCGGTGATCGCGATTGACCCGAAGGGAGACTTGGGAAATCTACTGCTCACATTCCCCGAACTTTCCGAGCAGGAATTTCGTCCCTGGGTCGATGAAGGGGAGGCGCTGCGGAAAGGTTTAACTCCCGAACAGTACGCAAAAAAAGTCGCGAGCCTTTGGCGTGATGGTCTGGAAGAATGGGGACAGTCTGCGGATCGGGTTCAATTGTTTCGTGATTCAGTTGACCTGGCCATTTACACGCCGGGCAGTGAAGCGGGGCTACCGATTTCAGTGATCCAATCTTTCGCGGCTCCAAACGAAGCAGTCATGAATGATCCCGATGCGTTTCGGGATCGCGTTCTCTCTGCCTCTTCAAGCATATTGGCGCTGCTGAAAATCGATGCAGATCCAATCAGTTCGCGCGAACATATTCTGCTTTCCACAATATTAACTATCGCCTGGAAGCAGGGGCGAAGTCTGACGATCCCGGAAATTCTGCGTGAGATTCAACAGCCACCTTTTGAAAAAGTCGGCTTCATGGATCTCGATACCTTCTTCCCTCAAAAAGACCGCTTTCAATTCGCAATCACGATGAATAATCTACTCGCCTCCCCCAGTTTTTCCAGTTGGATGAAGGGTGATCCGTTAAATATCGAACGGATGCTGGTCACCAAATCGGGCAAGCCGCGTATTTCGATTATGTCAATTGCACATCTTTCAGATGAAGAGCGGATGTTTTTTGTCACGATTCTGCTGAACGAACTTCTCTCGTGGGTTCGAGCGCAACCAGGCACAACAACGTTACGCGCGATCCTTTATATGGATGAAGTGTTCGGCTATTTTCCGCCCACTGCCAATCCGCCCAGTAAAAAACCGATGCTGACACTTCTTAAACAAGCCAGGGCTTACGGCTTGGGCGTGGTATTAGCGACACAAAACCCGGTCGATCTCGATTACAAAGGACTTTCCAATACAGGCACTTGGTTCTTGGGACGTCTGCAAACCGAACGAGATAAAAACCGTGTACTCGATGGATTGGAAAGTGCCTCTGGAGAAACAGGAACCTCATTTAACCGTAAAGAAATTGGCAACATTCTTTCCGGATTGGGCAGCCGAAAGTTTTTATTGCACAATGTTCACGAGGATCATCCCGTCGTTTTTCAAACCCGCTGGGCACTTTCATATTTGCGTGGTCCGTTGACACGCCAGCAGATTGCCATTTTGATGGCTGACAAAAAAGCGAAAGCACTCCCTGCGCCGAAAAAAACATCTTCTGATTCCACTTCAGTAGTTAGCCCCCTGCCGCTGACGAAAAGTGATGCAGTAACTTCAAAATTAGCATCGATGCCGCCCAGTTTGTCGGATTCCATCGTGCAGCGTTATCTGGCGATCTCGAAACCGTTGCCGCATGACTCCCAGTTGGTTTATCGCGGGGGCGTGATCGGCCTGGCGAAAGTTCATTATGCCGATTCAAAATCGGATATCGATCTGTGGCGAACCGCCGCGTTAATCGTCGATGAATACGAAGAAGGAGAAGTCGATATCTGGGAGCTTTGCAATCTGTTTTGGTCACCCGATCTCGAATTTGATCGCGAAGCCGATTCGCTGGCGAAGTTCGACGAACTTTCTCCTGATTTAACTCGCTACACAAAATTTCGCACCTGGAAAAAGCAACTGAAGGATCACATTTATCGTGAAGTGCCGTTGCCACTTTGGAAGATCAGTTCGCCCAAAATGTATTCGGTTCCTAATGAAACTGAATCGGGATTTCGCCTGCGGGTTTCGCAAGTCATTCGTGATCAAAGTAATTTACAAACGGAAAAACTGAAAGCAAAATATGCCTCGAAGTTTCGCATCGCAAGAGACAAAGTGTTGCGAGCCGAAGAGCGGGTACGAAAGGAACAGGCTCAATCGAAAAATCAATCTTACAGTTCGTTCCTTTCAATTGGTTCGACAATTCTGGGAGCCATCATGGGCAGGAAAATTGCCTCTCGTACCAACATCTCCAAAGCAGCAACAGCAATGAAAAGTGCAGGCAAGATTTCCAAGGAAAAACAGGATGTCGTCAAAGCCGAAGAACGGCTCGAACTGGAACAGGAACGACTATTAGATTTGGAAACAAAATTCGAAGAAGAAGTCGCGACTCTGGAAAACACGGCTGCCCCGGAATTGCTCGATGTGGTTGAATATGCGGTGCGTCCCCGAAAATCGGATATCACCATTTCCGAAGTCGCACTCGTCTGGATGCCTTACGCGGTGAATCAAAATGGACGTGCAGAACCACTGTTTGTTTTGGCGGAAGAGTAGGATAGGCGTTAGGTAGTAGGGTGTAGGCGTTAGGAATTGCCTTCGGGTATCACACTGCAAAGGGAAAAAACTTGTGTCTGATCGTTTAATATATCTTGATGCGAATGCGACAACGCCGATGGATACGCGTGTCTGGGAGAAGATGCGACAGGTTTCTGAAGTTGCGTTTGGGAATCCGGGATCACCACATCAAATTGGTCGCAAAGCGAGGCAATCGCTGGAGGAATCTCGTGCAATAATCGCAGAAATACTGGGAGGGTCTTCAGAAGAATTAATCTTCACCAGCGGCGGGACCGAATCGACCAATCTTGCATTGCAGGGGTTAGCCGTCTCTGTTCCCGAAAGCAGACGCACGCTTGCTATAACCGGATCTGAACATCCTGCGACAGTGGAATCCGCCATGCGATTACGGCAAGCTGGTTGGAACATTATTGAAATTGCAGTCAATGAACAGGGACTGATCGACCGCGATAAATTGAACGATTTACCGTGGGAGCAAATTGGTTTACTTGGCATTATTTATGCGCAAAATGAAACGGGCGTTATTCAAGATTTAAGCGACATCCAACGCCTCTGCGAACAGCACAAAGTATTATGGCATGTCGATCTTGTTCAGGCAGTCGGACGTGTACCCGTTTCTTTCCATCTTACCGAAGCAACCGCAGCAAGTATCGCGGTGCATAAGTGTCATGGTCCGCGAGGTATCGGCGGGCTATTTTTGAAGCAGGATGTCCCATTTGTTCCACATTCCGTGGGCGGGTTTCAGGAACAGGGCAGGCGACCGGGAACCGAATCGGTTGTTCTGGCTGCGGGAATGGCGGAAGCTTTAAGTATCTGGCAGGAAAAGGAAACAGAATTAACGAGCCACATTCATCAATTACGAAGCCACTTTGAAAAATCGCTGCAATTAAGCTGCGCCCCAATCATCATCAATGGTGCGCAGTCTCTCCGGTTACCGAATACGTCTCATGTTTCATTTGTTGATATCGAAGCAGAACCGTTGTTGGTGGCGCTCGATCTGGAAGGCATCTGCTGCTCTTCAGGCAGCGCCTGCAAAAGCGGCTCCGCAACTCCTTCCCCTGCACTACTGGCGATGGGAATTGAACCGGCTGTCGCGATGTCTTCACTGCGATTCAGTTTGCATAAAAAACAAACCCGCGAAGAAATCGACGAAGCGGTGCGAATTATCACCAAAGTCGTTAACCGGTTACGGACCATGCAGTCCAGATAAATCACAGGCAAATAATATTAATAGGACAATTTTTGTGAAAGGTTACTATCTGGCTTCACATCTATGGGTAAAAGTTTAAATTATTGGAACCTTTAGGAATTGTTTTAACGGGCTAAATGAATGGAGAGTTATCGTGAAATGTTTCTGGATGCTGACAGGATTGATGTTTTTGTCATTCAGCTTTGCTCCCATTGGTGCTTCTGCTGAGGATGAGAAGAAAGAGGACGCCGTCAAAGAGAAAACATTTTCTGGAACCTGGAACAACCGAAAATACAATTCTTCGGGGCCGTTAAAATGTGTCGCCAAGCCGGGCAAAGATGGCAATGTGATTGCCACATTCACGGGAACATTCAAAGGCGATCCGTTCAAATACAATGTCGAATTCCAGGCAAAGCCGGGACGCAACCAGACGGATCTTTCCGGGAAAGCAACCATCAGCGGTCATCTCTACAAGTGGACCGGCTCTTTAACTGGCAGCCGCTTACGAGGCCGGTATCTTGGCACGAACGGATACAACGGCGAGTTCGTTTTGAACGAAATGAAATCGCGTTAATATCACACGTTACGATTCACTCACGCGGCGTGGCTGAAAGAAGTCGCGAACGTCGATGACATCCATGCCGGCTGCACGAGCGGATTCTATACCAGGATCGGTATCTTCGTAGGCTCTGCAACGAGTCGGATCGACACCGATTTGGCGAGCCGCTTCCAGAAAAATATCGGGCGCGGGCTTGGCGTTATCAACATCGTGTGCAGTGACAATGGCATCAAAACAGTTGCGGATGCCAAGGGTGTCGAGAATGCCGTGGCAAACATGCGGAATGCCGCCTGTTGCAACAGCCAACGGCATCTTTTTGTGATGTTCCCACACCACTTTAATCACCGGCTCGATTGGTTCGACTGCCTGAATATGTTTTTCAAACGCGGCTTCTTTCTCTTCCGCCATCTTGTGCGCATCTCCTTCGATGCCATCTCGCTCGAGTAGAAATTGAATCACTTTCAGACTTGGCCAGCCCCCCATGTCGTAAAAAAGTTGTTCATCGAGTTGCATCTGATATCGCTCAAGCGTTTCCACCCATGCCAAATAATGCGGCGGCATCGAATCGGCAAGCGTCCCATCACAATCAAAAATTATCGCTTCGTACATGAATTTTCTTAATGAGTTATGGGAACCTCTATTAATTCAAAAAACGTTTGAACGGAGGGTAGACATTCTTGTCTGCCTTAAATGGAGCATGCTCAAACACAACAGACACCGAATGTCGGTAATCCTTTTTTAATTAATAGAGGTTCCCTTATTATTCGTATCCAATGCTTGGTTTGTCGTACTCACCCGTGATTCAATCGGTGAGAGTTCCTTTGGAAGAAGGAACACCGGTTTGCCGTGGGTCTTTTGTGAGGGCGATTCTTAATGCACGGGCGGTTGCTTTGAAAATCGCTTCGGAAATGTGATGGCTGTTGCTGCCATGATGAAGTAGCACGTGCAGATTCATCAACGCATTAGACGCAAACGCTCGCCAGAATTCTGCGACCAGTTCGGTATCAAACTGACCGATTTTTTCGGTCGGGAATTCAAAACGATCTTCAAACCAGTAGCGACCACTTAAATCGAGTGAAACCGTAACCAGCGTTTCGTCCATGGGAAGAATCATCGAACCGTAACGGGTGATGCCCTGTTTATCGCCCATCGCCTGAAGAATGGCTTTGCCCAGACAGATGCCGATATCTTCCACGGTATGATGCTGATCGACTTCGAGGTCGCCTTTGGCATCGACGGAGAGATCGAAGAAGCCATGTTTTGTGAACAGCGTCAACATGTGATCCAGGAATCCGACACCAGTGTTGATGTTTGCATTACCGCTGCCATCCAGATCAATCGTCAGTTTGATCTGTGTTTCCGCAGTCTCTCTTTCAATCGTGGCTGTTCGAGCCATACGCCTTCTCCGACTGTCATAGGAGTGAAAAGTTACTGCCAGATAGCTTCGACGATTTGATCAAGATTGTAAAGTGATCCCTGGCGAGATATTCATTTGGAGCAATAGAGTGTGTCGATTTTACCTGTCGTGAGGGATGATTTGCCCCAAAAGGCTGTTTGACAAGTTGTTTTTTATAGCCACGGATGAACACGGCACGGCTGTAAAACAGGCAAGCTGTGCTGGAGTATCTTACTCAATGAAATGCTGCGCAAAACTGGCAGGATATTTTTAACACAAAGAAGAAAGAAGTGATCCACGCAGACACCGAGAACACAGAGGAAAAATAAAAAGAAGAGAATGATTTTAGAAAAAAGAGTTTCACGCAAAGACGCGACGACGCAAAGAAAAGGAAAAAAGAACAGATACTGTGATTGAAAATAATTCGCGAAAATTTATGTTTATTCGCGGTTCGCCACCTTTCCATCAAGCAAACCTGTTGACGCAGTTGCCTTCGGCTTGCCGTTAAACGAATGTTTGTCTCTTGTTTCGTGTTTTTCGTTTCTTTCGTGGTTCCCTGGGTAAAACTTATTTGGTTCCGGCTACGCCGGGTTAGGTTATGGCTTTCCAGCCTGACGCAATATTGTATTGACTTTTCGCATAAAAAATAATGAGTTCGCTGATTCGTCGAAAGATAATCATCTTGGAAAGTACATTTGTCAGGCTGGAAAGCCTAACCTACTTCCTGTTGTTTCCGGCTGCAAGCTTGTTCCCGTTGGCTTGTTTTCGTTAAAATCAAAGTGGTACATGCCAAAACCGATTTTCCTTATTAAACAGGGTACAAAACGGTATCATGAATAAAACAAACGTGAAATATTTTGATTTGCGTATCTATTATCTCTTGTTGGCTACCTCTTGTTTTCTGATGGTTGCTGAATCTCGCCTTTTTGGTGAAGAGGTCGATTTCAACCGCGATATCCGGCCGATTCTTTCCAACAAATGTATGACTTGCCACGGTCCGGATGAAGAACACCGCGAGGCAGAATTGCGACTCGACAGCGAGGAATCTGCCAAGCAGGACCGTGACGGTTATGCAGTCATCAAGCCGGGAGATGTGAAAGCGAGCAGTTTGATCGAACGGATTCGCAGCGATGATCCCGATTTGAAAATGCCCCAGCCAGATTTGAAGAAAGATTTGAAACCGTCTGAGATTGCGCTATTGGAACAGTGGATTGCATCGGGTGCGAAATGGGCCACTCACTGGGCTTATGTTGCTCCCCGGAAATATGCTGATGTGCAAGTGAATAAAAAAGAGTGGAATGAATCGTTTGTTGATCGGTATATTTATCAGAAATTGCAGGAACAGAAACTGCAACCTTCTGCTGAGACAGATCGCGTAACGTTGCTGCGTCGTCTTTCGTTTGACCTGACCGGCTTGCCTCCCTCTTCTGCGCAGGTCGATGCGTTTGTGAACGATCACTCGCCGGATGCTTATGAAAAAGTTGTCAATCGATTATTGGCTTCAAATCACTTCGGTGAGCAGATCGCCGTTTACTGGCTCGATTTAGTTCGATATGCAGATACGGTTGGCTATCACGGCGATCAGGATCATAACATTTCGCTCTATCGCGACTGGGTTATCCATGCGTTCAACAGTAATAAGTCTTTTGATCAATTCACACGGGAACAGCTTGCCGGGGATTTGATTCCAGGTTCGACATCCTGGCAAAAAATTGCATCCGGTTATAATCGAATGCTCCAGACATCTCACGAAGGAGGAGTCCAGCCGAAGGAGTATCTTTCCATTTATGCGGCTGATCGAATGAGGAATCTTTCTGCGGTCTGGATGGGAGCAACATTCGGTTGTGCGCAATGCCACGATCATAAATACGATCCTTACACGATGAAAGATTTCTACTCGATGCAGGCTTTCTTTGCCGATCTGGATGAAGCCCAGCATTTCAAAGTCGGCGGCAACTCCCTTCCAACCAACCGCCCCCCGGAACTGACACTCTGGAATCCTGTGAATCAGAAAAAATACGATAACCTGAAACAGGAAATTCAGACTCTTGAAGCTCAATTGAAAAAGCTTGCCGAAAAAACAAAGGATCAGCAGCAGGAAGATGCACCTGAAAGAAAGAATCTTACAACGAAAATCAAACAACTGAAAACGGAATCAGAAGCGATACGAAAAAGGCAGCGAAAATCGATGATTTCCGTGGCGATTGAGCCTCGCGTTATTCGGATTCTGCCTCGTGGAAACTGGTTGGACGATTCGGGAGAGGTTGTCAGCCCTGCCATCCCGGAGTTTCTTGGAAAGCTGGAAACTGGCGAAAAACGTCCGACACGGCTCGATCTGGCAAACTGGCTTGTGGATGATCAAAACGGTGTCGGCTTGATGACGGCTCGGGTGTTTGTGAATCGTTTATGGTATTTGATGTTTGGTCGCGGGCTGGCTGATCTTTCTGATTTTGGAGGACAGGGCGAAACACCGACGCATCCTGAATTGTTGGATCGACTGGCGATTGAATTTGTGGACTCCGGCTGGGATGTGAAACATCTGATTCGTCTGCTCGTGGTTTCCCGAACATATCGGCAACAATCTTTAGTTACCGACGAAATACAGAAAAGAGATCCGGACAATAAGTGGTATGCGCATCAATCGAGATATCGTCTGTCTGCAGAATCGGTACGTGATACCGCTTTGCTGATTAGTCGATTACTTGTTGAGGATGTGGGAGGTGAAAGCGTCAAGCCTTACCAGCCGGCTGGGTATTACAGGCATTTGAACTTTCCGAAGCGAACTTATAAACACGATACAGACAGCAGCCAGTACCGCCGAGGCGTTTATGTGCATTGGCAGCGACAGTTTCTGCATCCAATGCTCAAGGCGTTTGATGCACCGAGTCGAGAAGAGTGTACCGCAAAAAGGCCTCGCTCAAATACACCGCTGGCTGCGTTGACGTTACTGAATGATCCAACTTTCATGGAAGCCGCCAGGGCGTTTGCAGGACGGATTCTTCTTGAAGGCGGGAAAAGTTGTGAGTCGAAAATTGATTTTGCCTGTAAGGAAGCACTCTCGCGGTTACCAGATGAAACAGAGCGAAAAGTTCTCATACAAGCCTGCACAATGCAACTTGCCTATTACGAAGAACATCCTGATCAGGCGAAGCAGCTTCTTGCAGTCGGAATGTCCCCGAATCTTGAAGAAGTGACTTCCAGCGAACATGCCGCATGGACGCAAATTGCCAGAATACTTTTGAATCTCAATGAAACAACAACACGAAACTGATTACCAACAACCGTAGCAGTTGTAGGATGTCCAATGTTTAATCAAAACGATTTTATGATGCAGCAACATCGCCGGAATTTCCTTGCTCGAAGCGGGTTTGGTTTGGGATCGGTTGCTCTTTCCTCTTTATTGCAGAGAGAATCTTTCGCTGCAACTTCGCCAAAAACGAAAGGGATACCAGGGCTTCCCGGATTGCCACATTTTCCCCCACGTGTGAAGCGGGTGATTTTCCTTTGCATGGCAGGTGGGCCTTCGCATCTGGAGACCTTCGATTACAAGCCGAAACTGGATGAACTGAATGGGCAACCGATGCCCGAATCTTTCACTGCCGGGCAACCGATTGCACAACTCCAGGGGAAGGAACTGAAGGTTCAAGGGCATTTGACGAAGTTCAAGCCGAGTGGTCAAAATGGAGTGATGATCAGCGACTTTCTGCCCTGGCATCAGAAGATGGCAGATGATATCTGCGTTATTAAGTCGGTGTACACTGAGCAGATCAATCACGATCCGGCTCATACGTTTATGAATACCGGGAGTCCGTTTTCGGGGAGACCTTCAATGGGATCCTGGGTAACTTATGGCCTGGGAGCAGAGACGGACGAGTTGCCCGGATTTGTTGTGATGACCAGTGTTGGAGGACGCAACCCACAACCGATTGCATCGCGTCAATGGGGAACTGGATTTTTGCCGAGTCGTTATCAAGGGGTAGAATTTAACTCCAGTGGCGATCCGGTCAATTATGTTGGCACTCCTGGAGCAATCCCTTCGTCACAACAGCGAAAGGTTATTGATGCAGTTCGTCAATTGAATCAGCACCGCCAGCTTGCCGTTCGTAATCCCGAAATAGAAACCCGGATCGCAGCTTACGAAATGGCATTCAAAATGCAGACATCGATTCCCCATTTAATGGATGTTTCCGATGAGCCGAAACATATTCTCGAAATGTACGGTGCGAAGCCGGGCGATGGATCGTATGCTTCAAATTGTTTATTTGCACGCCGACTTGCTGAGCGGGGGGTGCGGTTTATTCATCTGTATCATCGTGGTTGGGACCATCATGGTGGACTCGTAAAATACATGAATATCTGCGGCGGCTTGACAGATCAACCAACCTGGGCATTGCTGACAGATTTAAAGCAACGCGGGATGCTGGATGATACGCTCATTATCTGGGGAGGCGAATTCGGACGCACGCCGATGTCTCAGAGCAAAGGGGGAGCCGGGCGGGATCATCACATTAAAGGGTTTTCGATGTGGATGGCTGGTGGCGGAATTAAGGGAGGCACCACATACGGCAATACCGATGAACTTGGTTATAATGCGGTTGAAAATCCGGTCCCTGTTCGGGATCTCCATGCAACAATGCTGCACATGCTTGGGATTGATGAGTCTCGATTTTCTGTCCGGCTGCAAGGGTTGGATATGAAACTAACCGGCGTCGAACCGACTCGTGTTCTGCATGAGATTCTCGGATAAGTTTGAAACAGATCGTGACGAGCATTCCACACTCAATAAGGACATGGGTGAGTGAAACATCGACGCTTCTTCGCCAAAATGGGCAAGCCAAACTTCTGAGCAACCCTGGTCTCAAGTCGTTTTTCTTGATCTCGCCGTGCCGCGATGTTAGAATTGAGCAATATCCTGCCTGGAAATCCCTCTTAATTAGTGGCTTGAATCGCAATGACTAATCTCCTCTCTCTTCAATTACCAAAATCATACTTTATGACGCTGGTTCTATTTGTTTACTGCATCACGCTTCAGAGCTTGGATAATGTTGTTGTTGCCGAAAACAAAATCGAGATATCGAGCGAAAAAACGATTGATTTCAGTCAGCAAATTCAACCGATTCTGGCTCGCAAATGTTTTACGTGTCATGGACCAGATGAAGGACATCGTGAAGCCGATTTGCGTTTGGACCTTTCGGCTTCTGCGATTGAGTACGAAGCGATTGTCCCCGGCAAACCGGAGGAAAGCAGTTTGATAGAACGGATTTTTTCGGACGATCCAGAATTGATCATGCCGCCGGTCGATTCGCATGACCAATTGAAAGAGGAAGAAAAAGAACTCCTCAAGCAATGGATTAAGCAAGGAGCCGAATACAAAGAACACTGGGCGTTTATTCCGCCAAAGCAGCCGAAACTGCCAGTCGTCAAAAATAAAAAATGGCCACGGAATGAAATCGATTATTTTGTGCTGGCTCGTCTTGAAAAAGAAGGACTCACTCCGGCGAAACAGGCAGATCGTTATACATTGGTGCGGCGAGTCTATCTCGATTTAATCGGTTTGCCGCCGACGCCCGAACAGGCGGATCAGTTTGTGGACAGTAACGATCCGCAAGCTTACGAGAAATTGGTCGATCATCTGCTCAGCTCCAAACATTATGGCGAACGCTGGGCAAGATTGTGGCTCGATTTGGCCCGCTATGCCGATACTAACGGGTACGAAAAAGATCGTAAACGTTCAATCTGGCCTTATCGGGACTGGGTGATTAAGGCGATCAATGCAGATATGCCTTTTGATCAATTCAGTATCGAACAACTCGCCGGCGACATGCTACCCAATGCAAATTTGGATCAACAAATCGCAACCGGTTTTCATCGCAATACAATGTTGAACGAAGAGGGGGGCATCGATCCGTTGGAGTACCGCTATTATGCGATGGTCGATCGCGTTGCGACGACGGGGACGGTTTGGCTCGGACTGACCACGGGCTGTTGTCAGTGTCACAGTCATAAGTATGATCCTATTTCGCACACCGATTACTACCGCTTGATGGCGCTAATGAACAATGCCGATGAACCGGATCAGATTATTCCTGGCCAGACTGTGGAACGAAAACGAAAAATAGTTCAGGTAGAACTCGATAACGCGATTGCAGAATTACCCGGTCAATTCCCTGCTGCTGCGAATGAAAAGCCGACTGTAGAAAATAGAAAGAAATATCTGGAACAGAAATATCAACAATGGCTCGATGAACAAAGAAAGCTCGCAGTGAAGTGGCAGACAATTCGACCGACAAAAATGAAAACGAATCTGCCGCGGCTCGAAGTGCTGGAAGATGGTTCAATATTTTCCACGGGTGATATCACGAAGCGGGATCTGTTTGAGTTACAATTCTCGCTCGATGATATTTCGCAGTCAATTACTGCGATTCGATTGGAAGTTCTGCCTGATGACCGACTCCCCGCGCGAGGACCGGGCCGGGCATATTATGAAGGCCGCAAAGGCGATTTCTTTTTGAGTGAATTGACGGCAACACACAACAAGAAGCCGGCTCCTTTTGCTGGAGGGTCCGTCAGTTTCGGAAAGATCAGTATCGGCAACGGCACCGCAGAGGCAAAGAATCTGTTCGATGGCGATGGCTCAACCGGTTGGTCAACAGCGGGCAAGGAAGGCGAAGCGAATCATCTGGTTTTAACTTTCAAAGAGCCGCTTTCTCCAAAAGGAACGCTGGCGATTACAATGTTGTTTGAAAGGCATTTTGCAGCCAGTCTGGGGCGATTTCGGTTTTCTGTCACCACGCAAAATAAACCGATCACCGCGAAAAAGTATCCCGTTGAAATTGAAGAGTTGCTCACTCGTGCTGTCGATTCACTCTCTGGAAAAGATCGGGAGCAACTTCACCGGGAGTTTTTACTGGTCACTCCAGAACTGGCAGAAGCTCGAAAAAGAATCGAAGAAATTCGAGCAAAACTTCCCGAAAACCCGACAACAATGGTGCTGCGGGAACGGCCGGAAGATAACCCGCGGAAAACGTATCGGCATCATCGCGGGGAGTATCTCAGTCCGAAAGAAGAAGTGACCGCTGGGGTTCCTGCACTCTTCCCGCCTCTTGAAAAAGGGGAAGAAGCGAATCGTCTCGCTTTGGCAAAATGGCTGGTCAGCGAAAAGAATCCGCTTGTTGCCCGAGTAGTTGTCAATCGGCAATGGCAGGCATTTTTCGGAAATGGCATCGTCCGGTCTCCCGACGACTTTGGGACTCAGGCCGATTTACCTACGCACCCGCAGCTTTTAGATTGGCTCGCAACAGAATTTGTGAAACGGGGCTGGTCTCGAAAAGAGTTGCATCGCCTCATCGTGAATTCCGCCACGTATCGCCAAAGTACTCAGGTGAGTGAGCAGGCACATCAGGACGATCCCGATAACCGCTTACTGGCACGCGGTCCACGCTTGCGTGTTGATGCAGAAACGGTTCGAGATTTATTACTAAGTGCGAGTGGATTACTTTCCGAAAAAATGTACGGTCCAAGCGTGTATCCGCCTCAACCAGGCAGTGTAACTGCACTCGCTTACGGGAACATGAAATGGCCCGTTTCGAAAGGTGAAAATCGTTATCGTCGTTCTCTTTATACATTCAGTAAGCGAACCGCACCGTTTGCCGCCTTCACAACGTTTGATGGCCCGACCGGCGAAAACTGTACCGTTCGCAGAGACCGCAGCAACACGCCACTTCAGGCATTAACGCTACTCAATGATGAAATGTATCTGGAAATGGCGACTGCGCTGGCAAAGATGACCGTTCAGAAAAATCAAGAAGACAAACTTTCTGCAAATGAAATAACTCGCCAACGGGCGATTTTCCTGTTCCGCAGATTATTAACACGTCTGCCCAGTGAGCATGAAATCGGCATGGTCATCAATTTCTACAACGCTCAACTGCAGCGCCTGAATCAATCAGAATTGAAAGCAGCAGACATTCTTGGCGAGAAAGAAGCGACCAACAAACTAGCCGCCTGGGAACTGGTGGCCCGTGCGTTAATGAATCTGGATGAAACAATTACCAGCCCGTAAATGTGGTGTAGCTGTGACGAATCTGTGGGAGCAGAGTTAGCGGGAATCGAAACTGGCGGGGCGAATCTTTTGTTGTGGATGCAATCGAAGATGCTGCTTGCATTTTTTTAGTAGATGTTCGAGCTGCGGATCGAATGCGGTGCGCTTCAAGCAGAATTGCAGATGAGGCATCGCGAGTTGAAACTGTTTATTCTTCGCCAACCATTGACCAAAGGCGTTGTGTAACTTAACGGAGTCGTCTTTAATTTCGCCGGCAAGTTGTATGTAGATTAAAGTTTGATCTGGCAACCGGGCTGCTTTGAGATAGGTGAACGCCGTCATCAATTCTTTTTCCTGTTCTTGAGCAGGCATTTCGGGAGCCTCTTCAAGTGTACGGCGAGCCAATATTAACGTCGCTGCCTGTCCTTGCTCACTCTCAAAAGGTTTGTACGATTTGATCATTGCGGTGAGCTGATTCAAATCGGGTTCGAAAATATTCACCAACTCATCAGGAGGGAATACAGTAGAAAGTAATTCGACAATTCGTTGAGCAACTTTTTCGTTTTTGGGATAAACTTCTTTCCAAATCTTTAACGCCGTATCGACATCACCCCGGCTCCAGGCATGGGCGCCTGCGGTGTAGGGGATTTCCGGGGACCAGGGGCGTGTCAGTTCTGCACGGGCCAGATAGTATTCAGGAAGTAACGCATCGGGACTTTCAACAAAACAAAGATCCGATTGAATTAGCAGTGCCCGTGAATTAAAGGGGCAATATCTTAAAGATTGTTTTGTATGGTGCAAACTGGCTTTCACCATTGGAAGAGTCTTTTTCATCACACTGGGTTTTTCCAGCCATGCTTGAAGTTGCTCAGAAGATTCAAATCCTCCGCTGTAGACAGCCGCCCGGATTTGCGACACCGGCATCGCCTGCTTCGCCTGCATCATCTTCAATTCAAACAGCCGCCTGATGCACCTTGCCATCCGCAAATGGTTATCGGTTTGTTCTGCATCTGCCTGGAGTGACTGTTTCAAGGAAATAATGCGCAATCGAAGTAGTTGCAATTCTTCTTCGGGCGATTCAAAATTACTTCTTTGGTGTGAATATTTCACATACTGAAATTCTCCCTGCTCTGCAATCGCAGCTGGCAGAACCGACTGCGATGCAAAAACTCCAGCCACGATACTCAGTGCTGCAAATACAAACGGCAGAAATTTCAAATGTTGTTTACCGGTTTCTACTTCTGAATGTTCATCCTGGCTTGAATAGAGGAAGGCCAGATAAATACCGAATAGCAGCATGTATGCAGGGGCGTACCAGGCGAAATCGTAGCAACCATGTACCAGAAAGACGGCAAAGCTCCCCGCGATGCCCGCATAGAAAGGAGTCTCGGGCCGCCCCGGTTGTGCAGAGCGAATTTTAATAAACAGCAACCTGAAGAGTACCAAAACAGAGCCCGCCAGCAGTATCCAGCCGACGACACCCGTTTCTGTTCCTATCTGCAAGTAACTGTTTTCAGCATGGGTATAATTAAGCTCTTTGACATCGCCCACATGAAAAGCGGGGATAACATTTTCATGTGTTCCCAGTCCTGTTCCGAGCCAGGGAAATTGATTCCAGGCGTTCAGGTTCGATGCCCAGATAAAACTGCGGGCATCATTGCGGTCGAGTTTGCTGATGTCAGCACTGAATAATTCTTCT
>Ga0316208_1002059_pt1 | contig 17188 bp, 16 predicted proteins | sample 3monopyrite_MG_FD_204944 | JGI IMG/M metagenome (GOLD analysis project Ga0316208, IMG submission 204944) | Microbial mat bacterial communities from mineral coupon in-situ incubated in ocean water Damariscotta River, Maine, United States -... | ecosystem: Environmental > Aquatic > Marine >...
CTTACAATACAGCAAAATCTTATGAAGAGGGTAACTATGCCCACCGTCCCCGCGCAAAAGGTGGGTATTTCCCAGTTGCGCCTGTAGATAGCTGCGTAGACCTGCGCGGTGAGATGGTCAAGGTGCTGAAAGAGATGGGCCTTAAGATGGATAAGCACCATCATGAAGTTGCTGCTTCTCAGCATGAACTCGGTATGATTTTCTCTACTCTTACTACCACTGCTGATAATGTGCAGATCTATAAATACGGTGTGCACCAGGTAGCTCATACATATGGTAAAACGGCGACATTCATGCCGAAACCCATTGCAGCAGACAATGGCTCAGGTATGCATGTTCACCAATCTATCTGGAAAAAAGGTGAACCAACATTTGCCGGTGGTAGTTATGCAGACCTGTCTGAAACAGCACTTTATTATATTGGTGGTATTATCAAGCATGCAAAAGCTATTAATGCTTTCACAAACCCATCCACAAACAGTTATAAGCGCCTAGTTCCTGGGTTTGAAGCACCAGTTCTTCTTGCTTATTCCGCCCGAAATCGTTCTGCTTCTTGCCGTATTCCATACAGCACAAGCCCTAAAGCAAAGCGGATTGAAATTCGCTTCCCTGATCCAACAGCAAACCCGTATTTTGCCTTTGCTGCTATGTTGATGGCAGGCCTTGATGGCATTAAAAACAAAATTCATCCTGGTGAAGCTATGGACAAAGATTTGTACGCTTTACCCCCGGAAGAGCTTGCGGGCGTACCAACTGTTGCAAGTTCACTACGTGAGGCATTAGAAGCGCTTAGTGCTGACCGTGAATTTTTAAAGCAAGGGGATGTATTCTCTGATTCCCAAATTGACGCCTATATCGCCTTAAAAATGGAAGATATTGCCCGCGTCGAGGTTGCTCCGCACCCTGTAGAGTTTGATATGTATTACAGCGCATAAACATAGTTACACTGTAAAATAATGAAAGGGCCCGATAGTTGGGCCCTTTTTTAGTGGATATTAACCTTTCCTGTATTTACTAACAGAACTCTTATAAAATATAAGCGCAAAGCTTAAGACAGTTACCAGTAAAACAGGGCGTTCGATTACATGCAAATTGAGTATACACCAGAGCAAACTGCCCTTCAGCCAAAACTGGAGGCTGCTAATATCAATCCAGAAAGCTTTCTGGCGACAGATTATCTTAACCATTACAATGAGATAGTGATGTTGCTAGAGATGATTCCGGACATGCCTGATATGGTTGAAGATGCTGCTGATTGGGCCCCAAAGTCTTATGCCCAACATTTCCAAGATAGCGGTTTTCAAGATACTAATCTTGCAATTGAAGCCTTTAATCTTGCCCCTACTCCCATTAAAAACGCCTTCACAATTGTCTGTAATGAAATAGACATTCTGATTCAATCTACCCTTGCTGGCCTTAACGCGTTAAATGCGGCAGAGCGTGGTTTGTCGGGCGCTGCAAGCGACCTTATTCGCCAGCGTGTGAAGGATGCTCAAGGATTACTTTTAAAGCTAAACCAAGTAATCCACGGTAAAATTGAAGATGAATCGAGTTTTGTTGGCACGCTTGATATCGAGGAAAAACCTGAAACAGTCGATGACGTACAATCTCAGGAAGATATTGATAAACTTTTCAATTAAACGCTGTCTCTTTCGCCTTCTATAGTGCTGCGTGTATACTATTGCCTGCTGGAGCAATTCACCTGAAAATTACAGGTAAAAGCATTCCCTAATATAATAATCATGAGTAAAATCGCCCTGATGTTTAGTTATTTAGCCCTGACGTTTTGTTATTTAAAAGTGAGCCTACGCCGCAGTTTCATGTCTCTGCTGAGTACGTCTGTTGTTTGTCTATCCTGCCTCGCAGCTTCTCCGCCAGATACTGGGTACCTTCTAAAAATGACAGCGTCTGAGGCTGTGCAAAAACTGAAATCTGGAGAAGTGTCCGTAGAGACCTATATAAAGGCCCTTCTCAACCACACAAAACAGCAAGATCTAACGCTAAAAGCTTTTATCACAATCGATGAAGACAAGCTTTTAGCCGCAGCACGGCAGGCCGATAAAAAACGTGAGAGCGGCGCTACACTTGGACCGCTTTTTGGTGTACCTATCTCCTTAAAAGACATAATAGTTACCAAGGATTTACCGACAACGTTTGCAACAAAAAAATTTGCTGGCTATCAGCCCGTTAAGAATGCTCCCTTCGTTGACCGGCTTATCGAAGCTGGCGCTCTTATTTTTGGTAAAAACAATGCCAATGAACTAGCATATGGCTCAAACGGGTATAATTCACACTATGGGCAATCATTAAACCCTTACGATATAAATAGAATTTCTGGTGGATCGAGCGGCGGAAGTGCCGCTGCAGTATCCGCACGGATGGTACCCATTGCCATAGGTTCAGACACCGCTGCCTCCATCAGAGTCCCTGCCGCCTTTACCGGGCTTTATGGTTTACGCCCAACTACAGGGCGCTATGATAATAGCGGTGTGTCTCCTATTGCAGGCACCTTAGATACTATAGGTCCCCTTACCCGGTCTATTGCTGACCTTATCCTTCTTGATTCTATTATGTCGGGGGATGCTGCGCCTTTTCCAACTATCGCCTTATCTCAGCTTCGCCTTGGGGTTCCAAAAAATTATTTTCAAGACAAACTGAGCAAAGAAGTCCGCGCCATTTTTAATGCCTACCTTGAAACACTTCGTGCCTCGGGTGTGACTCTGGTCGAGGTAGAGCTGCCTAATGTTGCTGAACTCACGGAAGCTGGTCTCTATGCAATCCTATTTCATGAAACTTGGTCAGACATGACCCTTTTTCTCCAAGAGTGGGGGGATGGCACAACAATAGAAGACTTACATGCAAGCCTTGGAAAAGATCTTAAGCCAATATGGGATGAGCTTGTTATTCCTGGTGCCCCAAACGCTTTCTCAGAAGAAACGTATAAAGAGGCTATTAATACTATTCGCCCAAAATTACAGGCACAGTATGACGCCTATTTTATTCGCCATAATGTGGATGCCCTTCTTTTCCCAACAACGGCAAGTATCGCGCCTCTCGCTGAGCCTGCCAACGCGCAGGAAATTATGATAGATGGTGAGAAAGTATCGCTCTTTATTAATGATCAAAGTTCAGGCCCCGGTGCTCTTGCTGGGCAACCGGGCATTACTATACCTGTGGCTCTTTCTTCCTCCGGTCTTCCCATGGGGATCTCCCTTGACGGCAAGAGGGGGCAGGATAAAAAACTACTTGCTATTGCGAAAGCATTAAAACCCATAGTAGCCACTCTCCCAGCGCCAAGGGCTTTAGGCTGGATTAGACCTGACAACATCACTCCTGAAGTAAAGTAATTTTTTGCTGCAATGCTTGAATGAAGGAAGGGTCTGCCTTTTTACTTGCCGCTAAATAATCAGTAATGCCGCTCTCTATGACATCATATGTACGTATTTTTTGCATACCTTCTTCGTACGCCATTACTTTCGGATCGTTTAAGATAAAATCTACCCTTTTGCGTAACAGTAACCGCACAAAATCAGAGGGGGTTTGATCAGCAATTGTTAAAATATTCTTTGGTTTAAAACCATACTGACGCAATAATTCGCATGAAGATGTAGCCTTAGAACAAACAGCTTTATACTTACCGGAAATGGTAGCGGGTTTTGTGGAGGGTGACAGCCCCATATCAACCCTGCCAATCAAATGAATTTCAACAGAGTTTAATGCATATAACCAGTGATAGTGATCTTCCCGCGCGGTTAATCGATCAATGGAATAGATAAAACTATTGGGGGTTTCTTCAACGAGATTAAGGGCTCTACGCCAAGGAACAATATGTATCTCATATTCTAGGCCAAGCTTGTTAAATAGTTCCCGAACTTTATCAGTGGAAATGCCCTGAATAGTACCGTCTTTCCCCACATAGCTATACGGAGGATAATCAGATGTATAAATTCGAAATGTATCCGCGTAAACGGCATGAAGAGATGCACAAGCGCATACACTCAGTGCAAGAACCCCCCTAACAAACCGATATATAGGCCTCCCACCCATATTAAGCCTTACCCCCTAAATAAAAGTATTATAGTTTAACAGCATGTAACCTTTCATTTTTATACGATTGCCTGTTTTATACGATTGCCTGTCTTATAGTATTGCCCGCCCTATAGTACTATCTGTACACAAACACTAAGAGCGCAGATAATTTTCATTACATTGCAGGTGTAAAATCTTGTCCGTCTTGCAAGACAACGAGAGAAACGGTCTTAATTAAATCTGGGTGATTTTCCCTTGATAAGCTTATCAGAGGAAAACTACTCATTTGCACTTGGCTAATGCGCTCCACAGTCCAAACCGAGATACCATCATCTGTCTGTGCAAACCTATCTCCGATAGAAACACTCGCATGATTCTCTGCGTCACTTTCTACACCAAATGCGCGCTTTAGCAAATTCAATGGTTGAAAACTCATGCTACGATTCCCTTTCTTTGCTTAAACACCTATCCAGCTTCCCTTAAACCCTTTAAAAAAGCGTTTATAAAGTAGATTATTATTTGCTACAGTGACGAAATGCACACTAAATATACACTATTTACATCATAAATATACTACATATTGATATTCTTGACGAAACAGCGCTGCTAGTTTACCTCCTAGGCTAACGGCTATTTTTTGGGTGGGGTTAATGAGCGATCTGTTCGAAGTACATCAAACTAAAACGGACTATTCAGCAAAAGATATTGAAGTTCTTGAGGGTTTAGAGCCAGTTAGGCAACGCCCGGGTATGTATATTGGTGGCACCGATGAGCGTGCTTTACATCATCTGGCTGCAGAGATTTTAGATAATTCCATGGATGAAGCAGTTGCTGGCCATGCGAATCGCATTACTCTGGTCATGAACACAGATGGGTCAGTCACGATCAGCGATAATGGGCGTGGGATTCCAACCGACCCACACCCAAAATACCCAGGGAAATCTGCTCTTGAAGTCATTATGACAACACTACATTCTGGTGGTAAATTTAGCTCTGATGCTTATGCGACCTCTGGTGGTCTGCACGGTGTGGGAATTTCTGTTGTTAACGCACTCAGTGAAACCATGGTTGTCGAAGTTTCGCGTGACAGAAACATGTGGCGCCAAACATACTCACGCGGAAAAACGGCCTCTCCACTCGAAGACTTGGGCCCTGTGCAAAACCGCCGCGGTACAAAAGTTACTTTTTTACCTGACCATGAAATTTTTGGGACCAAATTAAAATTAAAACCCTCCCGCCTTTATAGAATGGCGAGATCAAAGGCTTATCTGTTTCGCGGTGTAGAAATTCGGTTCAGTTGTGACCCTTCTATGATTGAAGAGGATGACAAAACACCGCCTGAAGCAACTTTACATTTTCCAGGTGGTCTTTCGGATTATTTGAAAGAAACTGTAAAAAAACGTACCTGTGTTACGGAAGAACCTTTCTCCGGTTTTGTTAAATTTCCCGATGAAAACGGACAGGTTGAATGGGCTATTCATTGGCCCGAGTTTGGCGACGGCTTTTGTAATAGCTATTGTAATACCATTCCAACACCGCAAGGCGGTACCCATGAAAATGGTCTGAGGAGCGCCTTGCTGAAAGGCCTAAAAACATATGGTGACCTTACAAATAACAAAAAAGCGGCCCAGTTAACCGCTGATGATATATGCGGTTCTTCCTGTGTCATGCTTTCTGTATTTATTAGAGACCCACAGTTTCAAGGCCAAACCAAAGACAAGCTTTCAACACTTGATGCGCATCGCCTCACAGAAAATGCTGTTCGTGATGCATTTGATCATTGGTTGGGTGACCATCCTGACCGGGCAAATGGGCTTGTTACTTGGGCTCTCGAACGCCTTGAAGACCGGTTGCGTCGCAAACAGGAACGCGAAATCAAACGCGCGACAGCTGTTGGCAAGCGTAAACTTCGGCTACCCGGCAAACTTACCGATTGTTCCAGTGCAGAAGCGGAAAATACAGAAATCTATATTGTGGAGGGTGATTCTGCGGGGGGCTCTGCCAAACAGGCGCGCAACCGGAAGACGCAGGCAATTCTTCCTATTCGCGGGAAGATACTCAATGTTGCGTCAGCTACGCGGGAGAAAATAGCCGCCAACCAAGAAGTGAAAGACCTGATTTTAGCGTTGGGGTGTGGCACGCATGAGCATTATGACAAAGAAGCCCTGCGTTATGAAAAAGTTATCATAATGACAGATGCGGACGTTGACGGCGCCCATATCGCAACGTTGCTCATGACATTTTTCTTCCAAGAAATGCCTCAACTTGTTCGTGATGGCCGCCTTTATCTAGCGCAGCCTCCTCTTTACAGGCTGGCGAAAGGTGGCAAAGTTTTCTATGCACGGGATGACTTGCATAAAGATGAATTGATGGAAAAAGAGTTTTCCGGGAAGGGCAAAGTGGAAATTAGCCGCTTTAAAGGTCTTGGTGAAATGCCTCCAGCACAGTTAAAAGAAACAACAATGGCTCCTGAAAACCGCACTTTATTACGGGTAACATTACCCCCTGACTATAGCGAGCGTGCGCAGGTGAACCAACTCGTTGATGATCTTATGGGCAAAAAGCCAGAAAAACGCTTCGAGTTTATCCGGGATAATGCAGCAGACATTGATAATCTCGATATCTAAAAAAAACCCTGATAGAGGTGCCTATAGAGGCGCTTCGTGTCACCTCTATCATACAGTAATAGAATAAATGCCCGTGCAAGTTTGCACCGAGCCAATCATTCATTGACATTCAGTCCTTGGAACCTATGCTGCGCCAACATTGTAATGTGGAAAAATGGTAGACTTTGAATGGGTTTTGACCGCCTTGGACTTAGTGATCCAACTTTATCAGCTGTAGCGGATGCCGGGTATAGTGAGCCTACGCCTATTCAGGCACAGGCCATACCGCAGGTTTTAATGGGTAGAGATGTTCTGGGCATTGCCCAAACAGGTACAGGCAAAACAGCCTCTTTTACCCTACCTATGATTGATATTCTTTCTGAAGGCCGAGCAAGAGCACGCATGCCGCGCTCGCTTATTCTTGAGCCAACGCGTGAACTTGCGGCTCAGGTTGCGGAAAGTTTCGTGAAATACGGGAAAAACCATAAACTGACCATGGCATTGCTTATTGGCGGCGTTAATTTTGCTGATCAGGAAAAAGCGCTTGACCGAGGTGCTGATGTCTTGATCGCAACACCGGGGCGCTTACTTGACCATTTTGAGCGGGGTAAACTGCTGCTAAACGGGATTGATATTCTTGTTGTTGATGAAGCAGACCGGATGCTTGATATGGGCTTCATTCCAGATGTTGAAAAAATCTGTGAACGTATCACCAAGAAACACCAAACACTCTTTTTCTCTGCTACCATGCCGCCGGTTATTCAACGGCTGACAAAACAGTTTCTAGATGACCCGAAAAAAATTGAAGTAGCGCGCCCGGCAACAACTGCCAATACTATCGAGCAAATGCTGATTGAAGTTGGCCCCCGTGACAAGCGCAAAGCCCTTCGTCAACTGCTCCGCGAAGAAGAAATTAAAAACGCTATTATTTTCTGTAATCGCAAACGCGATGTAAAAGAGGTATTTCTTTCTCTTGAGCGTCATGAGTTTAGTGTCGGGCAACTTCACGGCGACATGGAACAAAGTGAACGCATGGAAGTGCTGCGCAAGTTTAAAGCGAATGAAATTCAGCTGCTTTGCGCCTCGGACGTGGCCGCACGAGGCCTTGATGTGCCCGATGTAAGTCATGTTTTTAACTTTGACGTTCCCGGCCACGCCGATGACTATGTTCATCGTATTGGTCGCACAGGACGTGCGGGACGCAGCGGTAAAGCCATCACAATTACGACTAAGTCTAAAGTAGACAACAAGCTGCTTGAGGCCATAGAGCGACTAACCAAGTCACCGCTGAAACGTATTGAAAACCTTGCTCTTAAACCTGAGAAAAGGCCCGATACAGCATCAAGTAAAAGCAGTACTAAGAGTAGCTCTAGAGAAGATACTCCTCGAAAAACTTCGACTCAGCCCCAGACAGAAAAATCTTCGCCTTCAACGAAGACTGAAAAGCCTGCTCGTGGCCGGTCTTCTGCAAGAGAGCGCTATGAAGACCGAAATGACCGAGGCCGTGAAAGAATTAAGTTCGCTCCTGACGATATGCCAAAGGAACCTTTTGTTGGCCTTGGACCGCATGTACCTGCTTTTTTATTAAAAGAAGTTGAACTTACCAAAAAATAAGCTGCTTGCCTAAGCTAAGAAGTTTGCCTCAGGCACGCCTAGCCCTAAATTACCCTTACCATAGTAATGAGAAGGGTAATTAGGATGATAAATTTCGATACGCTCCTTTTGGATATTTCGGACGGGCTAGCAACCATTACTCTGAATCGTCCTGACAAACTTAATGCCCTCAATAATAAGCTTAAACAAGAGCTTGTGGCAGCTATTAGGTATGTCGCCACTGCAAAGAACGGTGCGAGGTGCCTTTTAATGACGGGTGCCGGTAAAGCCTTTTGCGCCGGGGCAGACCTTTCGGAAAATGCCTCACCAGATGCAGGCTGGGATGCTGGTGCATCTCTTATCGATACATATCACCCTATTCTGCTAGAACTTGCCTCGCTCAAAATGCCAATTGTATCAGCCGTTAACGGCGCAGCAGCAGGAGCCGGCATGAGCCTTGCGATTACCGCTGATATTGTTATCGCGGCTGATACAGCATATTTTCTCCAAGCTTTTATAAATATTGGTCTCATTCCTGATGCAGGCAGCACTTATATTCTCCCCCGCCTTATAGGCGAAAGCCGCGCACGCGCCATGATGATGCTGGGTGAAAAGGTTTCTGCGCAGAAGGCCCATGACTGGGGAATGGTATACAGCGTAGTGCCAGAAGACCACCTCAGCAAAACAGCCCGAACTCTAGCAGAAAAACTTTCTAAGGGTCCAACTTCTGCCCTCTCAAATATTCGCCAGTTGATGGCCACGAGTTCCACAAATAGTTTTAGCGCTCAGTTACAGGCCGAAGCAATGGCACAGCGTGCCGCCTGCCAAACCTCAGACTGTGTTGAAGGAGTGACAGCTTTTCTCGAAAAACGGCATGCAATCTTTTCTGGCCGCTAAATCGCCATCTTTCCTATTGACAAATAGGCTACATAAGTGTGTTTAACACTATAGAACATATAGGAAACAAACAGGCGCTCTGTGAAAAACCCAATTGCAATCATTGGCCGGTTCATTCTGGCTTCGCTTTCTGATCTCGGCAATTTAACCAAATTTGCTGCGGTTTCTATCAGTCACTTAGTACGGCCACCGATATATTGGCGCTTAATTGGGCAACAGATGTGGCTCATTGGCTATAATAGCTTACCGGTCGTTGGCTTAACTGCCCTTTTCACAGGCGCCGCACTCGCCCAGCAAATTTTTATCGGAGGCAGCAGATTTAACGCTGAATCAGTCGTGCCGGGTGTTGTTGTTATTGCCATTGTACGCGAACTCGGCCCCGTACTTGGCGGCCTTATGGTTGCAGGCCGTGTCTCAAGTGCCATGGCGGCAGAGTTAGGCACTATGCGTGTTACAGAGCAGATTGATGCCCTCGTTACACTTTCCACCGACCCTTTTAAATATCTCATTGCACCCCGTATTCTAGCTGCTGTTGTAACCGTGCCTTTACTGGTTTTAGTCGCAAACATCATAGGGGTTTTGGGTGGTTTTCTTATCGGGACAGAACGCTTAGACCTTAACAGTGCCACTTACTTACAAGTCACTGTTGATTTTCTTGAACAAACCGATGTTGTTTCTTCTCTAGTAAAAGCAGCAGTTTTTGGGTTTTTTATCGCATTGATGGGCAGTTACCATGGGTATTATAGCCGTGGTGGTGCCCAAGGTGTCGGTAAGGCAACAACAAATGCCGTTGTCTCTGCCTTCATAGCGATCCTGCTTTCCAACCTTATTATTACGGTGATTGTGTTTGGGGGTGCATCATGAAAAGCACGCCCATGATAGAGCTCACTGATATCAAAAAAGGCTTTCATCCCAAACAGATATTAAACGGTATAAACCTTTCAGTTGAGAAAGGTCAGTCCCTTGTTATCATTGGCGGCTCAGGCTCAGGCAAGTCCGTAACCCTTAAATGCGTCCTTGGACTAATGACCCCTGACAGTGGTTCAATTCGTGTTGATGGTACAGAGACAATAGGGCAATCCACACGGGACAGAAAAAGAATGCTAAAGAAATTTGGCATGCTTTTCCAAGGCGGCGCTCTTTTTGACAGTATTCCTGTTTGGGAAAATGTGGCTTTTGGTCTTATCCAAGGTAACGGCCATAACAAAAAAGACGCAAAAGAAATAGCGATTGAAAAATTACGCCGTGTTGGCCTATCCCCCGATGTCGGTGCATTATCTCCCGCAGAATTATCGGGGGGTATGCAGAAGCGCGTTGGGTTAGCCCGCGCTATTGCAACAGAACCTGAAATTATCTTTTTTGATGAACCAACAACAGGCCTGGACCCCATCATGGCTGATGTTATCAATGACCTGATTGTAGAGTGTGTAAAGGATTTGGGCGCAACAACCCTGACCATCACCCATGACATGGCTAGCGCCCGAAAAATTGCTGACCGTATTGCCATGCTTTATCACGGCAAGATTATCTGGGACGGTGAAAAATCAAATATTGATGCATCAGGTAATGCCTATGTTGAGCAATTCATTACCGGTAGTGCAAACGGCCCCATTGAAATGGAACTCTTGAAACCCTAATGGTTAAAGCTCTTAAATCCTATGTTTGCAGAAACTGTGGTGCCGCCTATAGAAAGTGGCAAGGTAAGTGCGATGACTGCAACGAGTGGAATACAATTGAGGAAGAAAAGGCTGCTGTTTCTGGTGCTCCTAAGGGATTAAGTGGCAAAAAAGGCCGTGCAGTTTCCCTTGTTTCCCTTGATGAGCCTATTGAAGAATCCCCTCGTCTGTTGACAGGTATTGCTGAGCTTGACCGTGCCCTTGGCGGTGGCCTTGTAGCCGGTAGCGCTATTTTGGTTGGTGGTGACCCCGGCATTGGCAAATCAACACTTTTACTTCAAGCCATGGGTGCCCTAGCCTTTAAAGGCGAAGACTGTATTTATATTTCCGGGGAGGAAGCAACCGCCCAAGTGCAGATGCGCGCCAATCGCCTCGGCTTATCAGGCGCACCCCTTAAATTGGGCTGTGAAACCAGTTTACGAGATATTCTCACCACGCTGGATGAAGGAAAGCCTCCTAAAGCTGTGGTGATAGATTCTATCCAAACTTTATTCGCCGACCATGTTGAATCGGCGCCCGGCACCGTGAGCCAAGTGCGTGTTTGTGCCCATGAGCTTATTAATTTTGCCAAACGGCGGGGTACGATTGTTATTTTAGTGGGGCATGTTACCAAAGATGGTCAAATTGCTGGCCCTCGTGTTCTGGAACATATGGTTGATACAGTCCTGTATTTTGAAGGGGACAGAGGGCACCAGTTCCGTATTTTACGTGCTGTCAAAAACCGCTTTGGCGGTACGGATGAAATTGGTGTCTTTGAAATGACCGGCGGTGGCCTACATGAAGTCACCAACCCTTCTGCCCTTTTTCTAGCCGACCATAATGCCCGAGAGCCCGGCTCAGCAGTGTTCGCTGGCATTGAGGGCTCGCGGCCTGTTCTTGTTGAAATTCAGGCCCTTGTTGCGCGCTCAAGCGCCGCAAACCCGCGCCGTGCTGTTGTTGGCTGGGATAGCGGGCGACTTGCAATGGTCCTTGCTGTTCTTGACGCTCGCGCAGGGCTTGGTCTTGCCGGTTGCGATGTGTATCTAAATGTGGCGGGCGGCCTTAAAGTTAGTGAACCAGCAGCTGATATTGCCGTGGCGGCGGCCCTCATTTCCAGTCTGTCACAAATCCCCTTACCTGAAGAGACTGTAGTTTTTGGCGAATTAAGTCTTTCGGGTGATATACGTAGCGTTTCACAAACAGAGGCACGCATGAAGGAATCAGAAAAACTTGGGTTTAGTCAGGTTATGATGCCGGCTAGTAAAAAAGAAACCGCCGCTCCAAAAAATATCAGGCAACAACATCTTGCCCGTGTTAGTGATTTGGTCGCACACTTTTTCCCAGACGGGATAGACTAAACCCGCGCAAATTTGCCATAGTGTACCTATATAGTAGGCAACGATAGAATTACAGGAGCGAAATAAGTATGGATGCATCCAGCCTAACAGCTTTTGACATGGGCGTTTTAGGAATTGTCGCCCTTTCAACATTGTTAGCCTTTGGCAAGGGGTTCGCAACTGTTGCGCTTAGTTTTGCCGCATGGGTCGGGGCCTTTCTAGCCGTAACTTTTGGCTTTACAGCCGTGCAACCCTATGGCCGCGACTTGATTTCTCCGCCTGAGCTTGCCGACATCATCACACTAGTAGCCGTGTTTTTCATAACACTCTTTATTCTAAAGCAAATAGCAGGGCTCATAGGAAGCGCCATCAAAAATGGTCCTATTGGTTTTCTTGACAGGTCCCTTGGGGCCCTGTTTGGCCTGCTTCGTGGTATGGTCATTGTTTCCCTGCTCTATTTTGGGTTTGTAAAGCTTTTCCCAGGCAGTGATCAACCTACATGGATGGCAGAGGCACGTTTGAAACCCCTTGTTGCATGGGGTGCTGAGATGCTTGAGGGGTATGCCGCCGAAGCCCTTGGCCGAGACCCTACAGAAGTTGGCAGCGATTACCTGCAAAAAGCAGCAGATGCAGTTCCAAGTCAGTTTATTGAAGAAAAACTTGAAGAACAGGCCGCCAAATACATGGAAAAAAACCAGGATAAACTGGATGACCTCATTGACCAAGTCACTGAGGAAGTGAAGAAAAAACGGGGCGGGTCGTAATAAATCTGCAAAATATAAAAATGCCGCTTTTCAGATGGGTCATCTAAGGATATATGGTGCACCAACAGACAGCCTATTATGGCTTCACTCTCTGTGAATGGTAACAGCAGGGTGAATGGTAACAGCAGGACTTTATATATGGCCAATCAGCTCCCGCTCTCCACGAACCCTTTTGATGATGACAAGTTGCATGAAGAGTGCGGCGTTTTTGGTATTTATGGCACCACAGATGCCACGGCGCACTGCACCCTTGGGCTTCATGCTTTGCAGCACCGCGGCCAAGAAGGAGCTGGTATAGCTGCTCTGGAAGGCGACAAAATTCACGTCAAACATGCCCTCGGGCATGTGGCTGATAATTTCACAAGCAAAGACATTATTGATAGCCTTCCAGGCCACGCTGCTATTGGGCATGTCAGATATTCTACTGCAGGCGGTGGTGGACTTAGGAATTGCCAACCAATTTTTGCAGAACTTGCCTTTGGTGGTTTTGCTGTCGCCCATAACGGTAATATTTCAAATGCGAACCATATACGAAAATCCTTGGTACAACGTGGTTCAATCTTCCAGTCAGAATCTGATACAGAAACAATTGTGCACCTGCTTGCAATGAGTAAGTACCGTAAGCTGATGGAACGGTTTGTTGATGCGGTAAGCCAATTAGAAGGGGCCTTTGCTCTTGTTGCTTTAACAAAAGATGGCATGATAGGCTTTCGAGACCCGCTCGGCGTACGGCCCCTTGTTCTAGGGCAGCTCGATGATAATTATATTCTTTGCTCGGAAAGCTGTGCTCTTGATATTATTGGCGCTGAGTATGTCAGAGAAATTGAACCGGGTGAACTGGTTGTCATTACAGATGAAGGGTTGGAATCAAGCAAACCCTTTCCCGAAGAAAAACCCCGGCCTTGCATTTTTGAACATGTATATTTTGCGCGCCCCGATAGCTATGTGAACGAGATGAGTGTTTATGCTGTCCGTAAGCGTATTGGCGCTGAACTTGCCCGTGAAAACCCCGTTGATGCTGACCTTGTAATCCCTGTACCTGATTCAGGGACGCCTGCCGCAATTGGCTATGCAGAAGAATCAGGTATTCCTTTTGAGCTTGGCATTATTCGCAACCATTATGTGGGGCGAACCTTCATTGAACCAAGCGACCAAATCCGTCACTTTGGTGTAAAACTAAAACATAATGCCAACCACTGGCATATCCGGGGAAAGCGGATCATTTTGGTCGATGATTCAATCGTCCGTGGTACGACATCCCTCAAAATTGTGAATATGATGCGTGAAGCCGGTGCTTCCGAGGTACATATGCGTATTGCATCGCCACCAACAGCCCACAGCTGTTTCTACGGTGTGGATACACCAGAACGCGCAAAACTTCTTGCTGCTCGGATGGATGTTGCCGCGATGCAGGATTATATCAATGCGGACAGTTTATCTTTCTTGACGATTGATGGTCTTTACCGGGCGGTTAGCGAACCAAAAGGGCGGGATAATAAATGCCCTGCTTACTGTGATGCCTGCTTTACGGGTGATTATCCAACACACCTCACAGACCAGTCCGAGCAAGAAAAAAATAATAATCAATTAGAAATGTCAGTTACAACAGGAAACTAATGTCCATGCCCAAATCTCTTCAAGGTCGCCTCGCTGTTGTTACCGGCGCATCTCGCGGTATTGGCCGTGCAGTTGCTGTTGAGCTAGCCAAAAATGGTGCCGATATAATTGCCATTGCGCGCAGCCGTTCACAAGGCGCTCTTGAGGAACTCGATGATGAAATTCGGGCTCTGGGACAAAAATGTACCCTTGTCCCCGCAGACATCCGTGACGGAGACGCCATAGACCGGCTTGGGGCGGCTATTTATGAGCGCTGGGGCAAACTGGATATTTTGGTTGCTAATGCTGCCATTCTTGGGCCCCTCTCACCCCTTGGGCACCTGAGCCCAAAGGACTGGGCAGAATTGCTCGACATTAATGTGACCGCGAACTGGCGGCTCATTCGCTCCTTAGACCCACTTTTAAAGCTCTCTGATGCTGGTCGCGCGATTTTTGTTACATCTGGTGCTGCTCATAAAGCCAAGGCCTACTGGGGCGGCTATGCGGTAACCAAGGCGGCTGTGGAGCAGCTTGCTCTCACGTATGCCAATGAGTGTAAAATCAATAATGTAAAAGTAAATCTGATAGATCCTGGCCCTATTCGTACGCACATGCGGGCAAAAGCTGTTCCGGGAGAGGATGCTAGCACTTTGCCTGCTCCCGTTGATATTGCCCCTCTTTTTGCGGAGCTTGCCTCACCAGCTTATGATAAAACCGGTCAACTCATTAAATTTTATGAATGGGCAAACATTAAGCCCCATAAAAAATAAAACGCCCCACAAAAAGAGACTGCCTAAACCTCATAGAGGCCTACGAAGGTTTATGGTCCATATTTAGACAGGTATGGTCTTACTATCAATATTTAACCGGCCATCTTTGCCATTACGGCTGACATTTCGTCCGGGCTTACGTCCTTCTGGAATGTGGCAAGGGTCCAGTTATACCCAAAACCATCATTCAAAACAGCGGTCCGGTCACCCCAAAACATATCTTCTGGTGCGCTGATGCCCTTCATACCAGCCTCAACAGCTTTGGTGAAAGCCGTGTCCACATCATCCACATAGATATAAAAAGCGGCAGAAGACACACCCTTGGGGGGCTTCCTGTCAGAGCCGGAAACCGGGTCGCTTATGAAAAGTACTGAATTACCAACTTTGAACATGGCATGCATCACAGTATCAGTCCCTGGCATTGCAAGCCTTCCCATCAGGTCAGCACCGAGAGCTTTTTCATATAAAGCCATCGCTTTATCAGCACCTTCCACCATAAAGTGAGGTGTTACACTATGCATATTTTCTGGTATTTTTGTCATATCATCCTCTTTTCTATTGTCACTCGCTGTTATCGTAACTCGGGTTTATGCGCTTTATTCTTTGAGGTATGTATCAAGGCATACAAATGTCGAACTCCAACCATCACTATGTGCATCTCTATCTTCAATACTTTCAAAAAGAGCATGGACAAGATTAAGACGTGTTCCCCCTTCAATTTTGGTCAGACATATTTCAACAATTGTTTCATGACCGCGCACCCCATCTTCTACCCATCCCCACGTATAGACAAGCCTTGACGGTCTCGCGACAACCTGAAAAACACCTTGAACAATGTAGGTATTTTCTTCACCTTTCATTGCTATATGATACCGGCCACCCTCACGGGCATCCATCTCATGTATCGTTGCTTCAATACCTTCCGGGCCCCACCACTGGCTGGCATAGTCAGGGTTCACAAGTGCCTCAAACACTTTTTCAATGGGAGCCCTAAAATCGCGTTCAATCCTGAGTGTTTTTGCCTCAGCATCAAGTGTCGTATTCATGCCTTATCCCCTCCAGGGTTTTGTTGTAAGAAAGTATCCAGACGGTCTAAGCTGCCTGTCCAAAAATCTTGGTATCGCCTTAACCAGTCTTCGATGGATGAAAAACATTCTTGCCTCAGGCGGCATACGCGCCACTGCTTTTCAACATGCCGTTCGACAATGCCTGCCTCTTCAAGAATTTTAATATGGCGAGAGATAGCGGGCGCGGACATGTTATGTGGCGTGCTTAATTCGCCCACAGTTTGTTCGTTTTTCTTGAGTAAACTTTCAACAATAGCAAACCTGGTCGGATCACCGAGCGCAGAAAATACCTGTTGCATATTTGAGTGCATGTCACGGTTCCATTTACTTAACAAATAAATTAATTAACTTAAATGTTAAATAAATGGAACCGTCAATGAAAAATTTAATATATAATAATATTAGATATTTAAAATAATTAGTTAATGTATAACATTCAATATTTTATTCGAATCATCAGGGCTTGGTATACTGAGAGAGCAGCATTTCAACCGCTTTTGAAACAGGCATTTCACCGGATTTAACTAAAGCCCTAAGAGAGGAAAGGGAGTTTTTTACGCCACTGCTTGCAAAAAAATCATCGAGTAGACGATCTCTGATTTGAGTATCTAGCCATGTCAGGCGCTGCAATTCGCGGCGTTCTTCTCGTTCGCCTGCCTGTATCATAAGTTTCTTATGTTTTTCAATTTGCGCCCAAAGCTCAGGCACACCCTCACCTGTCAATCCTGCACAGCTTACCACCGGCGGATGCCAGTTAGGGCTTGCATCTGAAAGAATATGGAGTGCAGATTTATACTCACGCACGGCCTGTTTAAGTTTTTTCTCAAATATATCAGCTTTATTAACAGCAACCATATCCGCAAGTTCAAGAATC
>Ga0316208_1002060_pt1 | contig 17187 bp, 13 predicted proteins | sample 3monopyrite_MG_FD_204944 | JGI IMG/M metagenome (GOLD analysis project Ga0316208, IMG submission 204944) | Microbial mat bacterial communities from mineral coupon in-situ incubated in ocean water Damariscotta River, Maine, United States -... | ecosystem: Environmental > Aquatic > Marine >...
CAAAGCAGATTACTCCACCCGATGCCCTGTTGACTTTATGGCTCACAAGCATTTACCATATTCAGTACCTTTCAACTAAAAAGAACAAACAAACTTACCTGGCACACCGGCGACGCAAAGAAAAAAAGAGAAATTATATTCCAGGTTGGTTTCGGAAAACCTTAAAGAACCACGAAAGAAACGAAAAACACGAAAGAAGAGACCATCATTCGTTTAACGGCAAGCCGCAGGCGACTGCGTCAACCGGATTGCTTTATTTTGAAGGGGCCGAACCGCGAATAAACGTGAATTTTCGCGAATTAATTTTCAGTCACCGTACCTGTTCTTTTTTTCTTTTCTTTGCGTCGCCGCGTCTTTGCGTGAGTTTTCTTTTTTTCTTTTTCTCAGAAAGCAGGTCGGGTGCCTTTGCCGCTGTTTGGTTCGGTTAGCACAAATAGAGAGTCGTAACGATTTTCATCAGCTCACCCTACGGCAAGGTTGAATCGTTCTCTTTATTCATCCAGGATCATCAATTCAACTTTTCGAAAATCAATCGGATGAGATTCAGATTGCAGGGAAATGGTTCCTTGGGAAAGCATGATGCCGCCATTTTTCGTGATCAATTCCCGGGCATGTTCATCTCGGGGATCGAGTTGGGACTGCGTGTATTCCAGCACCACTTTGCCATCAATAATATGTTTGATGATGCCGTTTCCATGCACTTCCATTTCCACGGTAACCCATTGATCGCCGTGATATGTTTTTGAAGAAGCACTGGTGCAGTGTGGCTTAAAGAGCTTTCCTTTGAGAACGACATTCGTGCCCGGCGTGCAGAGATTCATCGTTGTTCGTTTTTTCTTACCGTCTCCCCCCAGAAGTTGTGCTTCAATGGAAACAGGAAAATCCTGGTCAATCGCCATCGTTTCAGGAGCCTCTCCATGTAGCATGGCTCCGCTGTTGCGATATGCCCATCCTGGCCCCTCTTTCGCCTGCTCGCCGACAAATCGGTATTCGAGACGAAGCCGATAACAGGAGAGCTGATCTTTATAAAACAGATGCCCAAATCGCCTGTCGAATTTATCGTATTGGTCGTAGCGAACTTTCAGCAAACCATCTTCAACACGAAACGTGTTACCAAAGTTTTCTCCCAGTTCGTAGCCTTTAATTTTCGGAGTCCAGCCATCCAGATTTTTTCCGTTAAATAATGATACCCACTTCCCTTGATCTTCTGCATTGGTCACAGAAATCGAAAAGGCAAATGTTAACAGGCACAAGGTGAGAAACTGGAAGCCTTTGGCGGAAAAAAACATGATCGAAAACCTCTCATTTAATTAAAATACAAGTTGCGATGGCTCGAAGTAGTACCATTGTTGCGAAAAACAGGCATTTTCAGCAAGTCAGTGAGTAGATTGAATGTGAAAGTTACATTTTGAGTCCCCCATTCCAGCTTAAAAAGGCCTGGCGGGATCGATATTGAGGTACTTTTCCCAAATCGATAAGCTTTCTGTATTCTGTCAACACTCATTTCCCTCCTGATTATTCTCTCAGGTGCAATCCTTTCCTAAATAGATTCCTTATCATCCGAGAGGATTCTTTCCATGACAAAATATTATCTTTCTGGATTAGCAGTTATCCTGTTTGGGTTTTTAACCTGCCAGAGTAATATTTCTGCTCAGGATTATCGAATATACACTCATATTCTTGATCATCGAAATATTGATACCAACGGGAAACCGAAAGTCGTTGCGCGTAGCTTGACAATCTGGCATGCCGGCAAAGTTTACGATTATATGGTCAATGTCGATGAGCTTGTCATTTACGATCCCATCCAGCGACGTTTTACCATTATCAGCAGTCAGCACAACATGGCCTGCACTCTTGATTTCAGTGAATTGAAACAACACCAAAAAGTGGCTCGAAACCAGGCAAAGGAATATCTGGAAGAGCTGAGTGAAACCGAAGCGACGCAACAAGCCAAGTTGATTGCCTTTCAGTTGGATCCCAAATTCAGAATTGAATTTACCCCTGGCGAAAATCGTCTCGCTTGCAAGAGTCCTCAACTTTCCTACGTGGCTGAAACAATTCCTGCCCCCAACGAAGATATCGCCAAGGCGTTTCGTCAATATGCAGATTGGTCTTCCCAGTTGAATTTCGTTTTGCACGGCAAGTCGCTGATGCCTGCTGCTCGGTTACGGCTTAACGAAGAACTGGAAAAACAGAATCTGATTCCCATTAAGGTCACCCTTACCCTTGCTGATACTGCAAACAGTAAATTGAGTGCAGAGCATTCCATTAACTGGGAGTTAGAAAAACATGATCGTTTTCGCATTACCGAATGGAAGCATCTGTTGCAGGATGGAGAATTGAAGTTCGTTTCTTTTCAGGAATATCAGCGAAATCTGTTGGCCGAATACCGCAGATAGGAACCGCAATTCGTGACGGGACAGCTTCCAGATTCAAAGAGAAAAAAGAAAAGTATCGCTCAACTGGCAGGCTTAATCATTCTGGTCATGCTCGTTCCCGTGATCCCGTTTCTGCTGGGGGGCGAGTTTCTTGAAACTGCGATTGAGAAATGGATCCAGAATGATTTTTCGCTCTCTTTTCGATTAACGGCAGTGATTGCGTTATTGGCCGTCGACATTTTTTTGCCGGTCCCTTCTTCCGCAGTCATTACGTATGCCGGTGCAACTTGCGGAATTTTCCAGGCGACATTATCTGCCTGGATCGGGCTGACGCTCGGCGGCTTTTTCGGTTATGAACTGAGCCGAGTTTTCGGAAGCAAGCTGATCAAACGGTTGAGCGGAGCCGACGACCGCAAGCAAATGCAAGAGCTTGTTTGGCAGTACGGAAGCTTCGCGATTGTACTCACGCGAGCGTTACCCATTCTGGGAGAAACCGCCGTTTTAATTGTCGGCTCTTTGTTGATGAAACGTATCCCATTTTATTCTGCTTTGGCAATAAGCAATCTGGCGATCTCGCTGGTCTATGCCGGTTTTGGGAACTGGTTTGCCGACCCCGACTGGCTCCCCTGGATTCTCGCCGCTTCTTTAATCGCCCCATTGTTTCTGACAATATGTATCAGGCAAATTCTCTCACGTCAAAGGCAGTAAGGGTCGTTTGAGAACTTACTATCGTATCTTTGCATTGAACGGCATGATGGAATGTTTGCCCCATCACAAACGGTTTCCTTCTCTTGCCCGGATTATTCATTAGCCGCCGGGCGCTAGCCCACGGTTGCTTACATCGTCGCATGAACCGGACACTAGCGCGTTGCGGCTGATTTGCGACGTGTTTTGGGTAAAATGTCCGTAAGTACTTTAATTCATAGGCATTTTGACGAACGTTGATTTGCTCGTGAATAATCCGGGCTAATGGTCTGCACAGCAGACCCTACGACTACGACGCTGCTGTGCAAAACTGGCAGGATGTTTTCAGGCAAATCATCATAAATGCAGGTTCAGCCAATCTCGAAACAGGAACTCCAGACGAATTGCCAATAACGCAATACGCCCCATGACTGTCATGCCAAACATGGCGCCGAAGGTGATCATCAAAATCCAGATCCCAAATCGGGAAACCTTGCCGACGGCTCCTTTATGTTCAATCGAAAAGAAGAAGTAGACCAGACAGGCAAGAATACTGACGACCGAAAAGATGTTCTGAAACGATTGCCAATAATCGATACTGTTTGAAGTATCCAGAACAACAAACGGAACGATGCTGTTTTCAATCTGACTGAGAAAATCAGCTTCCAGAAACGCAACCATGCGTAATCCTGCGGTTGTGCCGATGATGAACGCTAACGGCCAGACCGAAATCCAACTCGCCTCGGGGACCAGTCGCATGATGAGCATGATTCCCAGGATAAGCGGAAAAATATAGACCCATGCTCCAGGTGCCTGTTCAGGCGAAAGCCCTGGCATGGCCCATTGTTGAATTAAGCCCGGCGTCAATTTCCCCATCAGGTTGGGAATGATCGTCGTCCAGAAGCCAACCACCATCACGTACCCGGCTGAAACCCCGACAACGCTCGATTCGGCCATTTTATAGAAGGGATTATCCTTGTACAGAAACGAAAAGATAAACAGTGTAGAAAACGCACCGACCCACAAACCGATTGAGCGAGACGTACTGACTTCTGCAATCCCGGCTCGCCTGTCAATTTCATCCGCAGGCACCCATTGGCCTTCGACTTGTTTCACATATTCCCGTCCGGCCAGTTTTTCGGAATCGCTGACCGTCTGCCAAACCGCAAATAATGCAATGAGCAGAAAAAGAATGGTCAGTTTTGTATGTTCAAATTTCATGGAAAGCTACTTTTCAGGAATCAGTTGGGATCAATTCAGCCAGTCTGCTTGTCTTTGTCTTTAAAGTCGTTGAATTCTTTTTTGCAGGAAAAACAGGATGTTTCCAGCCAGGATCAAAAAGATCATCAATAGATGCGCCACCAATTGCGGTCCCATTCGGCGGACACCTTCGCGGTATTCCGGCTTCGGTTCTCCTTCAACGTATTTTTCATTCACAAGCGTTTCATACTCTGCGGCCCCCTTAATCGCCCCAAGCAGTCCCTTTAATTGCTTGGGGACATAAGGGTACATGTACGGAGCCTGCACCCCGGTTACGCCTGCCACTATTTTTACTTTATCAGGGTAGGCAGTCGCTCCGTATTGAACCCATTCCTTGCTGCCGGGGTATCCTGCAGAAACATTTAATATCAGCTTCATGTCCTGAATGCTTTCCACGTCCTGACACATCGGTATCTGATCGATATTGAGTCCCCGTGCATCAGTCGTATAAAGCTCGCGCAGGTCGGTCATAATGACCTTAATCACTCCTTCGTAGCCCGGCTTGTAACCAAGATTGACATAATCCTCGCCGTAAACCAGATCGGGGAAATCGGTCAGAATGACTTTCGTAATGCCATCTTCCACCATTTGCGGACCAACCGGGAAAAGCGAGAGAAAATACATCTTCAACTTTTTATTCGCACAGTGCAGAATGAACGAAGTCGCCATCGGTCCGAGTTCTCCTTCACTGGCCGGGTCGTAATCGAAAGCGAGTAGCACTTTATCGCCGGGCTGTAGTTTTTCGATTTCATCAAAAACATCCTGAGCCAGTTTCGTCGGTTTCTCCGGGAATTCCAGTTCGAGCAAAATAGGAATTGCCACCGCAAGAAACATCGATAGAAATATCCATCGACGATCTAAATTGGCCAGCTTTTCAATAATTGCAATACCCATATTCAATTTCCTGATGAACTTCATTTTTTTACAGCATTGTTATCCGAGGGTTAACACCTCCGGCTCGCCATTTCCATTTCAATCTTCTCCCGTACCGAGATACGACCGGTCCACACCAAGTAAGATTTTCAGTGAAGTTGAAACAATTCCGAGGGAAATCCCGATCATAATGGCGCGGTTCCCTGCCGTATTTACAACCGACATAATGAAAATTGTTATGTTCTCGATACGAAACATCGGGAGATAGTCCGGCACAAGAGATGACAGCCACGCCCCTGCAAACGTCCTTCCAAGTAGCACGATGAAAGCAGTTCCGAGTAACAGAAATGCTTCAAAGTTTTTCGCACGAAATGCCCGAAACGCAGCCGAAGCGACGTAAAAAGCGAGTAGCGAAAACATCGTTGCCGTCAGCGGCTTGAAGGCGTATTCGTAAGCAAACCAGAAGGGAGAACCCGTATGCTGGTAATACCCCGACCAGGGATATTTCACTTCGTGCGAATCAACCAGCAGTTTGTGCATTTGCCCATTCCAGAGATATTCAATTCGGTACGGTTCCAGCAGGAAAGAGTATTGTGCATCGGAAAGTTTTGAATCTCCTTTGGTGATCGCCAGGCAAATCAATTTATTTCGGGCGCCGATGGTCGGGGCTTTCTGAAGAAATTCACCTATTGCCTGCTGTTGGGCATCGTTCCAGTCACCACGTTCCTTCAAATCGCCAGCAAGATTTTCCAAATCGTATTGCTGGTCATCCACTTTATCTCGGATGAATTTCTCCTGCTCTTCGTTTAGTTTAATATCCGGCACTGTTGATGGTTTTGTCGGTTCAAGTTCCTTTACTCCCGCACGTTTCTCTTCCAGTAATTCACGATACATTTTTTTAATCGGCTTGCTCTTTCCCGCTTCATCCAAAATGGAAATTAACTGATTTGCATTCCAAGAAACACCCAATAGCGCAGTGAAAAGCTGCTGTTGTTTTTTTGTTAGTCCGCCATCTAAAGAAGCGACTTTCTTCACAAAATCTTCCGTATCTTTTTTAGACATCGGCCTGCTGCGCGGAAAGATGTTCGTGAACGCATTATACATGCCAGGCGTTAACGGACCTGTCAGTTCGAGTGAGTGATCGACAAGTTTAACCTGGTCGGAGAATTGCTTTGGGATTGTGAATGGCGAGGGAATCTCATGTAGTTGAAAGGTTGTTTTTCGGTGTGTCTTTTCAGTAAGTTTCCTGACCGCTTCAGCCCAGTTACCTGAATCCTGCATCGCGAGTAAATCTTTTTCGCTCTTCTCGGTAAGAACCCCGGCTGCACTGAGCACTTGGTGATCTGCATGATAAATAACCTTTCTCCGCAGCGGTTCGGGAGCAATTGTTTTTATTGCGAGTGACTCAATCGCACTTTGCCATTTAAGATTCTGGTGAGCAGCAAGCAATTCTTTTGCCTGACCAGGCTTCATCCAACCACGGAAAGTGAGTGAAACAATCCGCCCGTTTTCCTGTTTGAGACTCAGTTGCCTTTTGACAGAATCGGGAAGTTCTTGCTTCGCAAACTTGGCATCCAGATCGACCTGCTCGGTAAATGTCAGCGAGTTTGGCAAATCGGTTAATGCCAGTGGCGTGAATGTTTCGCCGAAACGTTCCTGGTCCGTAGCCGGGGGAACACTCCACTTGGTCATCCCAATCGTCAGTGTGATCAAAAACGCAAGGACAGTGATCAACGAATAAGCCCAGCCGGCGGCTCGATCACTCACTTTCTTCAGGTGAATCTTGAGAAGATTTCCACCGCCCAGGACAAACGCAATTGCTGCAAGAATGTCGAACCAGACCGTCGCCGTCTCCCCCCAACTGACCGTTGCGGGAATAAAAGCCGTGATAATTAACACAACGCCGCAACAGGCGGCTATCAATAACGGAACCGTGCGTTTCACAAGCGAAACTCCCGCTCTATAAAATCAATAAATAAATAGTAATCGTAGGACCCGCTACCCGCGGACCACGCATTGTTCAAACGTTGCCTTATAAAAATGGTCCGCAATAGCGGACCCTACATCCCTACAAAATACCCCAGACCGTTAAGGTCGCAATGGCGCATCCCCCCAGCAACCAGACTGCAACAATAATTTTCCCGACATCCTGCCCTTTCAAACTTCCCAGTTCTTCCGGGGAGCCAGAAAGATAAGCTGACGCTGCAAATAGTTCTTCACCAATTAATGTATAATCACAAGCGGCGACAAAGAAAGGTAACTGCGAAGGTTGAGCCGTCCCTGCAACCTGAATTGCACCGACAGAGTTACCGGTCTCTGCCAGAATGAGTGACTCTGCAAAAAATGCTCCCAGATAAAAACAGGCAGCCGGTTTTTCGCGAACCATCATTCCGGATACATACGCCACATAACCGAATTGATCATCAGTAACGTAATACGCCAGGTCGGGGTTGTAAGCATCCGGTCTTCCAGCCGCCAGGTAGGAACCTTGTAACGTTTCACGAGCCGCTGTCATCACAAGTGCGCGAGAAGTGGGGACTTCCACCTTGGCATCGTATTCGGCTGCTGTTTGTGCAACATGAGAAAGAATATTCAATCCCGCAATTGTTTGAATATCGTTCATATCCTGGATGCCGGGAACGAACAGAACCGAACGCCCCATTTCGGTGGCACGTCCAACCGCTTCATCAACCGCTTCCAGTCCTGCAATGCGTCGCACCTTCAATTTCCAACCCCGCTTGGCGACTTCGATGAAGAAGATGACCGATCCACAAATGAGAATTCCCACCCCCGCCAGTTTCCATTTATCCCCCAGAAACCATTCCCGTTTTGCCTGAAGTGACTGGGTTGTTTCTGCAATCAACTCTTTTTTTTCGTCCCCCTGTTTCCAATAAAGACGATAAAAATACTCTGATTTCAAACTCAATCCACTAATTTGAATCGAAGCCGTGCGGGTTTCTTCATCCAGTTTCCAAGAACCATCATTGGGGGGAAACTTGGCTATTTCTTGATAAAGGCCGCCGTCTTCTTCGGACTGCTTCAAAATAATCGTGCTGTTCGGCTTTTTACTGGTGAGCGAATCGTACAGATTTTCTGAAAGTTCAATAGAAACATCGAGCTTATCCCCCCCATCAAAAGGATGATCTTTGATGACCAGTTTCGCCTGATCCGGTTGATCGCCTGCATAGACCAATCCGGCGGTCTGAACAGCCAGCCCGATGAGAATCAAACAGATTAAATACTGGAACTGCTTCATATTACTAACAGTTAATTTCTTTGCGTTTTGCGCAAAGTCCTAACAAGATTTAAGATTGGTATCAGTTATCAGAATGAACCAGCCGTGCTGGGATAGTAACGATCAATTTCCTAACCCGGCGTAGCCGGAACCAAATAGGTAAAATGAAAGAACCACAGAGGCTTAGAGGTCACAGAGAATAAACTCTCACAAAGACGCAGTGAGTTATCCGCATCCTCTGAAACTTTGAAATTCATTCTGTTATTTTAAACTTTTTGAAAACTCATCTCATTTTTCCCTTTCTTTGCGTCGCCGCGACTTTGCGTGAAACTCTTTTCAAAAATCATACGCTTCTTATTGCTTTGCCTCAGTGCTCTTTGAGTCTCTGTGGTTTACTTCGTTCTTCTTCGTGGTAATAATATCCTGCCACTTATGAGCAGTATTTCATTGATCAAATAAACAACAACGTTTTCCATTGGTGGCAGATATTAAAACGAGCCAGTGCTGAGTTCTGTCCCCTTATCCTGCGATAATTTCGACATTGGCACGGGGGACAATCAATTGTTGCCCGTCTTCCATTTTAACTTCCAGAACTCTTGCCTTCGATCCCGACCCAAGAACTGTTGGTTCGGGCGGCAAACTGGCGACATCGCCGATCATTCCGAAATAAGGGTCTCGAATAATCCGCACCGATGTTCCTGGTTCCAGAAATCCCTCGACGGCTCCATCATCAAATACATCGCCTGAAGAATCCCTCGTTGTTGGGATCACAATTTCCGGTCGCATCACGCCGGCTCGAATTTGTGTCGCTCCATTCACAGAAGCTTCTGAGCCGACACGCGATTGAAACAGTTCAAACGTCCTGCGAGCCATTGCGATATCGCCAAAGCCTTCGGTGATAATGACGGTCGTTCCAATTTTTTCCGTCCCGGTAATCGCAACACCGAGATCGTACCCCAGAATGGTTTTTAAATCCTGATCATCAATCCCGCCCGAAACAACGGCTGAGGCTCCGACCGAAATCGCTTTCTCGACCGCCTGATGCGTCATTCTCGCCCCACCAATAACAATTCCGCCACGCATTTCCGGCTTAATCAATTCTTCGGTCAGCGGTTGATCTGCTTCTTCACAAGCGAGATGAATTTTGCCGTACTGTTCACCGCCAATTCCGAAAATCCCCTGGATGAAAGTGACACTCGATTTAATCACCACTCCCTGCTCTGGCTTCACTTCGATAATCGTGCCAGGCACATACGCGCGCACCTGTACCGGGACCGGTTCGCCTCGCAAAATAATTTGTCCGGTAATTTTTGAAACCGATTCCAGTACACCTGCCGATTTTGAAATGTAATTTTTTTTGAAGAACCCGAAGATCCCTTTCGAGCGAGCCAATTCGTCGCCCACTTCAACACGTTCCCCAGTTTTTTTGAGCATGCAACCGGAAAGCTCCCCTGCGGAAACGCCCATCAGGCTGGCCAGATTTAGCGGAAAGATATCACCGGGGATCGATGCTTCAGCAACCACATCCTGTGCCTGAACCGCATCTCCCACATTGCCATGTACCTTCCCCGAAATTGGCAGCAACCGACGACAATGCAACGTCGTCTGCTGCGACACCTTCAACCCCGGTGTATAAGAATGAGCCATTTTATATTCCGTTATTTAATCTCCGTAGGGTCTGCGAGTAGCGGCCCCTACACAGTTTTAATCATCATACAATCGCATCGCATCAACCCATTTTGTTACCGCCTGTCGGTCTGCTCCTTTGTTTCCGCCGACCGCTAAACCGCGACCTCTCGCATCTAAAATGAGACCAACTTCGCCGCCCCGTACTTCACGAGAAATCGGTTTTCCTTTGCCTGCTCCACAATCAAGCCCTCGTGCCGGTTCAATTTCAACGGTTGCTTTTTGATCGCCCGAAAGCGGCAACAGTTTCAACTCCCCTGCTACCATTTCACCTTCTTCTGTGATGTCTCCGGAAATTTTGTACCGAAATGCCACTCGTCCCGGCTTCGACTGCCCAGCCACTGCAACGCAGGTTCCCAGATAAACCAGGCAGTCCCGTTCGAAGACTTCCAACGCTGCTTGCGGATGCACTTGAGCCAGCACGCCCAGATGAGGCATCATGAAAATACTGTCCTTGGCGAGTGTCGTAAAACCTTCCGGCTCGAACGCATCAATCAACATTGCAGCGGTCTGGTGCATTTTCGGGGCATGTGAAAGGACACCGCCCGATGCAACCAGTAAATCGAGTGTCATATTATTGACAATCGATTGCCCACCAGCATCTTGCGTGAATAAATCGCCCACGGTTCGTTGCTGCTGAACTCCTTTGAGCGTCGTCGCAAATTCTTTATGCTGAATGTACGCCAGACGCAGCGCTTCCCGCGCGACGGCTTGTTCAAAGATGAGTGCTTCGAGAGTTTGCGGGATTGTTGTCGGACGAATCATCTTGTTTTTCACCCGATTGCGAAGTTCCCGCTCCTGCATATCGACATGCACCCAACGCAAAATGTTAGGCATGGTCGCTTCTGCACAAACATTTGAGATCGAATAACTCATCCCCAGATTCGCGCTGACGGTTCTGTTGAAAACGCCATCAAAAACAGAGAAGACATCGGTCGTTGCCCCGCCGATATCAACACCGACCGCATTAATGTTATCTCGCTGTGCAATCGTTTGCAGGATGTTACCGACTGCTCCGGGAGTTGGCATAATCGGGGCATCGGTCCAGGAAATCAGTTTATCGTAGCCCGGTGCATGCGCCATCACATGTTCCAGAAACAGTTCATGAATTTCATCGCGGGCAGGACCGAGGTTTTCGTTATCCAATTCTGGTCGAACATTTTCCACCTGAGAGAGTTCGACATCATCATCAAAAGTTTCTTTGACCAGTTCCCAGGCTTCGTTATTTCCCGCATAAATAATCGGCATGCGATATTTATCACCAAAGCGGGGTTGCGGCTTGGCTGGTGCAATCAATTCTGCCAATTGCACCACATGTTTGACGGTGCCGCCATCGGTGCCGCCGGAAAGGAGAATCATATCGGGGCGCAGTTCTCGAATCCGCTGAATCTGTTCGTAAGGTTTGCGTTTATCGTTGGAGGAAATTGTATCCATCACAATCGCCCCCGCTCCCAGCGCAGCCCGCTTGGCAGAAGCAGCCGTCATTTCGCGGACGACTCCCGCAACCAGCATCTGCAACCCACCTCCTGCAGAAGAGGTTGAGATGTAAATATCACAGCCGTCTTTTCCGTTTGCAGGGCGAAGAATCTGATCGTTTTCATCGAGCAGTTTGCGACCAGCCAGTTCTGCCACTTCGGAAACGGCGTTGCTTACCCCCACGGTCACATCTGCAGCAGGCTCTTCGACTGTCGTTGGCGCTTCCCCGCGATAAGTCTGGCGGTAGTGACCATCGATTTTTTCAATAAGAATCGCTTTGGTTGTGGTACTGCCGCAATCGGTCGCCAGAATTACATTGATGTCATCAGGATTGATATTGCTCATCGGTTTCCATACCCGCAAATAAACAGACGCTACATTTCCGCTTCATCGCCGGTAGAGGCTAGTGAATCTTCTCCATCTTTACCACTCTGCGGAGCTTCCAACCGCTCACAAATGATATCAACCGCATCGCGACGTTCTAGAAACAGAGATAATTCCCGATATTGCGAGGCGGAAAAGATCGTTGTCGCAATCGGTTCCAGAAAATGCAGCCCCTGCGCCCCGATAAAATTCATCGGGCGGGCCATCTCGAGAAACGCAACCGCAGCCGGGGTTAAGCCTCGCCGTTTGATCACTTCGCAAAGCCGATCTACCAACTCCAACTGCCCGGCAGTTGGCTCGGTCCCCTGCGTTGCATCAACCGCAAAAGCGTGTTTGATTTTATCCCACATGCGAATCATTTCATTATTAGAGAAAGAATCGAGTTGCACAGGTAATTCTGAACAGATTGTCTGAGCTACCCTCCGCTGAATAGTTGCAGTAATTATATCGATTCCCTGACTGCGAAGCCAATTGACCGCCAGATTTTGGATACCGGCAAGAACTTGCGAAGCATTCCCGCTTCACACCCACCCTGTTAACACCCTGGTTACTTGCAGTATCATGATCAGCAGCCAATAATATCGATGTTAATGACATCAACACTCGAAAGTTACCAGGGCCATTACTGGCCCGGCTCGCCTGCCGCTTGGATTTCAAGTTTTCGCTTCAGAGTAACCAGCAAATGATCAGGAGATAATATCACTTATGAAACCTTCACGCTTGACTGCCTCTGTGTTACTGACTTTTTCTTTTTTCTTGTGGGTCATACCGACTCAGGGAAATTGTGAACTTTCTGCGGGGGCTTATTCAATTGATATCTCCCCCGAAAAACTGCCTGCGATTCGCAATGGCGGTTTTACTCAACTTGTATACGGGAAAATTATTGATCGGCTGCACGCGCGTTGTTTCGTTTTGAAATCTGAAGACGAAGTTGTTGCGATTGCAGTGGTCGATTCCTGTATGCTCCCCAGAGATATTTGCAATCGCGCAAAAGTTCTGGTCAATCAGCAAACGGGGATTCCGATCAATCGAATTCTGATCGCCTCCACTCATACTCATTCTGCTCCCAGTGCAATGAACCTTTGCCTGGGAACAAGCAGCGATCCCAACTACGAACGGTTTTTGCCTCCCAAACTTGCTCAAGGGATCGCCAAAGCGTTTGCGAATCTCGAACCTGCCCGCATTGGAGTTGCAGTTGTTGATGCTCCAGATCATACTCACTGTCGGCGATGGTTGAAGCATCCGGATCATTATGCAGCCGATCCGTTTGGAGATAAAACTGTCCGCGCGATGATGCACCCCGGCTATCAGAATCCCGACTACATTGGCGAAGCCGGTCCTGTCGATACCGGTTTGTCTTTACTGAGTATTCAATCTGCTGACGGGAAACGCCCTATCGGTTTAATCGCCAATTATTCGATGCACTATTTTGGCATCGGGGGCGGATTTTCTGCTGACTACTACGGAAAATTCAGCAGGCTGATGGAAAAAAGAATTGCAGCTTCGGGTTCCTCCAAAGCACCTTTTGTCGCAGCGATGTCACAAGGAACATCCGGCGATCTTCACTGGATGGATTATTCCAAGCCACGAAAACAAAACTACGGCATCGATAAATACACGGCAGAGCTGGCTGATATTGCTTTCGACGCTTATCAGAAAATTAAATATGACGATGGCAATTCCAAACTAGCCATGGCTGAAGCGACACTGGTTTTGAATCGTCGTCTTGCCAGTAAAGATCGAATTGCCTGGGCAAAAGAAATGAACGCCAAACGGGGGGATCGCCGCCCCAAGAATCGTCCGGAAGTCTATGCAGAACAGGTAACCTGGTTCGTTGAGCATCCTCAAGAAGAACTCACTTTGCAGGTTGTACAAATTGGCGATCTTGCAATTACTGCGATTCCAAACGAAGTCTACGGGATCACCGGATTGAAGCTTAAAGCGCAAAGTCCTTTCAAAACCACATTCAATATGGAACTTGCCAACGGGGCAGCCGGCTACATCCCGCCACCAGAACAACATTTTTTGGGCGGCTACACCACCTGGCCCGCGCGAACAGCCGGGCTGGAACCGGATGCCGAACCGCAAATTGTCAATGCGCTGCTCGGGCTGTTAGAAAAACTGTCGGGGCAAAAACGAAAACCCCTGACAACCGATTTCTATAACGATCAACAACGGGAAGCGATTCAAAAAGCAAAAGCAGACGATAACAACCGCGCCAATCGCGGCCTGGAACATCTCAAATAACAGATAAAAAAGGCTCGCCGGGCCAGTAATGGCCCTGGTAACTTGCGAATGCCGTTTGTTTTTTTTTCGGGTGCCACAGACAATCCCGTTCAGGGTTGTCTGTGTTGCGTAGCAACCCGAGGTACTTTGATACTGGTAACGTTTATTTTGATCCTCAAACCTTTCGCTCCATGCTTCGGATACCTGACGGCAAAAAAACTGCTGTAATCGTTAGATAACTCGATTCATAATCTCATGATGCTTTTCAATGGCAGTGCTTTCTCGTAACATCAACCAGGTGAGAAACAGGTAGGTCTGCCTGTATTGTTTTGCCGAATTTTTGAGCTACCTGTTTGAGAGGATTCAAAACGTAATGAGAGTTTCTGTTTATTGTTATATCGTTCTGCTGGGAACATTGCTTTTTACCGGGTGCAATCATCAACCGAGCGAGCAATCGAAAGATGCTGGTTTGCATAATAAGTCTGCTACCGATGTTGCCGAAAACAAAAAAGAAGATGTATCGGGTGATGATGCAGAAGCAGTGAAAGCTGTCGAAGCGGTTGCGGTCTCAATTAAAACCGATAAACAAGGTTGGGTGAGCGAAGTTAACTTTCGTCAATCTTCAGTCACTGACGAGCAACTTGAAACTTTATTGAAACTGAAAAAGTTGAAATCGGTACTGTTGAACGAAGCTCCCATTTCTGATGAGGGGCTGAAAACGCTTGGTCAAATAAAAACGTTGACCAATCTTGATTTACGTGATTGTAAAATCTCGAATGACGGCTTGGCTCATTTAACCGGGCTTTCAAATCTGAAAGCATTACGGCTTTCCGGGAAAAACGGAAACACCGAAGTGGACACCGATGGCATGGTGCATGTCGGGAAGTTGACCAATCTGAAAGCACTGCTGCTCGATTTTTTATGGATCGATGGTGAAGGATTGGGACACCTTTCTAACTGTAAAAATATGGAAGAACTGTATCTGGCAGAAACGCTGGTTGCTGATGAAGATCTGGAGCAACTCAAGCTGTTTCCCAAACTGAAAAAACTCCGCATCTCAAAACTTTCGCAGGTAACCGGGGCAGGGCTGAAACATGTCGCTAAGGTGAAGGGGTTGATTGAACTCGACCTGAGTGAAAATAGTTCTCTGTTTGATGTCGACCTTGTTCCGATTTCTCAATTGACTAATCTAAAAAAACTCAACCTGTGGCGAGTCGCATTGACCGATGCCGGGGTGGCTCATCTGGCTCCGCTGGTCAATCTGGAATGGCTCAATCTGGATAACACACAATTGAGTGACGCCGGCTTGAAACATTTGCAGGGGATGACAAAACTAAAGTTTCTGCATCTCGGTTCGACATCTATCACCGATGCAGGGTTGCCTCAACTGGAAGCATTGAAATCGCTGAAGGATTTGAAAGTGACACGGACCGCCGTTTCTGAAGCGGGCGTGAAAGCGTTAAAAGAAAAACTGCCTGAAACGGAAATTCAATTGAAATATCTGGGGGAAGGGTAGGTAGGCGTTAGGTAATAGGTATTAGGCGTTAGGAAAAAGTAGGTTAGGCTTTCCAGCCTGACAAATGTGGTTTCCATAAGTATCGCCTGTGACTTTTTTATTGGGGATTGAGATGAAAAGAATATTCGGTTTTAGAAATATAGTAATCGTTGCGGTTTTATTTCTGCTGCAATCTTTTCTGGTGTTGGATTCTTCTTCGGTCACCTGTTTGGCAAAAGATGCAGGGGCGTGGAAAGCAGGGATTTCTCGTGTGGTGATTACGCCTGAAAAGATGATGTGGATGTCTGGCTACGGCGGACGGAATAAACCAGCCGAAGGGAAAGTTCACGATTTATGGGCTAAGGCATTGTTGATTGAGGACCCGGCAGGTGCCAGGACTGTGATCATCACGTTAGATCTGGTTGGGATTGATCGCGGGATTTCGCAGGCGATTACTTCGCGGTTGAAAGATCAATTCGGCTTGGAGCGTTCAGAGATATCTCTTTGCACTTCTCACACGCATAGCGGCCCGGTTGTCGGGACGAATCTTCGGGCGATGTATTTCTTCGATGAGCATCAGCAGAAACTTGTTGATGAATATACAGCAGGACTTATCAAAAAAATGTCGGGATTGGTTGCGAATGCGATTAAGTCTCTTGAACCGGTGACGTTGGAATATGGTGTTGGTAAAACGACATTTGCTGTCAATCGTCGAAATAATAAAGAAGCGGATGTCCCTAAGCTTCGCAAAGAAGGGAAACTGGTTGGCCCGGTTGACCATGAAGCTCCGGTTCTGTTTGTGAAAAACTCGCGGGGAAAGATCAAAGGGATTCTGTTTGGTTATGCCTGCCACGCGACTGTGGTTGGTCTTTACGACTGGTCGGGGGATTGGCCCGGTTATGCTCAGATAGAAATCGAAAAAGATTTCCCCGGCGCGACCGCGTTGTTTGTCGCAGGATGCGGAGCGGATCAGAATCCGATTCCCCGCCGCAAGGTTGAACTGGGTGAAAAATATGGGCGGATGATGGCAGATGCCGTCAAAGATGTTTCTGGGAAAAAGAATTCGACGATCACGGGAAAATTAAAAACTGACTATAAAGAATTGGATCTTCCTTTCTCGCAACTTCCGACTCGTAAAGAAATCGAAAAAGAATTGGCGTCGAGCAATAAATATCTTGTTGGACGGGCAAAAAAACTGCTGGCAGACTGGGATAAAAACGGTTCGCTTTCGCCGAGTTACCCTTACCCGGTGCAAACTTTGAAGCTGGGCGATTTGGTGATTGTCACTTTGGGAGGCGAAGTGGTTGTTGATTATTCGAATCGAATTAAGGCAGACCTGGATCATGAGCATCTGTGGGTTGCCGGGTATTGTAATGATGTGATGTGTTACATTCCGTCCCGCCGGGTTCTTTCAGAAGGTGGGTACGAAGGGGACCGATCAATGATTTACTACGGCATGCCCACTGTCTGGGCCCCGGCATTGGAAG
>Ga0316208_1002061_pt1 | contig 17185 bp, 12 predicted proteins | sample 3monopyrite_MG_FD_204944 | JGI IMG/M metagenome (GOLD analysis project Ga0316208, IMG submission 204944) | Microbial mat bacterial communities from mineral coupon in-situ incubated in ocean water Damariscotta River, Maine, United States -... | ecosystem: Environmental > Aquatic > Marine >...
CTCACACCACCAGATCACCCGCCCACGCGCCCGCGTCAACCCCGAGAGGACGTGATTTACGGCGTTAGAGCGAGATGGATCGAAGAAGGCTGGAAATGTTCGACCGGGCAGTGAAGTCCGGCGCAGCCGACCGGACTTCCTGTCAGAAGATGCTCGGGAGCAGGATGGCGTCCAGGGTGCCGGAGATGGCGTCCCCCTCTCCATAGGAGGCCTGCTCGAGCACGAGCTCCCCTCCCAACATCACCAGGGACTGGGGCTCTGCATCCGGGATCGTCAGGTCCAGAGTAAACATATAGGTGGGAATGGCGGCGATATCGAGGGGGTAGGTGCCCGGACCCAGCTCGTCTGGAATCAGGATGTAGATCGCTGTGAGGGTCTCGAAAGACTCATCTACACCGAGCACGGCGATGAATTTCTCGCCCTCCTCTCCGATTCCCGCGGTCGACGCACCCAGGAAGGGCTCGAGAGCGACCCCCTCGAGCATGCCCGAATACTCCGATGGGTATTGACCGAAGGGGTCCTCCTCGTCCTGGCTGCCCCACACGGTCGCGAAGCTGGCCTGGAGCGAGCCGATGGGCTCGAAGCAGAACTTGGGCTTGTCTTCGAAGGGGTGCTCCGGTGGCCCGTCGATGGACGACTGGACCGAGGCCCTCCGAGCGTCGATAAACGCCCTGACCCCGTCGATGGAGGCGGTGGTGACGGAGGCGTCGAGCAGATGGGGCGCGATGAGGTCCTCCATGCGATCGACCTCGGCCTGCAGCCAGTCCTCGTCCCAGACCTCGTCGAGCAGGCGCTGGGACTCCGCGAGATAGCGTGAGCGGCCCTCGGGGTGGTTCCACAGACGGGTGACGAGCAAGCTGGCCGCATACATCGGCTCGTCGTCGACGCTCTCGAAGGTCGAGTCCGCTCCCCAGGGGATGAAGCGCAGCCGCCCATCGGAGGGGTCGTGGTAGACGTAGTAGTTGTTGCTGCCCTGGGCGTAGCCATCCCAGTGCCCCACCAAGCTCTCCACCGCCCACTCGGTGATGAACCCGTCCACGTCCAGGATCTCCTCGAGTCGCCCCATGAGCTGCCCATCGGGGAGCTGGATGGCATCGGCGAGCTCCTGGAGAGGCTCGAGGGTGGCGCCGTCGGTCTTGATATCGAAGGTGACCAGCCACTCGTCGTTGAAGTCCGAGGCGGTCCCCTCGTACAGCTCCCCCTCATCCGAACCGAAGTTCTCGCGCAGGAAGGGGCCCTTGATCGGCTCGACATTGGAGTACACCCCGAGGTCCTCGCCGTTGACCTCCATGGTGGCCAGAGAGCAGCGTGGAGCGGGAACTCCGGCGCGTCTGAACACCGAATAGGCCAAGCAGGTGTGGATGCGGCTGGGGTCCTGGTTGTTGTTGTTGAAGGTGAAGCTCTTGGTGCCATCCATGAAGATCTGGTCGGACACGTAGCGATCGGCGTCGACCTTGAGGGACGGTCTCACCCAGGACATCGAGCCGATCAGGCCCTTTTTGCGGAACCCGACCTCGGCCAGGGCTTCGCCATCGATGAGCACATCGCCAGGATGCCACTCGAACACCTGGGGTACGGGCTCGTCGAAGCAGTCCGGGCCCATGATCAGCTCGTAGAACAGCCGGCTCTCCTGAGTCAGCGCGTCCCACTCCGCCTCGGGGAGGGTGGCCTCCACCACGGTGAGGTGCTCGGGGTCGTAGCGATCGATCTCGACCAGGGGATCGGGCGGGGGGTTGGTGTCGAGGATCTGTAGATCCCCGCCGCCTTTGCAAGCCACGAGAAGGAGTAGAGAGAGCGCGCGCATAGAACCTCCGCCCGTTGGACCCGCGAGCAGAGTGTAGCGGAAAGATCTTTTGTTCGAGCACGGACCGTGCCCGAGCTCCCCCTACCGACGCCTACGCAGCAGCAGGGCCCCGAGCCCGATCAGCCCCCATCCCGCCGAGCCCGAGCCCGAGGAGCAGCCGCAGCCCTTCTCGTCGTTTAGATCGGGCGGTTCGGGGGTAGGGCTGTCCGGCTGGTCGGTGTCCTCGCCCCCCTCCACCGTTCCATCGCAGTCACTGTCGATGCCATCGGTGGGGTCCTCGAAGGCATCCGGGTTGATCTGCACATCCTCGTCATCGCAGTCGTCTCCACCGTACTCGGCGCTGTCGAAGCCATCGCCATCCTGGTCGAGATCGTTGCCATCGCAGTCCTGATCGATGCCGTCGTACCAGAGTTCGACAGCGTCGGGGTTGACTGTGGGGTCGGTGTCATCGCAGTCCACACCCACGAAATCCGCGCTGGCGAAGCCATCGCCGTCCTGGTCGAAGTCGTCGCCGCCGAGGCAGTCCTGGTCCACATCGTCGTACCAGACCTCGGGAGCCCCGACATAGATGGCTGGATCAGTGTCATCGCAGTCGGTGCCACCGTAGTCCTCGCTATCCTCTCCGTCGCCGTCCTGGTCCAGATCGTTGCCGTCGCAGTTCTGGTCGATGCCGTCGTACCAGACCTCGGTCGCGCCTGTGTGGATGCCCGGGTTGGCGTCATTGCAGTCCAGCCCGCCCGCGGCCTGCGCGTCTTCACCGTCATTGTCGAGGTCGGTCGCGTCCAGACCATCGCAGTCCTGATCGAGGCCATCGTAGGGGACCTCTGGAGCGCCGGGAAAGACCTGGTCATCGGCATCATCACAGTCCAGATCCTCGAAGAAGCCGTCGCTATCCCCGTCGACCAGGGCGGACCACAGCCCCCCGAATGCACCGATATCCGGGGTACTTCCGTCGGGATCGATCGAAGTGCCCGATCCGGGCACCACCCGGCTCGGATCCCCCTGGTCCCGAAGCGCCGACCCTGCCTGGAGCCGGAGGTCGATATCGGCGCAGGTGGTGGTGTTCCGGTCGACATAGCCGAACACCATGGGGTCGGCGCTGATGGCGCCGTCATTCAGCCAGAGGTCCATTCCACCCGACTGCCACGGGGTATTCCCAGGCCAGATGGCATTCCTGGAGCCCGTGCTCGGCTGGGTTCCGGGACCGAAGACCACCCCCACCGAGCCCAGATCCAGGAACAAGCTCTCTCCGATCACCGCCGTGGCCGCGACCTCCGCGATCTCGATCGCCGCGGCGTCGGTTCCGGCGTAGGTGAGGTTCCACAGGTTGCCGCTGCTACCCGACAGGGAGGTCGAAGAGGGGCCATCATTGAGCGCGAACCAGCTCCCGTCCATCCGCAGATCAAGCCCCGCCCCGGCGCTCAGATCCGAGCCTGCCATGCCCGCCGCGTTCCCGCAGAAAGCGGCCCCCCTGACCTGGGCCAGCCCCCCAGCGGGGAGATGGACTCCTCCGCCGAGGAAGGTCGCGGAGTTCCCCGTGAACTGGGCCTCCTCTACGATCAGGGAGACGACCCCCAGCGGATCAAAAGCCACCGCGCCCCCATTGGCAGCCTGGTTATTCCCCAGGCTGGTGCCCTCGAGGCGGACCGACGCGAGGCCGGTGTACCACAGCCCACCGCCATCCGTGACCGCCGAATTGTCGGAGAGATCGGAGCCCGTGATCGACACGGCGGAGCCCGAGCTGATCACCAGCGCCCCCCCCCCACTGACCGTCGCAGAGTTCCCGACAAAGTTGGAGCCGTCGATGGCGATGGTCTGGCCCACCAAAGCGTACAAGGCCCCGCCAGAGGCCGCGCTGTTGAGGTCGAATCCCGAAGCGGCGATATTGAGCGAGTCCGCCTGGACCACGGCCGCCCCCCCCTGGTCGGCTCCGGTATTGGCCGAGAAGGTGGTCCCGTCGAGGTCCGCGCTCCCACCCACCGTCAACTGGAGCGCCCCTCCCCCACCGATGAGGGCGGAGTTCCCCACGAAGCTCGTGTCGGCGATGACCCCATCCCCGATCAGATCCGTGGACAGCGCCCCTCCGTCATCCGCCTCGTTGAGGTCGAAGCTCGAGGAGCCGATATCCATAGAGTTGGCCTGGACCCAGACCCCTCCCCCCGAGCCCGAAGCCGTGTTGGTCACGAAGCTGCACGTGTCCAGGCTGATATTCCCCGTGACATCCACATAGACCGCGCCCCCACTCCCCAAGGAGCTGTTGCTGACGAAGTCCGTGCCCTCCACCCGCATATCGGTGTCCACCGTCGCAGCGAGAGCCCCTCCGGCGGAGGCCGCGTTCTGCTCGAAGCGGGAGTTTCGAATCGTCAGGCCGTTCACTCCTCCCCCGCGGATCGCTCCGCCGGTCTGAAACGCGGTATTTCCCACGAAATCGCAGCCATCGATGAGCACATCCGAGCGCAGGGAGACCGTGCCCTGGAGCCCGATCGCCGCCCCCGAGTCCAGCGTGCTGTTGTTGGTGAAGGTGGAGCCCACGATGTTCACCTCCCCATCGGTCTGGACCTGGAGCGCCCCGCCGATGGAGGTCGAGTTGCCGCTGAAGTCCGACGCGATGATGTCGAGTCTGGCCCCACTCAGCGTGCCCCCATAGAACGAGATCGCCCCGCCCTCACCCGCGCTACAGTCGACGAAGCTGCTGTCCGTCACCGTCAGATTCGAGTCCCGTGCCGCGATGGCCCCCCCGCAGGAGTCGCTCGGACAATCGGCGTCGAGAATACCTACCAGGGACCGTACATTGTCGAAGCGGGTGTTGCTGATGACCACCTCGGCCCCCTTGGCCCGAATCGCCCCGAAGGTGCGGGACTCGAGATCCTCGAACAAGCTGTCCTCGATCACCAGCTGCTGCACATCGCCAAAATTGTTGGGCAGGTCGATGGTCGGGCGGGACTCGGTACAGCCAAGCGCAACCACATTGCTGAGGCGCAGATTCCCGGTGAATGCCTGCACCGCGGGTTCGGGTCTGCACGCAAGCCCGACCGCGCTGAGGCTCAGATCTCCGATATTCTGCCCCCATCGGTCCAAATAGATGGGCGGAAGGGTGACCTCGTCTGGAGCGGAGCCCACGATCGACAACACCCTCCCCACGATGGACACGGGGGACTCGGCGCTGTAATCCCCGGGCGCCATGACGATGGTATCCCCGTCCGAGGAGAACGAGACGGCGCTGGCGAGGGTGGGGTATTGCCCAGGCACGTTCAGGGTCGCAGCCAACACCTGTCCGGGGAGCAGCAGGGCGAGAGAGAGCACGGGTCGGGTCATCGGGTACCTCGGGAGCGTCGGAGAAAGAGCAGCGCCGCCGCGATCGGCAGCGCAGAAGTAGAAGTAGAAGATCCGGTCGAGCAGCCCCGGGGCTGGACCTCGCCGGCGGGGTCGGAGAAGCCGTCGCAGTCGCGATCGGCAGGGGAGCTGTCCTCGGTGGCGCCGGGGTAGGTGCTCGGATCGACGTCGTCGCAGTCCTCCCCTCCGACCCGGATGGCGAGGGAGCCGTCCCCATCGACATCGAGCAGGTCTTCGCCATCGCAGTCCTGGTCCACCCCGTCGTAGGGGACCTCGACCGCGGCGGAGTTCACAGCAGAGTCGCCGTCATCGCAGTCGGTACCGGAGAAGTCCGAGGAGACCTCTCCATCGCCGTCGCGATCGTAGTCATTTTTGCCGTCGCAGTCCTGGTCGACCCCGTCATACCAGGTGTCCTGGGCCCCGGGGTTGCGGGTGGGATCCTCGTCGGCGCAGTCCTCTCCCCCGAAGGCGAGGTGGTCATAGCCATCGCCGTCCTGATCGTAGTCATTGGCCCCGTCGCAGTCCTGATCGACGCCGTCGTACCAGACCTCGACCGCGTCGGGGTGGATGGCTGCGTCGAGGTCGTCGCAGTCGTCTCCACCGCTCTGGGTTCCGACATAGCCATCGCCATCGACATCCCCGAGATCGAGCCCGTCGCAGTCCTGGTCGATCCCATCGAAGGGGGTGTCGACGGCGGCGGGGTTGATGAGCGCATCGCCATCGTCGCAGTCGAGGCCGCCGATCTCGACCGCCTCGAAGCCATCCCCATCCACATCGATCAGATCCGCCCCGGAGCAGTCCTGATCGACCCCGTCATAGGGGACCTCGGCGGCCGATGGGAAGACCAAGGGGTCGGCGTCATCGCAGTCGAGGTCCGCGGTGACCCCATCACCGTCGACATCTGGGAGGACGGTGCTCGGCGCCCCGAAAGCCCCCACATCGGAGCCCCCAACCCCCAGGCCCCGCAAGCCGGAGTCGGGCAGCAGCCACGGGTTGAGGGAGGAGCAGTCGCTCACCCCGGGGGTGTAGTCGTACAGCCCGGCGCTGCCGGTGTAAGGCTGGAAGAGGTCGGCGGGGCCGCTGATATCCACGGTGAGGGAGCCATTGCCCAAGCCGATATTCGACTGCCCAGAGAGAGTCGCGCCCGGGACTCCAAAGATGGCGCTGCCGGGCGCATCGAGGAAGAGGGAGCTGTCGACGGTGAGGGATTCGGTGCCGTCGAAGAGCCAGATGGCATTGCCCGGGGGCCCGATGAAGGACACCCAGGAGAGATCGAGCTCTCCCCCGAAGGCCACGAGGGAAGTCTCCCCGTCGCCGAGAGCGAAGACCGTTCCCTCCACCTGCAGCGAGACGTCCTGAAGGATCAGATCGCTCACCGCCCTCCCCGACCGGTTGCCACAGAAGGAGCCCCCGGTGATGGTGCTATCCACAGCAGCCAGGAATATCGCGCCCCCAGAAGGGTAGGAATAGTTGCCCTCGATCACGGGGCGCTCGAAGATCACCGACTCCGATCCCGTACCCGAGACACCGATCGCCGTACCGCTCCCGAAGCGCACCTCGACATCGGTGAACACCGCGTCCTGCACCTCCTCCAGCAACGCAGCGGAACCCGCGCTCGCGTTCCCATACAGGAACTGGGAAGCGCGGATCTCCACCGAGCTGGCGCGCTCCACGCAGATCGCCCCACCCGTGACCGCCTCATTCCACAAGAACTCCGAGTCCTCTACCAGCAGGGAGCCGTTCACCACCGCCAGCGCTCCTCCAGAGCCCCCGCAGTCGTCCACCGAAGCCCCCAGCGCGCCATTCTGGAGGAAGCTCGAGCGCCGGACCTCGACCGAGGTGTTGGTCGCCGAGAGCACTCCGCCCTTGTCGGCGTATATGAACTGGAAGTCGCTGTCTTCGATGCTCACATTGCTATTGTCGGCGACCACCCTGGACAGCGTCTGGACGCACTGGCCGATCCTCACCCCGGAGAGCACCAGCGCCCCACCGGTCACTTGAACCGACGGGTTGACCCCACAGGGCAGAGTGGCATCGAAGATCTGGATCGACACATTGTCGCCCGATATCTCGGGCAAGAGCACCGCATCTGGCGACCCATTGCCCCGAAACACCAGCCCGAGCGGGCCGGTGAGCACGACCGCCGGCTCGCCGCTATAGTCCCCATCCTCGATGAGCAGAGTGTCGCCATTGCTGGACGCGGCCACCGCCGCTTCGATCGTAGGGTAGCTGGACGGCACATCGAGCACCGCCCCCCAGGCCATTGTCGTCAGGGTCCAGATCATCTCGCCCTCCGCCAGCGACCGCCGAGCTCGAGAGCTGCAGTGAGATCGCGGGTTGGAATGTCTCGCTCGGTCGCCCCGGCCTGCTCGAAGGCCCCGAAGCTGGCCCGAAGATCGAGCCCAATGGTGGGCCGGAATGCCCCCGAGCCCACAGAAAACACCGCCCGACCGTGCAGGCGGCTGAGGGCCGGGCTCCACCCTGCCTCGCCCACCAGCAACAGCCGCTGGTCGAGCAGATCGGCGCCGAGGCCCAGCACCGGCAGGCCAACCGTGAAGCGTCGCCGCTCTCCGGCGACCTGAACCGACACCGTGCGGAGCGCCGCCCCCCCGGTGAGGAAGACATCCCCCGCGGTCCACGCCACCCCGCCCATCAGGTCGAAGCTGGGCTCACCCCGCAGGTCCGGGGCAGCCAGGTCGAGCCGAAGCCCCACCGGCCCCGCGAGCCGGATCAATCCATGGGTCGACACCCCGAGCGCCGGCCCCGCCTCCGACGACTCCTCGAGAAAGCCGCCCGGCGTGTCCGGACTCTGAGCGAGGTTGCGCACCCCCACCCCCAGCCCGAGATAGACCCAGCCCGGGTCGCGGGAGGCCAGCAGCTTGCCCACCTTCAGCCAGTCCGCCGGGATGGGCTCATCGTCGAGCAGTACGCTGACCAGGCCATCTCCCGTGCGGCGCTGTGCCAGGTGGAGCCCGCCCACACCGGGGACCTCTGTGACCAGCTCGCCGTCGTAGTACACCCGAACCCCCTCGGGTACGGAGACCCCTGTAGGAGCGGGGGGTGGAGGGGGCTGCCATTCCCGGATGGGGTGCCGTGGCCCGACCAGCCGATCCACTCGGGGGTGGATCCGCAGCGCTGTGGCCAGGGGCTTCTCCCAGTCAGCGTTGAGCGAGTAGTTGGCCACCGCAATGGACACGAGGATCTCGGCCCAGCGCTCGGAAGCGGGGATGAAGCTGAGGCACTCGATGCGGTCCTGGAGCTCGGCCACGACCTGGGCGTGCTTCTCGATCTCCTCGTCGTACAGTGCCTGGCGGGCGGCGATGGAGAGCAGGTCGAGGGACTGGGGGGTGAGCGGCTCGCAGTCCTGAGCGAGCGCAGCTGACAGGATCAGCGGGATCATGGAGACTCCTCGGCGGTACAACGCCCGAGCAGAAAGTTGCAGCGCACGACACAGCGTCCATTCGCGGGGCAGGTCGCGGTGCCCTGGGGCATGGACCCACCGCCGAGGTCGGCGAGGATCTCGTAGCTTCCGGCGGGCAGCGGGCCGGGCGCGAAGGTCTTGCCCCCTCCCCGCAGACGGATGGACACCCGGCCATCGGCCTGGAACTGGCTGATGGCCCGTGGGACGGAGCGAGGGCTTGGAGGAGGCACGGGGACAGTGGCCGGCGCGACCCGTGGGCGGGGCCGAGGTGCAGCGACCGGGGCAGGTGCCACGACGGGCTCGGGAGCAGCGACGGACTGGGGCTCGGGCTCGGGCTCGGGCTCGGGCTCGGGCTCGGTCGCGACGCTCTCGGTCGGAGCGACCACCTCTGGCTCAGCGGCCAAGCCCGGGTCGCCGGACTCGAGCGCGCCGCTGAGCCCCAGCCCGAGGGCCACCAGCACCAAGGCAATGCCCGTTCCCCCCGTCGCAAGCGCCGCCGCGGAGCTGACCCCGAGCACCGCGACGGTAGCAGTAGATGGCATGGTTCCGGTGGAGGTCGACTCATCTAGGGTGCCCCCGAGCAGGCTGGGCAATGAGCGTGGCCGAGCGAGCGTACCGCTGGACATGATATTCCCGTCCAGAGTGCCTTTTTCGTACACGGGTTCCGGCCAGTCACGGCTGCGGGCCCAGCGCCGCAAGCTGGTGCCGGGCAGGTCCTGAGCGACGCTATCGCAGCGGTCTGCGAGCTCTGCAGGAGTGGGCCGGGCGTCCGGATCGAACTGCAAACAGTCGAGCATGATCTGCCAGTACTCGATGGGCACGGACTCGGGGCGCACCGTGCGCTCGTCCAGGAAGACCTGATAGCGCGCCTCCGAAACCCCCAGACCCGCCATCATCATGGTGTTGACGCCCTCGAAGTAGCGCTCGCCCATGACCCCCTCGTAGAGGCAGACGCCCAGCGCGAACACATCGCTTGCGACCAGGGGCTGGGTGTGCACGAACCTCTCGGGAGCCATGTAGGGAAAGCTGCCCACCATCACATTGGTGGCCGTCTTGGCTTCGCGTTGGGTGGTGTTGGAGCGCGCGATTCCGAAGTCCAGCAGCTTGACCTGTCCGTGTGTACCGATTCGGATATTGCTGGGCTTGATGTCGCGATGGACCAGCTGGAGCGCCTTCCACGCGCCGTCCAGCGCCCCGGCCACATCTCCGATGACCTGGAGCAGCCCGCGGGCTCCCAGGGGGTTGGGACCCTCGAAGCATCCATCCAGGTCCTGCCCCTCCACATATTCCGTGACCAGAGCCACCCGGTCTCCGATGACGCTCACATCGTGAATCTCGAGAATGCACGGATGCCCCAGCTCGGCCAGCACCCGCCCCTCGTCGCGCAGCCGCTCCACCGCCTGTGCCCCCGGATCGAGCCCCGCCCGGAGGACCTTGAGTGCCACAGCCTTGGACAACCCACCCGAGGTGGTCATGGTCGCGAGATAGACCTCTCCAAATCCGCCCTTGCCAAGGCAGTGCTGGATATGAAACCGGGTCTGGGTGTCGTCGGTCAGCCCGCCCCCACTCTATCGCAGGGTCTTTTCCACGGGTTCCACGGAGTCTTCATCGCTCTTCCGCAAGCAGGAATCGTCTGACGGTACCCGATGAGTCCAAGCAAACCAACGGCGATGTCGCCATCCGGACCCGGGGGTCGCCGACGCGGAGCTTGAAGAGAGCCAAATCCGGCACAAAGAAGCCTTACACGCCCGCTCTCACGAACCCCCTCAACCTAAGCATCTCGACTCCGGGCGGGCCGCCGATCCGCTCCAGCGAGAGGCGCTTTCCCCAACCGCGGCGCAAAGAGGTAGATCGGGTGCCCGAAGGAGGTCGACGGAACGCACTCGCCGACCTGCCCACCCCCAGCCCTCCCGGTCCAACCGGACTATGGAGCCCGGGTGACAAGAGGATCTCCATGACAACGCGCGACGCAGACGTGATCATCATCGGCTCCGGCGCAGGCGGAATGGCCGCAGCCGTAGCCCTGGCCCAGGCCGGAAAGCGGGTCCTCGTGCTCGAGCGGCACTACCTTCCCGGGGGTTGGTGCCACTCCTTCGAGATGGGGGGCTACCACTTCAGCCCTGGAGTTCACTACGTCGGCGGCCTCAACCCTGGCGGTAGGCTCCACGAGGTCTACGAGGGCCTCGGCATCGATCTGCTCTTCCACGAGCTCAACCCAGACGGCTACGACCACCTGCGGATCGGAGACGAGCGCTTCGACATCCCCAAGGGGAGAGAGGCCCTCATCGAGCGCTATCAGCAGCGCTTCCCCAAAGAAAAGTCCGGGATCGAGAAGTACTTCCGCTACGTCTCCCGCGCCGCCGCAGAGCTCGATGACATCAGCGAGCGGGTCACTCTGATGGACCACCTCATGCTCCCCTGGCGCATGAAGAACGTCGTTCGCTGGGGCATGATGCGCCTGCAGCCCTATATGGACAAGTTCCTCTCCGACCCCTTGCTCAAGGGATTTTTGTCCATGCAGGCCGGCGACTACGCCATCGCCCCTTCTCAGGCGCCGATGATCCTACATGCCGCCATCCACGCCCACTACTTCGAGGGCGCGTACTACCCCCGTGGGGGCGGTCGCTCCATTCCCAAGGCATTCATCCGTCAGCTGCGGGCTCACGGGGGGAAGATCGAGGTGAAGTCCGAGGTCAGCCGTATCCTGCTCGAGGGCAAGACCGTCAAGGGGGTGCAACTGACCGATGGCACCCAGATCTCCGCACCGGTCGTGATCTCCAACGCCGATCCCGAGGTCACCTACGGAAAGCTCATCGGTCGCGACAAGCTGCCCCCCAAGCTCGTCCGCAAGCTCGACCGCACCGTGTGGTCCACTTCCTGCCTGTCGATGTTCATGGCCGCCGATCTGGGCGAGAACCCCGAGGGGCTCGACTCCGGCAACTACTGGTACGCCGACAATCCCGACATCGACAATATGTACCTCCAGAGCAACAACCCCACCGCCCTGGACGAGGCCCCCGAGCTCCCCGGCACCTTCGTCTCCATCCCCTCCCTGAAGGACCGCACCAAGCAGAAGGGCAGTATCCACACTGTCGAATCGTTCGTCTTTGTGCCCTGGGAGACCACGGCGAAGTGGGAGGGCACCCCCATGGATGACCGGCCTGCGGATTATCTCGACTTCAAGGAGCGCACCATGGACAAGATGGTCGCGGTCGCCGACAAAGTGGTACCCGGATTGGCCGACAGTGTCGTGTTTCGAGAGCTCGGCACCCCCCTCACCAACCGCCACTACTGCGGCGGCCACCAGGGCAATATGTACGGTACCAACCACACGCGCGACCAGATCGGGCCCTTCGGCTTCGACTGGGAGACCCCCTTCGATGGGCTGTATCTCTGCGGGGCCTCCACCCTCAGTCACGGCGTCTCGGGTGCGACGATCTCCGGTATCCAGACTGCGGGCCAGGTGATGGGCTGTCGCGCGGATGTCTTGCTGACGGGGAAGGGCACGGTGAAGACGATGCTGGCGAGTGAGGTGGCGCGGGCGGAGGCAAAGACATCCTCAAGAGGTCCGATTCAGGGTTCGTAGGTCACAGGAAATCCCCTGATCGGGGCACCGGATCTGGGGAGTCTGGGGCTGGGGTCAGAGCCCACGCTGCTGCGGGTGGAGCGCCACGCCGATTCTCGTGGCTGTTGCCCGTGACCCGCTCACTCCGCAGACTCGATCACAGACCGAAGCGGCGGCCACCCCATCCAGCCCACAGATTCGCGGCTCCCATGGGAGTCCAGAACCCCGCCGACGAATGTCCACCGACAACCGTCACCTTCATTACGGACAAAGCTCAACAATCGACTGGACCCATCCTTGCATTCTTCCGCCGCGGAGGAATCATGACCCGAACCATCAATCCGCTCATCGACTGCGTCTTCAAAGCCCTGTTTGCCACCGAGGAGCACCGGCATTTGCTCATCGATCTGCTCAACTCCCTCGTCCAGCCCGAGCAGCCCATCGTCGAGGTCGAGTACCTCGACCGCAGCTTCGATCCCGACCGACTCGACGGACGCGGTACCTCGGTCGATGTGAAAGTCCGCGACAGCCTCGGCCACCTCTACCAGGTCGAGGTCCAGGTCGTGCTCCACCCCGCCATGGCCGAGCGAATGACCGCGACCTGGAGCCGGATGTACACCCACCAGCTCGAGCGCGGTGATTCATTCTCCAAGCTGCTCCCCGTCACCTCCGTTTGGATCATGGATCGGCCCTTTGGGAAGGATGATCAGGTCCACCGGCACTTCGCCTTGCGGGACCCGAGCGGCCAGTTGCTGACGGACCACTGCAATATCCACATCCTCGAGCTGGCCAAGCTGCCGGCCCAGGATCCAGCAACTCCCCACGATATCTGGCTATACTTCCTACGAGAGTCGCGGGACTGGGAAGATCTCCCTCCCGGGCTCCAGCATCCCGCTCTGATGGAGGCCATGCAGGTGATGAGGCGCTTCGCCCAGGACGAATCCGAGTACTACCGCTACATGGCCGAGGTCGATGCAGAGCGGGTCCAACTCGACCTCGAGCTCGGCAGGGCGCAGTCCGAGAAGGCTCTGGCGGATGCGCTGGTCAAGAAAAACCAGGCTCTCAACGAGAAAAACCAGGCTCTCAACGAGAAAAACCAGGCTCTCAACGAGAAAAACCAGGCTCTCAACGAGAAAAACCAGGCTCTCAACGAGAAAAACCAGGCTCTCGAGAGAGAGAAACGCGCTCTCGACGAGCTCGCGGCCAAGGATGCCGAGCTCGCCCGGCTACGCGCGCTCCTCGAAGACGACTGAACCACCGTAAACTTGGCGGCGACCTCCGACGCAGCTACTCCGCCCCGCGCCCTCGGGCCAGACCGCTCAAGAATGCGCCGAGCACCTCGTCCGAGCAGCGCTTGTAGTGCTTGCTGCCGGGCTTGCGGAACAGCGGTGACAGCTCGCGCTTGCTGAGGGTGACCCCACCCGCGGCCAGGGCTCCGAGCACATCGGGCTCGTGCAGGCTCATCGCGATCCGCAGCTTCTTGAATACGATGTTGTTGCTGAGCCGCTCGATGGGTGCGGGCTCACCCGAGTCGCTCGGCCCCCGCCGGTCGAGGATCAGCCCGTCGAGGAATCGAGCCAATGACGCGTCCGAGTCCGCCACCTCCCCAGGCTCGAGGTTCACCAGAGCACAGACCTCCATCACCCGGTCTTCGCCGAGGTCGAGGGCAGTACACACGCGGCGCAGGATTTGTTCATTGGTCATAGCTGTGGCTAACCCGGTCTCTACCCTCGGACCCGAACTCGCAGCCCGTACACCAAAGCACTTCCACGGCGCCTACAGGACCGGCCCAAACTCTAGATCCAACTTCTCTGCGAGCCTGCGGACCTCCCTGGCCATGGACCGATCCGAGAACACGACCGAACAACCGCTACTCCCCGCTCGGCCCGTCCGACCCGCGCGATGCACGTAGGCCTCGGCCGACCGAGGCAGGTCCCAGTGCAGCACCCACTGCACCCCCGGCACATCGATGCCACGCAGGGCTGCATCCGTCGCCACGAGCACACCGACCTCGCCCCGCCGAAACTGATCGAGCGCGCGCTGGCGCTGCCCCTTGCTCCGCTGCCGATTCAGGGTCACCACGCCCATACCGTGCTCGTCGAGGAAGCGACGCAGGTGGCTGTGGACCCGGGGCTCGGAGGCGAACACGATGGCGCGCTCGGACCGGCGTTCCTGGAGGAATCGCGCGATGGCGACCTCCTTGCTGCGGCCCGGCGCGATCTTCACGAGGTGGTGAGTGATGGACTCGATCTTCGCCACACCCCCATCGACCCGCAGCGCACCCGGCATATGGCGCTTCACGAAGACCTCGGAGCGCTTGCCGAGGGTGGCCGAGGCGACCAGGATCTGCACAGCGGGCTCGGAGCGCCCCAGCAGTGCGTCCAGAAACCCCGCCTCCTTGGACGAGAGGATCGGGTCGAGCTCGTCGAAGACGATGATCCGGGTATTCTTGAGCTTGCCGGAGCGAAACAGCTCGATCAGCCGATCCGGGGTACCCACGACCAGCCGGGTGCTGCGCTGCACCCGCTTGCGCTGCCGGCGCCGATTGCTCGTCGAGATCGCGGCTGCGGCGCTGATCTCCTCGTCCTTGAACGCGGTGGCCACCCGGAGCACCTGCATGGCGAGCTCCGCTCCTGGCGCGAAGATCACCGCCCGCCCCTGGTTGTGGCGGAGCCACTGAAGCACGGGCAGCAGATAGGCCAGCGTCTTGCCCGTACCGGTTCCCGAGTGCATCAGCACCGAATCCCCCGCCAGAGCTGGGCCGATCGCTCCACGCTGTACAGCGGTGGGGCGGACGATCCCCGCCTCGGCCAGGGCCGCGCTGATCCGCTCGGTCTGCTCCAGTCCATCGATCTCGAAGAAGCACTCACTCATCGAACCCTGATAGCGTGGCGCACCCACTGGAGGACCGATGATCGCGCTGGCTCTTCTCGGCTGCACCCCGACCTCACCGCCCGCGCCGCCCACCCGCAGCCCGGACGCCGACTCCACACGGGCGGCCATCGACGCGGTGTGCAAGCTGTTCGAAGGCGCCGATCGGGACTGCACCCGGGGCAAGAACAAGGTGAGCGTGGATGGGCATGAATACGGCGTGAGGGCCGAGATCTACCCCGTGCAGTCCGGGCTGGGAATGGCCTCCTTGCGGGGGGTCGTGATCCTCGACGACTCCGAGAACACCTACATCACCCGCCTCCGCGGCTTTGGCGGGACCAAGGCGGAAGCGGTGGAGCGCTCGATGCACGAGTGGGCCCTGGTGAGTGGGCTCGCCGTCGTCGATACCTGGCTCGCCCCAGCAGACCGCCCTGCCCTGCGCGCCATCGAGCCCGATCTTCCGGCCATCGATCTGAAGCTGGGCGGGCGGGCGGTGCTGCGGGGCTGGCCCTATTTTCAGCCCAAGGGCGTGATCTACCACGACAAGCTGCTCACCGCCCTCGATCCCGCTTTCCCCCAGGACCCACCGCCCGGCGTGATCTCCCTCGAGGTCGTGCGACAGCGCGGCGAGACGGCGGTCGAGTGCTGGTTCCAAGGAGAGCCCCACGAAGCGCTGTGCGAGGCCGCCCGGTCGTGGACCTGGCCCAGCGCCGAGTACGAGCTCCGCCTCGCCTATGTCGTGCAACCCCCAACCCCCTGAGTCCGATGTCCTTCGCCCACGAAAAGCGGCTCGCCGCACGAATGCTCGAGGTCCTCGAGGACGGCACCCTGCCCATCCCCGAGATCCGGTCCCTCTTCGAAGAAGCCGATCCGGTGCTCGTCCACGTCATCTTCGCCTGGCTCCGAGCCCGCTATCATGCCGGGCACCCCGCCTCCGCCGGCGTCCTGGGGCGTATCGTCGCGCTGTGCAGCGCCAGCCCGACCGTCGCCCGCAAGGCCCGATCCGCTGAGAGCGACCCCATCGTCGAGTGGTTCGAGGAGTCCTGGGACTACCGGGAAGTCTCCCGCGAAGACCTGATCTCGGAGATCGTGGAGAAGCTCGAGGGCTGATCTTGGCGCACCTCGGCGCCCCCGCGCATTGACTCCACAAACCCGGAGCCTGCCCATGCGCCTGATCACCGTCCTCGCCCTGCTCGCACCGCTACAAGCCAGCGCCGCAACCCTCTCCGTGCCCTCCCAGTTCTCGACCATCCAGGACGCCGTCGACAACGCGGCCGACGGCGATGTCATCGAGATCGCCGCAGGGGTCTACTCAGAAGAGGTGCTCATCGAAGGGGTGGACGTGCACCTCATCGGACTTGGTGGCAGCGCGGCCGTCCGGATCGAAGAGCAGAAGACCCTCGAGATCGTCAACGCGGTCGTCAGCCTCACGGGAATCGAGCTCGTACCGGAAGAGCGCGGCATCGATGCAGACCAGTGTGTGCTGATCATCGACGACCTGTATGTGCACGGCGGGAATGACAACCGCGACGGCGTGGGCTCGCGCTTCGTCTCCTGTGAAGTGCTGATGTCGGACTCGGTCTACGAGAACAACGACGCAAGGGACAGCGATGGCGGGCATATCTTCCTGGACGACTCCTCTCTCGTCGCGACCAACACGCGCTTCAGCGCTGGTGCCGCCGCCAAGGGTGGGGCGGTCCTCTCGACCCAGGGCAGCGTGTTCAGCTGCGATAGCTGCCAATTCGACGGGAATACCGCAGGTCGCCAAGGGGGGGCGATCTTCCTCGACCAGGGTATCGGTGAGACCGCCCTGGCCGACACTCAGCTCCTTCTCAATCAGGCTGCCGAGGCGGGCGGCGGGATCTACAGCCGCGCGGATGCGCTCTTTCTCGACGGGGTGCTCTTCGACGGCAACAGCGTGCAGGGTGGCGGCACAGGTCCAGCCGCCGTGCTCCGTGCAACCGCCGTCGCCTCGTCCAGCTCCACGATCTCCAACCACAACGCGGACAGCTCGGGTGCGGTCGTGCTCGAAGCGGATGGAAACAACGGCTCGGCCTCGTGGGACGGGGCCTTGATCATCGTTTGGCCCAAATGGTCATGAACGAGCCCCCCTGCCAGCTCTGTAGGGCCTCTTCGATCGGGGCCTCGCTGGCCGGGCGAGCTGAGGCATTCGGCTCAACAGTGTGGTGAA
>Ga0316208_1002062_pt1 | contig 17164 bp, 16 predicted proteins | sample 3monopyrite_MG_FD_204944 | JGI IMG/M metagenome (GOLD analysis project Ga0316208, IMG submission 204944) | Microbial mat bacterial communities from mineral coupon in-situ incubated in ocean water Damariscotta River, Maine, United States -... | ecosystem: Environmental > Aquatic > Marine >...
CTACTCAAATACCCGCCCAAAACCGCCAAATCAGCGGTGAAGGCGGAAAAGTAAGCGCATGCCAAGGGTAAAGGCCCCTAAGGCGCAGACCAAAAGGCCATATCAGGAGAGTTTTTCAACGGAATAGGTCATTAGCGGCTGTTAATGTTGTTAGCGTAAATGTCCGGAAAGCGTTCAGAAAGCAGCCGAAAAGGCATATGATTGGAATTTCTCATTATCTATGAAATTCTGTCGGAATTTCTCACTATCTGTGAGATTGTGTCTCATTTAATGTGAGATTTGGTTGTGAAAATCGCAGAACTCTGCTGTGATATTTCTCACTAACTTTGAGAACTCACACCAGGGCTGCAAAAGTTTACTCATGCCTTTAGCTCTATAGGCTTCAGTCTTCCAAAATCCGACGTTTTTCCTCGAACTCTTCTTTGTCAATCTCACCGCGTGCAAAACGATCCTTGAGGATGTCGGTCGCATGTTTGCGTGCAGGCGCCGAAGGTGAGCCGGAATTTCCATGAAGGCTTCCCCCAAGCCAGCGAACGACAAGCACAATTACGGCAACAGTAATCGCCAAAAATAAGATCATCATAATCGGCCCCAGAAACCCGCCATGCCATCCGCTGCCCCACATCATGGACCGCGTGCACAGGGTATCCGTTTGTTGAGCCCACACTGGGGCACCATACCCGAACAATGCCATTAAGCCTGTGCCTGTAATCATATATTTATTCATGTTGATTTCTCCTTTGTTATAAAGCTGGTCAATTCCAGCGCCTGTGAAAATAGTATGATATTTTGGCTTACTTCTGCTTTGATTTGAGTCATTGGATTATTTAGTTAAAAGCCAAAAACCCTGGGCCAACACGACCGTTTGACCCAAGGCAATCTCTTTGTTTATGTGCCGCCAATTTTGATAGTTTGCTCAATATCTGTCACATAAATCCAACCGGCGGCCTTTTGGCTGGTCTTGGCATGTTCAAGAATAATGGCAAGTGCCCTCGGCAGCTTTGTATCGTCACACACAAGTTCCAACTTGATCTCGGAGATTACCTTGTCTCCAATGTCGACCGAGTATTGCTGTTCCTGCGCGTCAAGAGCCTTCAGAAGAAGCCCCAACACATCGGCCACCGAAACATGCACCCCTCTTGTTTCAACGCATGACCACATTGGCAATCCGGTTACGGTGAATGAATGCTTTAATTTCCTTCATGATTGCCCCTCATTATTTGATGTTTGTCCTTTGGAATTGCCGCCTCTGCTTTCCATCCAGTCATAAATGACCGGCAATAGCACTAGCGTTAGAAGTGTGGAGGTAATCAGACCGCCGACAACTACGGTGGCAAGCGGGCGTTGGGTTTCGGCGCCTACACCGCTTGAGAGCAGCATCGGTACCAGCCCCAAAATAGCGACACTTGCAGTCATCAGTACGGGCCTAAGCCTGAGCTCCGTCCCGCGCCGCACAGCCTCATGCACACTCATACCTTTTGCTCTCAGCTCGTTGATAAAGCTTACAAGCACAATGCCGTTCAGCATCGCCACGCCAAACACGGCAATGAAGCCGATAGCAGACGGCACGGAAACATATTGGCCTGTGATAAATAGACCAATAAGCCCGCCTGCCGTTGCAAATGGCACGTTGGCGATAATCAGTGTGGCAAAGCGCACCGAGTTGAACGCGGTATATAAAAGCACAAAGATGAAGAAGATCGTCAGCGGTACGATCACTGACAGTCGCGTTAGCGCCCGTTGCTGATTTTCAAAAGCGCCACCCCATTCAACCCAGTAACCTGCTGGTAAATTGACTTTAGCCTGAATGGCTGCGTTTGCGGCTTGTACAAACCCATCAACGTCACGGCCGCGCACATCCATCTGGATAACTGCATACCGCTGTAGTTGTTCGCGACGTACAAAACTATAGCCTTCTGCAACAGTAACGTCGGCAACATCCTTTAACGAGACGATAGCACCAGTTGATGTTCGTACCGGGATAGCCTTAATAGCCTCAACAGATACTTTTGAGGCATCCTGAAGCCTTGCCGTAATGTCAAATCGTTTCACGCCATCAATGAGAGTGCTAACAGGCTCGTTGCCGATACCGGTGCGCACGATATCCAGAATATCATCTGCATTCATGCCGTAACGAGCAAGTGCAGTTCGGTCCACCTGAATGCGCACCTGTGGTTTGCCGAGATTGGCTTCAAGTGAGAGGTCGGCAACGCCCTCCACAGCGGAGATTGCCTCTTTAATTTTACCGCTGAGCCTGTCAAGTTCTGCTAGGTCCTCGCCGTATAGCTTGATAGCAAGCGTTGCTCTCACACCAGAGATCAATTCCTCCACCCTCATCTGAATAGGCTGCGTGAAGGCAATGACGGCCGTTGGAACCACTTCTTCCAGTTCTTCTCGCATGGCATCTGCAAGGTCTCCAATGGAACGATCAGAATTCCAATCGTCCAGTGGTTTCAGGGCCGTATATATTTCCATATAATTGACATCAGCGGTCTCGCCTTTTTCCGCACGACCAATCATGGCGAGCGTAGTCTCCACCTCGGGAAATTTGCCCAACGCTAGCTCAATATCTTTGGATATTTTAATTGACTGATCTAAGGATGCCGACGGGATGGATGTTACCCGCCACATAATGGAACCTTCCTGAAGTTGGGGCATAAATTCTTTGCCCAACAACGGAAACAAGGCAAGGCTTGCAACCAAAAGCCCGGCCGCTCCGCTGATCACAGTCTTTTTGTGCCCGAGCGCCCAATTCAATAGGGGCAGATAGCCCTTCTTTAACCAAGCGACTAGAAAGGTATCTTTCTCTTCTTTGGGTTTGAGAATGAGAGCCGCAAGTACAGGAATGATTGTAAGCGTCAGGATCAGCGAGCCAGCCATAGCGAAACTGATGTTAAACGCCATGGGCTTAAAGAGCTTACCCTCAAGGCCTTCGAGCGAGAACAACGGCACAAACACGACAATGATAATCAGGATCGCAAAGGAGATTGGATTCGCCACCTCCCTCGCAGCCTCTAGAACAGCAGCTGTCCGGTTGACCGTCTCTCCGGCGTCGCGCCGCTCTGCCATAACACGGAATGAATTTTCAACCATCACAACAGCGCCATCAACCATCATCCCGATCCCGATAGCGAGACCGGCAAGCGACATTAAGTTAGCGGAAAGACCTACATATTCCATAAAGATGAAGGCTATCAACATGGCAAGCGGCAACGCCGCAATTACAACGAAGGCAGATCGCAATTCACCAAGAAATAGAAACAGTATGATCGCAACCAGAATAGACCCCTCAATCAACGCGTTCTCTGCTGTAGAAACTGCCTTTTCAACCAGCTCGGTCCGATCATAGATCGGCTTGATGACCACGCCATCCGGTAGCGCTTGCTCCGCAATAGCGACCTTGTCTTTAACGGCATCAACAACATTCTTGGCATTTTCGCCAATGCGTGATAGCGCCATCCCGAGAACGACTTCTTTACCATCACGGGTCACAGCGCCAAACCTGAGCGCGCCAGCTTGGGAAATTGCTGCAATATCCTTTAGATAAACGGGGGTGCCATCCACCACTTTGATGACGATGTTGCCAATGTCGGCCTCACTGCGGGCCAGCCCCAGTCCACGCACCAGATATTGCTCGGACCCCTGATCGATATATTGGCCGCCAACCTGTCTGTTATTGGATTCGATAGTTTCCATAACGTCGCGGTAACCAAGGCCATACTTTATCAGCTTAAGGGGATCGATCTGCACTTGGTACTGGCGTTCTTTTCCGCCCCATGACATGACATCATCAACACCGGGAGCCGTGCGCAGGATCAGGCGAATTGTCCAGTCCTGCAAGGTGCGCAGGTCCATTTCCGTGGCCGCATTTTCAAGAGCTTTGTCAGCTTGCTCGACTGTGTACCAAAAAACCTGTCCAAGCCCGGATGTATTTGGGCCCATTTCTGGGGTGCCATATCCTTCAGGAATACGATCACCGACTTCGGCGAGGCGCTCCATCACCAGCCGCCTCGCAAAATAAATGTCCATGTCGTCTGCGAAATAGACAGCCACATAAGAAAGCCCAAAAAGGCTGACTGAGCGAATTTCCTGTACCGAGGGCAAGCCTGCCATACCCGATTCAACAGGGAAGGTCAGCAGCTGTTCCACATCTTCGGCCGCCAATCCTGGCGACTCTGTATAGATATTCACCTGTACCGGCGTGACGTCTGGGAAGGCGTCGATCGGCACGTTGTTGACAGCGCGCCAGCCCAAAAAGCCGACGACGCCAAACACGATAATCACCAGAAATTTATACTGGAGCGCATTTTCTACAAGTTTATTTAACATCAACGCCTCCTAATGCCCGTGGCCTTCGCCCATCTTGGATTTCAAGATGAGAGATTTGATAAGAAAGGCGTTTTCGATAACGATCTCGTCGCCACCCAAAAGACCGGTTCGCACTTCAGTCCAGCCACCTCTGGAAATACCCGTTTCCAGCGATGTCGGGTGCAATTCGCCACCTTCTCGTTTGAAGACGACCTGCTTGCCTTCAAGGAGAACAATGGCTTTATCGGGAACTGCAATTACAGGCGCGCTTGCACCGGTTTGGATAGCAACGTCGACAAACTCGCCCGCATGCATGATGTCTGCGGTATTATCCAACTGCAGGCGAACAGCAAGGGTGCGGGTCTTTTCATCGACGGTATGGTGCACCTGTACGACGGTCGCAACTAAGCGGTTACCATCCTCGATAACCCAGGCTTGCGCTCCACGGGTAATCTTCGCGGCAATATCTGGTGGTAATTTCGCCTCTACCCATATTTGATCTTCGTCGCTTACAGCAAATAGCAAGTTGCCTGGCTCAATGAATTGTCCAACAATAAAATCATCGCTGATTACAGTCCCCGCCTGGCTGGTAATAAGGTCGAATTCGCCGGTCGCTGCCGCAGCACTTTCCTTTGCAAGTACCTTTTGCAGTTGAGCCTCTGTCATGCCGTAAGCAAGCACTTTTGCTCTTGCCTGTTGGGCTCCAACCTCGGCTTCAATATAACGCTGTTCAGACACGACATCTCGGCCAAGTTTTTGGGTTCTGAGCCACTCTTTCTCTGCGAGGATCAATTTACCCTGGGCTTCTGCCATTTCGACACTGGAGAGTGTCACCAGCGATTGTCCTTTTTTGACCGTATCGCCCATGCGTACATGACGGGCAACAACTTGTGCAGCTATGCGCGGAGTGATCTGCGTTGTTGCATACTGGTTAATCGTTACTTCGCCGGGGGCGAAAATGGACTCGATTAACGCCTGGAGTTTAACACGAGAGGTTACAATGCCAGCCGCCTTTTGCTCGGCTTTAGACATCCGGATAGCCTCGGTTTCTCCATGCTCGTCTCCATTTTCCTTGTCATCTTCATCTGTATGGGCTTCCTTCTCAGAGGCAAACACGGCATAAGATTCTGGAATGAACCCGCTAAGGCCAGCATCTATTGCCAAAGGCGAAGCCAGTGCCATCAAGGCAAATTTGATTGAATATTTCATTGAATTGTCTCCAGCCATTCACTGATCGTGCCGCCAGCATTTTGCCAGTCGAACCAAGCATTCCAGAGCCGACCTTTGAGCTCAATGGATGCTGTTTCAGTTGCGAATGTTTGATTGAGTTGAACGAGATAATTGACGGCGCTGATGTCACGCGCCTCAACAAGTTTTCCTAGTAGTGTCCGTTGTTCATTGAGCGGTTCTGCGCCTTGTGAACGCCAAACATGCCACGCATCCGATGCAGAAAAATAACGATTCAGACTTGCATCGTAACGTGCCCTTATTTGTCGGTTAACAGAGTGATAATCTTGTTGGGCAGCGATGAGCTCGGCGCCAGCAGCCCGGACCTCGGCCCTGTAGCTATTCCGAACAGGAATTGGCATGGAAAGAGAAAGCCCGACAAGGGTACTTCTGCCTTCTTCGCCAACCCTGACCCCAACAGTAGGGTCAGGCATCCGGTCTGTTTTAGCGACTTTGATTAGAGCTCGAGAAATCTCTGTTTTTGCCTGAGCAAGCCGGAGTTCCGGCAGCTGCTCATAATTGATTGTCCCGGATATAACAGCCGAGTTGATAGGGACCCCATCAAGCCTTGGCCAAACTTGACGATTTTGCCCCACCTTTGCAATCAAACGCTCTTCAACAACTGAAAGCTGGCCCGCCGCAGTATTTTTGGCAACTCGAGCTTCTGCAAGAGCGAGACGAGCGGTCAAAAACTCTGCTCTTGACATTTCTCCAGCATCATTTTGGCGTTTTGCAAGAGACAGAAATTTCTCGTTCAGTTTCTCACGTTCCTCCGCAACTGTGAATATACGAGCCATAGTGTGATAGTCGGAAAGGGCTTGAAATATATCGGTCAATAATGTCTTGCGTGCGAGTTCATAGATGGCTTCAGCTGCCTCGACTTCGGCTCTGCCAACACCTGAACGCGCACGGCGTTTTCCGGACCAGTCGAAGGCCTGGGATATACCAATTTCTTTGGTGCTGGCTTCGGCGTTTTCATAACCGATTTCCAGTTCAGGATTATAGATAGGTCTGGCTTGGCCCCGGGCGCGGGCACGTGCCGCTGTAAGTGCAGCCTCCGAGGCCATCAATGAGGGATGGCCTTGAGTGGTTAGCTCGATAAATTCGTAAAGGCCGGGGCGTTTCTGGCTTCCCTCCATAGCTGCGGCAGATCCTTGCACTATAGCTGTGCTCAGGCCAAATACCGCAACGCCTCTTAGAGCGTTTCGTATTTTTGTCATGCTTGGTAACTCTCAAAATAGATGTCTGGAACACAGCCGAGACCGCCACTTCTCAGCGGTAGCTGTGTTTGATTAAACGATATCTATGAGAATTCTCGGGTAGGAGGATGCAGGCCGGGCTTGGGATGCAGACCAATAGCTATAGCATTGGAAAATAAACTAATTTTCTTACGAGTACCGGTGAGTTCCCGGATAAAGACTTTCCCAACTGTGACGCCATGATGCAAAACATGACAAATACAATGAAGATCAATCTCTTCGGGTTGCTGCGGGATTTTTTTTTCATGAAATGCTTCTGACAAATGGTCTGTCGCTTCTTGATTGTCAAGAATAGCGATATCCAAAGCCGGAGCGGATATAAATATAAGCAGCAATAATATTTTGAGATAGCTGGTCATATTAATCTCTAATTTCACGCCTTGGTTCCGAAGCAGGAATGCTCTTAGTAAACATCCTTTTGAACATTGTCATCAATTATGCTCTGCATTGGCAGAGGAAGACTTATATTCGCCTTTAAGTTCGCGCCACGATTGACGAACAATATTTGTCGCAGAATGGATGAACAGACTTGCCATGATGCCAGCGACGGCAAGGTCAGGCCATGCGCTATCTGTTGCAGCAATTCCTGAAGCAGCCAAAATGACTGCCAGATTTCCAATGGCATCGTTGCGGCTGCATAACCACACTGAACGAACGTTACTATCACCATCTTTATACTTTAATAGCAACATTGCACTGATCACATTTGCGGCAAAAGCAACAAAGCCAATCGTTCCCATGGTCATGGGTTCAGGAACACCCTCAATGAACACCCGGTAAACCGTACTACCCAGTACCCAGGCTGAAATTACAATAAGCGAAAGACCTTTGAACAAGCCTGCTTTTGCCCGGACAGCTAGAGGCATCCCTATGACGATTAGCGAGATTGTGTAAGTTGTGCTATCGCTGAGAAAGTCGAGCGAATCTGCCAAAAGCGCCATGGAGCCCGCGGACAACCCGCCCACCAGCTCAACGAAAAACATACCTAGGTTTATCGCAATGATAAACTTTAAAATACGTTTATACTCGGGCGAAGAGCCATCAAAACCCTGATTTGCACTGCATCCGCAATCACCGGACATTAACATTCCTCGAATCACTGCTCACTTCATACATTGAATTCTACATGCTACAGTCGCTGTAGGAGCAAGGAGAAAATGCATGTCGCGTGAATTTATGATCGGTGAACTGGCCAAACGTACCGGCACCAAGGTGCAGACAATCCGCTACTATGAGGACATAGGTGTGATGCCGACAGCGGTCAGGGCCGCTAATAACCGGCGACTGTATGACGAAAAGCATCTGGATAGGTTAGCTTTCATTCGTCACAGCCGCGAACTCGGATTTTCCCTCGATAACATAAGGAACCTTCTTGAGTTGGCCGACCAACCAGACATGCCCTGCGATGAAGTCGATGCAATTGCGCGGAGCCATCTAGACGATGTTGAACGGAAGATCGCTTCACTCACAATACTTCAATCTGAACTGAAGCGGATGATCAAACAATGCTCAGGGAGGAAAGTCTCCAATTGCAGGATCATTGAGGTTCTCGCTGACCATAGCCAATGCCATGAGCACGGATAAGCCGACTGGAGTGCGTCAGTTAGGGACTTTGTTGCCGCTAATCCTATTGTCTGGAAAGGTTTTGGAAAACAATCTAAAATGCTGAAAACAATGTTGTAAGGAGGGGCTACACCCCTCCTCGAAAGAAGCCTTTTGCTATCCTGCATGATGGAGTGAGGTTGTCAGGCGAAGGTCGCCCTTAAGGGCTTTTTCCCAATATACTTCCCTAATACTCGGCACGATTTTCGTTTGATCTTTCCATCCAAAAAAGGGTGATCCAACATCAGCCTTTTTGGCGAATGCTTTGAGGACATCCAGATCCAGTTCGTATAAATCAACACCAAGTAACGCTGTATCAATTAAGCGCAGGACAATTTCTGCAAAAGTTTCCTGTGACAGATTCGTGCTAGAAAAATCAGCAATATTCATGCTGCGGTTGCCGGCCAATTCTTCAATATCGGATTGTTCTAAGCACAGGCCTATTTCAACAGCTTTCTCAAGTAACTTTGGAAGTTTTCGAGGATGGTTCTTCAAACCGTCTTCTCGCAGTTTGTCGACATGCAAGAGTGTTTGGTTCATGGCATCAAAATACTGTCTGATAGCTGTATCTTTTGCAGCGCTACAAGAAATGCCTTCTTGTTCGCCTGTGTCCGCAGGAGCACTTCCTTGTTCCTCGAGCGCTCCGAGTACTCCCAAGCGCTTTCGAGCGGCCTCAAGTGCTTTTTTGGGGCCACCCGGGGCGCTTTTGAGCGCTTTTGGGGCATCATCCGGTACCTCCTCTGAGCCTGCCGGGGTGTCACCCGGAGCACTCACCGGGTTTTCATTCGCGTGATTTGTCATGGCCGGTTCACCGAACATAAGCCAATTTCGCTCAACACCCAGCGCATCAGAAAGCAATTCTGCACGCCGTGCTGTGACATCAGTTGTGCCATTTTCCAGATGGTCAATCACTCTGGGGCTAATAGCCCTATCGGTCCATTTTGAGAGCGCTGGACGGCTGAGGCCTTGCTCCTCTCGTGCCCACCGCAAGCGAGCGCCAAAGGTTGATAGTTCATCGGTTGAAATAGTCTGTTTAGTGAGTGCCATCATGTTTTCCTTTTGTTGGCATAATTGGGGACCGGCCTTTTGCTGGTTCGCCCGGGGGTTTAATTTCGTTTATTGTGGGTGACCCGGGAGCAGGCCCGGTACCCGGTGAGTGAACCGGTTGGCTTCACGCCAATCACCGCGCTTCTGCCACCAACTCGTACCGGGTTTCTGCGCGCTCTATTTTTGTAAAATGGGCTTTATCGACGAATGCATGAACGACCGCCTTGGCGGCGATTTCCTTGGCGATTTCTTGGCTGATTGTCCCGCCATGTTCCAAAACCGCAGCGCTGCGGATCGTGCCTGCTACGTTTGCCACCAGCATCTGCATCAATTCATCGCGCCGCTTGGTCACTTTGTGACCGACAGGCACAAATTCTTGCGGATTATCGATATCCTCAATCGCTAGCGAATAGAGTGGGTGCAAAGGCCAGCGCGAGCGGTTGCTGTCCTCTGGATTTTCGACCGTCAAGCGACGGTTAAACAAGCCATCTGCAATCAACTGCCACTGGTGTTCAAAAAACACTTCCGGGTCTTTGCTTGTGCGAGATTTCAGCCAGTCACCCGCCATGCGGATTTCAAGCCGCCAAACATCAGCAGGCTTTTCAGTGGGCCAATAGCCGCCACGCTCGCCCCAAATATCAAGCATCCATTCTTTACCGGAAGCTTCCACAATCTCAGCAGTCTTGTCGTATATCTGGACCTGACAGCCCTTCTTTGACCCAAACGTCAGCGTTTGCACCTGTACCGTGCCGTCAGAAGACTTGGCGCTACGCCCCCACATATCAGCGCGCCATTTCACCTCAGAGGGTGTAACCAGCGCCCTGACAAGCTCAGGCGTCATTTCTTTGGTGAACGCGGGGGACCAAAAATCAAAGGCGTAGTCAACCCGGGTTAATGATACCCAACGTTCATCAGGGCGGCGCGGCTTGATACCTGCACGCTCCAGCAGGCCATAGACGCGCTCCCGGAGGGCATGCACGCCATATTCCCACAGTGCCGCCGCTGTGGCCCGCCATGTGATTGACCACTCGATATTGGTTGAGCCGATTTCGATACGAATATCATCATTCGACAATAGAAACTCTTTGCCGCGTGAGCCTGTAGCTTGCATTTCAAAGCGTTCGCCGCCGAGCTCAAACGGCGCTGAAGCCTTTTTGCGGTCATCAAGTTCAACCGCATGCGCTTTGGCTGTTGCCATTGCTTCATATAGAGTGGCAGGCAAAAGCATATTGAGTGCTTCTTGCCACCAATCGAAGTTAGCACACAGAAGCGTGGCGTAACCGGGTTCGGGAATAGAAAGAGCAATGCTTGGGGGGCGTCTTACCATGACGGTACCTCCCGTATTTTTCCTTTTGTATTATTGGTGCTTGTAGGTACGACCCCCCCTGTTAGAGGGAGGGGGCGTCGTAGAGAGATTGATTTAAAATTTTGCGCAGGGTTATCACCGAGCCGCTCCGCGCCCCTGCGGGGCTTGGGGAAGCAAAGGGTTTTTATGAGCAGGGAATTATGCTCTGAACCATTTCCTGAAACAGCTCCGCCTTGATAAACAGTCGGGACGGGGATAAAGCCCCGCCCCTCCTGCTCACAAAACCTCGCCGGGGCTTCCACCTCCCGACAAGGAAAAACAGGTTGCGTTACCGAAGCACTCATTGAGACACCTCGGCATTTTTTAAACCCGCTAAGGTTTGAGCCAAATCAGGTAAATTGAGCTCACACTTGGTATTGACCAGACAATCACTGCAACGGCGCTTACCAACCGGTATTGCAATGCAAGGGGACAACGCGTTCTGAAATGTTTGGACATGAAAAACATGCCCATTTATCCGCTCAAAACGGTTTGCACCTATTGGGCTAAGTGGTTGATTTAATTGAGCCGCAGAACGTGTTGGTTTGCAGCTTACTGCTTTGTTTTCACTGTGATTTTCGAGGGCTTGAAAATCCGCGTGTCGGTGGTTCAAATCCGCCCCCGGGCACCACTTCAAAAGCCGCATTAACTTGCGGCTTTTTGCGTTTCTGGCCCTGAGGTTAATCGGGTATCCACCAAGCCATTTCACAAAATTTGACAGGAATATCCCTGACGCCGCCCTGCGGTGTCGCAAAAGTGTGCGCCATTGGACCAAGTGGAGTGAGGAAACAGGGCCTTACCAGATTTGGGAAAATAGCAGTGAGAAAAAGCGACATCGTACTTAATTCACCTAGAGGATTGATATCTAGCGGCATTTTCATTCAAATAGGCAAGTATTTGAGATTTGTTCTATATTCTTAGTGTGTCGACGGGGGGTTTATGAGTAAACGCCTGGTGAAACACCTTAGGCAGCTTTTTCAAGTACTGTGTCGCTGAAGTTCCACCGCAGCAATTCGTTTGACCCAGAGGTAGCCGTTGCTATGAAGCAGACTACCCTAACGAGATATACAGACTAGTCATGAGACCACAGCTCTTAAACCTTAGTCTCTAACCTTCGTTTTCAGAATGCGCATCTCTTCTTTGAGCGCCCTAATCTCTGCGCGCAAATTAGCGACAGCCTTTTTCAGGCGTGTAATCTCTGCGAGGACTTCATCAATCGGTACGTTAGAAGGAGCACATTCTCCTGCTCTTGCGGCAGCAATTCGCTCTTCGGTTTGCGCCATCTCTTGCACTAGTTGTGAATGTAGACGGTTAGGCGTGCCATCATCGAATGATGCTGGAACTAATTTGAGCTGATGTTTAAGGTTTTGCAGCTGAAGCGTGAGTTTCGCTGCTACCTTACTGCAATCTTCGCCTGATGCGGGAGGGGAGGCTGAGGCCAATAAGCAGACCAGCCCAAATACTAGTGAATGATATAGCTTCATAAATTCTCCCTATCTGGTTTTCTTTGGGAACTTTAGCTTAGCCACGAGAATTCGCAAGAGTACAATGCAATCTTAATTACCCAATTGACACACTAAAAAATTGCATATAGCCTGAGCTTTAGTTATGGGGGCATTGGGGGTTTCTCTTACTTGCAGGCTTGGACTGAAGCTTTTTCTTTGAAAAGCAAACCGGTACAAGTGCGCCCAGTCACCATAGCTGCAACTATGTAATTGATCATTTGCATGCGAATTTAGAGTTGTGTTCCTAGTCCTTGTGATTGCAATGATTTAACGTCAATGGAGCATTATACTATGTACAAGTCTGTATTAGTGGCCGCTGGAGTTGCGGTCTCTGTAATTTTTCTATCCACGGTAGTTTCACAGCCTGCTTCAGCTCTCTCTTGCAGGTACTATTGTTATACAGCGTGTTGGGACAGATATATGGACCAATTTTACGAGGTGAATGCCTGCTACGATGGATGTGATTTTGCCTGTGGGTAGAGTCTATCTTTAACATAGACAAGTGTTGGTCGGCTGCTACCTGGCAGCCGACTTATCTCCGCATTCTTTAAAGGATCTAACGTTGAAGAAGAAATCGATTATTTCAGGCCTGCTCACAAGCATCGTCGCCGTCGCAGGCAGCTATTATTATGTTAGTGCGAGACAAATTGTAGCGGACACGAACATTGGCGAACTCCCGACCTTTTTATCGGATAGGTTTAATCGAGTAGAGAGTTGTGCTCCTGAGTGGAGGCCCACTCCTGCGACCGTTGGCCTAAAATGGGTTTCAGAATACAACAAACTCAGCATGGAATCCCACTATACGGTTACTGCCTCCGATGACCCTCGGCACACTCAAACAATTTCTGTCGTTCAGTTGGACGATCCGGAACGTACGGCATTACTGGGTTCTGTGAATGTTGAAATTGACACTTATTGGGGTTTGTCGACGTCACTGTATAAAACCTATGCAGAAACACGTGCATATCGCTCTAGAAAAAGTAGAACGTCAATCGCACCGGAATTGGTAAAAAATACTGCCTTTAGACTTAAGCAACCAACAAATTTCGAGATCACTAAAGAACGGATCGAAGCATCACCTAAAACGCAGAGCGATGTTGTTAGAGTCGAGCCGGAATATGAAATGAGCATCGCCTATTTGGGCTGTGGATTGCTCAAAGTTGAAGAAAAAAAATATCCCGTTGCCCAAGTGCGTGTGTTGGACCAACGATATTACAAAGGCGAATTTGAAATTTTTCAGAAAGACTATTTTGTCTCGACAAAATTAGGTGTTGCGTTAGCATTCAACGACAACGGCCTAGTCGAGATAGCCAAAAACATTGTTGTTGAGGATGATGAAAAGTATGCAAAAGTCAGCGACTAGAAATATATTGACGACTATATGCTTGCTCATACTTGGTGGCGGTAGCTATTATGCTGTTACTCAACACTACAAGCCCGATCCCGGGCAAAGCATGTACTTAACAGCGCGGGTAGAGTTGGGCGTTGTGAAACGTGAGATTAACGTCCTCGGCACTATCACGTCCAAAAACCAGATTGAAATCGGCACAGAAGTTTCGGGTAGAATTCAAACTGTGGAGGTTCGTGACAATCAGAGGGTAAGTGTTAATCAAGTTCTCGCCAAAATTGATGCGGATCAGTTTGAAAACAGCGTGTCTAAAGCAAGGGCACTGGTCTTACAAGCGGAAGCGGAGAAAAATAGGCAAACTGCTACTATAGAAATTTTGGAAGCTCAGGTTGCAAGAAGAAGGTCTGCTTCTTCTGAACTTGCCTTCTCCGCAGAAGCTATAGAAAAACTGGAATATGATCTTCGTATCGCACAGTCAGATCTCAAATCGAAGGACTCTGCGCTGTTGTTGGCAAAAGCCGACCTAATGGAAGCAGAACTAAAACTTGGGAAAACCATTATCAGATCACCGATTGACGGTTATGTCCTTCAAACAAAAGTAGAGGCTGGACAAACGGTGAATTCATCACTGGAGACGCCAGTGCTTTTTACTGTTGCCTCTGATTTATCTGTGATCGAAATAAATGTTAATGTCGATGAAGTGGATATTTCCAAAATTAAGAAGGGGATGCGCACTTCGTTCCGGGCGGAATCCTACCCTGAATACCGCTTTCAAGCTGAAGTGTCAGATGTAAAAAAGGTGCCTGCAGAAGGGCTTAACTATGTTGCGTACCCTGTAGTTCTTCATGCGACCAATGAAGACGAAATACTCTATCCTGGCATGACGGCAAACGTACATTTCAACTTGGTCAAACCTATCCAAAATGCGCTCCGCATTCCTGTCGACGCCACAAGATACCGGCACACGGAATTCAAACCGGCCATTCCGGAAGTACTCAAAAAGCGCCACCCAAAAGAAGCGTGGGAAGCTGCTGCGTTCGGGTATGATTTGGGGAGGCTGGCTAAAGAGGGGCTTGTTCGGGTTTTTGTCCAAAAAGATGACGGCTCTATAGAAGCACGGGAAATTGAAATTGGTGCCGCAAACAGACGGTTTGCCCAGGTATTGTCTGGTGACCTCAAAGCCAATGAAAAAGTTATATTGGGTCTAAGGAACCAAAATGACCCTAATTGACACGTTTGAACCTCAGTCAACTTTGACAACTGGCTCAGTGACTTTATGTGCGACCGATATCGAGCGTTCCTTCATCACGGGAGCCAACAGGATATGGGCACTAAGAAAGACGTCACTTACTTTCCGAGCGGGCGAATTTATCTGCGTTTCTGGCCCATCGGGCTCAGGGAAATCAACGTTGATTAGTACGCTTGGTTGTCTGGAAGCGTTGGATGCAGGCGGGTTGAGTATCTGTGAGAATGAAGTTACGAAACTGTCTCCACAGGAGTTGGCGGCAGTTCGGCGAAAATACATAGGCTTCATCTTTCAGGATTATAACCTTTTGCAGCGTCTCACCCTTCTTGAAAACACAATGCTACCGTTACTGTACGATGGTGTTGAAAAGAAGGAAGCGACGCTACAAGCATCGGCTGTCCTGAACAAAGTAGGGCTAGGAGATAGGTTGGAACATCTGCCCTGCCAACTGTCGGGAGGTCAAAGGCAACGCGGAGCAATCGCTCGCGCTACCGTAACAGAGTCTAAGATCATTTTCGCAGATGAACCTACCGGTGCGCTCGACACATCGACAGGGGATCTTATCCTTGAGATTTTAGAGAGCTTAGCCGCACAAGGCCGAACAATTGTCGTGGTCTCTCACAACGAAAAAATTGCGAAATTTGCAGATCGATGCTTCGAGATGTCGGATGGACACCTAAAAGAACTACAGGTCGCCGCCGAATGATCGTTTCAACCAACCTACGCGAATTTTGGCAAACGTTAACTTCCAACGGGGTGCGATCATTTCTGAACCTATTCAGTGTCGCAGTTAGTGCTGCCTCTGTGGTCACAGTTATAACTATTTCGATAGGCTTTTCAAAAGAGCTGGAACGTTTGAATTTTGGCAAAGCAGCACGCGAAATATCAATTACTGAAAACTTCTATGTTGATGATCGATTTGGCGCCCCGACATATGATGACTGGCGGTACTTGGACGCTCGGCTTGGTGAGAAAGTCGAGGCAAGTACAGTTGCCATTGGATCTCGTTATTATGCTCGTTTTCAAACAGAATATGCTTTTGGAATGCTCATTGGCGTGATGGGCGACTATGGCTTTGGGGCGGAGTTGGAGTTGATCAAAGGAATGTCTTTCAGTGCCTCCGAAATCGACAGTGCTTCTCGTTTATGTGTCTTAGGACAGACTACCGCAGACGAACTTGGCGCAACATCACCTGTTCTCGGAGAGCAAATTCGGGTAAATCAGTCACTTTGCAAAGTCATTGGAATTGTTACAGCAAATAACAGTCAGGCGAGTATCGTTAATAACTCGATTTATATGCCGTTTGGCGCGTTCCGCCGTACCTCCAACGAGCATCGCGCATCGCCAAAAGACGTCGATACTATTTCCTTCTTTGTTCGAAATGAGCAGGATCGACCGAGCGTTCAGAACTTAATTGACGAAACCATGAGGGAGCGCCACGGAGCGCCTGCTGCAGGTGTACCCCCTTTCATATTTACCAACAAATCCATGTCATTCGCGGCACTAAAGAAGCAACGGCAAACGCTCTCGTTGTTCCTAGTCAGTCTCGGCGCGGTTTCTTTAATCGTTGGCGTGTTTGGTGTGTCCAATTCGATGCTGGCAACAGTGAATGAGCGCAAGAAAGAGATTGGGGTCCGTATGGCAATTGGAGCCACACCCAGTGACATACGAGACCAATTTATTGTCGAAGCCTGCTTGATCACCGGAATTGGTTCTGTTGCGGGCGGTATCGTCGGAACGTGGGTATCGTTTGTGATTGGAGACCTGACCGACTGGCCAGTTGTTGTAAGCTGGCAAGTATTTGCCGTGACGGCGATCACTGCGCTCGTCTCCGGTGTGGCTGCAGGTGTGTATCCTGCAATTAAGGCTGCTCACATGCCGCCCGCATCTGCGATAAGGGATGTATAGGTGTAGGAATGTAAGACCTCGTGGGACTCTTCGTGTAATTTGATTTACACGAAATTATACAATGGCGGCAACTCCACCTTGATCTAATAGAGATTTATGGTGCTGATAATTTTTTCGGTTTCTTTCTCATTATGGCAAACATAACGCATTGTGACTTTTATGTCAGAGTGTCCGAGTTGGTTCTGGATTATAAAAGGCGAAACCCCCTTTTTTGACAGGTTGGTCGCATATGTACGGCGTAGAGTAACCGCCCGGTCAGTATGGTTTATGCTGCTTTTTCAAGCTCGGTTTGCCTGAAGTTCCAGGGCAAGAGCTCGTCGATGCGATTGATCGGATGATCGGCAATGGTGTCGAGCACCCATGTCAGAT
>Ga0316208_1002063_pt1 | contig 17157 bp, 17 predicted proteins | sample 3monopyrite_MG_FD_204944 | JGI IMG/M metagenome (GOLD analysis project Ga0316208, IMG submission 204944) | Microbial mat bacterial communities from mineral coupon in-situ incubated in ocean water Damariscotta River, Maine, United States -... | ecosystem: Environmental > Aquatic > Marine >...
GAGGAGAAATAATTGCTGTAATACCTAAAACCAAACCAATGTTAGCAATATTAGAACCTATTACGTTCCCTAAGGCGATATCTGAAACACCATATAAAGCTGCCTGTAAACTTACTAATAACTCCGGTGCTGAGGTTGCAAAAGACACAACCGTCATACCTATTACGAGCTTAGAAATTTTAAGTTTAAATGATAGCCCTACAGAAGCTCTTACTAAAAAATCACCTCCAACAACTAACAACCCCAAACCAGCTATAACAAGAAATACACTCATCGCTCTTCTAATTATTTAATCACCTCTTTCATTAAAGTCGCGAAGATAACATTTCATTTTTACACAAACTAAAAACTAAAATTTTCGTTAAACAACTATTAATTTAGTTTTATAACTATAAAAATAGTTATATTTGGTTTATAGAATATAAATTCAATTGTAATTATGCAAAAACTAACAAATAAAGAGGAAGAAATAATGCACATATTGTGGAAGTTAGAAAAAGCTTTTGTAAAAGATGTTTTAGCAGAAATTAAAGCGGATAAGCCTCACTACAATACACTTTCAACCATAATTAGAAATTTAGAAGAGAAAGGTTATGTTAGTTACAATGCTTACGGAAAAACACATCAGTACTTCCCTATTGTTTCTAAAGAAGATTATAAAACTAAGTTTATGAATACGGCTATTGAGAATTACTTTAATAGCTCTTATAAGAATGTAGTTTCTTTTTTTGCTAAGGAAGAAAAGATAAGCGTAGATGAGCTTAAGGAGATTATTGCATTAATAGAAAACAAAGCCTAATTATGGAGTATCTTTTAAAAGCAAGTGCTGTAGTTGTTTTATTCTATTGGTGTTTCAATCTATTCTTAAAGAGAGAAACATTTTTTCAGCATAATAGGTGGTTTCTATTTATAGGGTTATTAATTGCATTGGTTTTTCCATTTTTAGTTATTCCAATTTATATACCAATAGAACCTATAGTTATTTCTGAAACGACCTATATTCAGACTTTTCCTATAGATTTTGTGGTAACTCAACCTGAAACCAATTTTGATTGGACTAAACTTATTCCAATTATATATGGTATTGGGTTTGCTCTATTTTTAGTTCAATTTGTATTTCAATTTGGTTCGTTAGGTTTATTATTATTAAAAAATCCAAAGAATAAAGATGGTATTTATACCTACGTTATTGTAGAAAACAAAATTTCGCCTTTTTCGTTTTTTAAATGGATTGTATATAACCCTGATGCTATAGAAGATAATGAACTCGATCTTATCTTAACTCACGAAAAAGTACATGCAAAGCAACTACACTCCATCGATATACTACTTACGCAAGTAGCCTGTGTGATCTTTTGGTTTAATCCATTAATCTGGCTTTATAGAAAAGAAGTGCAACAGAATTTAGAATATATCGCAGATTATAAAACACAAATAAAATCTAATAGCGAAAAAGAATACCAACGTTTATTATTAAAAACAAGTGTTGTTAATCACAACATTTCATTATCAAATAATTTTTATAATTCATTAATCAAAGAACGCATCATTATGTTAAAAAAATCGAGATCAAACACAAAAAAACAATGGAGATATTTATTAATGCTCCCACTCTTAGCAGGTTTGCTATTGAGTATGAATACTGAAGAAGTATATGTTGAAGATGGGATCACTTCCATAAATTCAGAAAAGACATTAGAATTTGTAGTGACCAAAAACACTACAGATACTGAATTAAAATCTATGACTGAAACCGTTGAGGAAAAAGGTGGCAGTTTAGTATTCAGCAAAATCCACAGAAACACATCTAATGAACTCACTAATATATTTTTAAAACTTAATAATCATAGTTACGGTAATTCTGGTCAACCTATTGAGTCTTTTATAATCTATAAAGAATTATACGGTAGAGGTGGCGGCTATGTTGGTCGAATAGAAGGTGCAACATTGCATTTTGATATAGCAACAAATGACAAAGAAGGCATTAAAGCACTTAAAGAAAGAGCTTATGTGTCTATAATTAAAAAAGGTCTTCAAACCGCAGAATTTAAACAATCGCTTAAATCTGAAAGTATTAAAGTTACATTTACAAAAATGATGACTGATAAAAGCTTAAAAAAACATAAAGAATTTTTGAAATCAAAGGGTGTAATAATGACTTTGAATGGATTAAAACGAAATAAGAAAAATGAAATAGTTGATATTAATGTCGATTTTAAAACTGAAAATGGCTCTACGAATTATAACGTTAAAGATGAAAATGGCATAAAATCATTCTACTTTAATATGGGAAAAGATGGAAGTTTTGGTGTTGGTGCAATTGAAAGCGATGTACATATTATAGAAACTTTTAATGTTGGCAGATCTAAAAAAGAGCATTCAAAATATAAAAGAAACGTTTTTATATATGAAGATAATGACCCTTTGGAATTAATAGTAGAGGATAGTATAAGCCCAAAAAGACTAAACCGTTATCGTAAAGTAATTAACAAACTAAAAACTGTTAAAAATAATGACTCCATTTATTTTAGAACAATAGATTCTGTAGAAGTAAAACGTTTCTCTAATGTAAAATCTGATTTCTATTATGAAGATGAGACACCTAAAAAGGTAATTAAGACTGGTGAAAATATATGGATACATAAACCTAGTGGCAAGAGTCATCAGAAGCTATCTTATTACACTAGTCATATTCCTAAACCTTTAATTATAGTTGACGGCAAAGAAGTAAGCCATGATGCCATAGGTATAATAAACCCAAAGCATATAGACCAAGTAAATATATTGAAAGGTAATTCTGCAATTGAAATCTATGGAGATAAAGGGGAGAATGGTGTGGTCGTTATTAAAACTAAAGGCAGTAATAATGAATGGGTTACACAATATAGTGCCAAGCAAAAAAAACCTTGGAGGGTTGAAGTAAGTAGAACAACATTTATTGATGATGAAGATGCATTTAAAAACGGAACATTAGCTTATATCACAAAATATACATCAGACAAAGTATTAGAAACATACAAAACTAATCTTAAGAAGTTTGGAATACAAGTAAAATATAATAAGCTAAAACGTAATAAGAAAGACGAAATCACTAGCATAAAAATTAGTATAAAAAATGAGAAAGGAGCCAAGAGTAGTGCAACATGGAAGGTTGATGATGGTATTCCTAGCATTGAATTTGGAGAAACTGAAGGCTCTCTAATTGCTAGAACAAGTGAGATGAACTAAAATGAATCAATTAGCAGAGAAAAGCCAAACTAAAGTTTTTAGTTTGGCTTTTTTAATTCAAAATATTTGAGCTTTTACTCAATAATTATCTTTTTGGTAATTGAGCCATTATCGTTTTTTAGTTTTAGCAAATATAATCCTGAAGGTAAGTCTAAATCGATGTAGTCTTCAATCGCATTAAATTGCTTCAGTAGTTTACCTTCAATTGAAAAGACTTCAATCTTAGTTTTATCTTGTAAGCCAGAAAAATAAATTCTTCCACTTGTTGGATTTGGATATATAGAGACTTCTAATCGTTCTTTTTCGTCTATACTTAGAGATTGATCCCAAGCATCACCTATATTATCTCCCCAAATATATTCTATCATTTCTGGCTGATCTATAAATGGGTTTCTATTAAACTGCCAGTTATAAACAATATTATTTCTGTTCATTTCAAAATCATCTGGTGGATCATTTCTATGCCAATCTAATAACGTCGCTAAATCCCCGAACTCACCTACATTACCATCAGGAAAGCCATTTACAATCTCTAAACCATTATAACGTACAGCCATATAAAATACGTTTCTTGCAACATCCCCTTTAAATTTCCCTAAAGTACCTGTTGGTCCATTATATTCACCATAAAATTGATTACCTCTACTACTATTTTCTGGTCCATCCGCTGCTCTTAATGCATGTGCATCAGAATTTCCATGTCGTAAAGAATCTGCTTTGGTTGTCCAATACACATCAATGCCATCTGCAATTTCATCTTCTTCAATACTAAAAAAGCCACCACGAGATCTGGGAAAAGTGTGCTCTCTATTCCATTTACCAGTATTAAGAGAAGTTGTTTGGTAATCTATTTTTGCGCGACCTTCTTCCAAATACACCAACCATACTTGGTTACTATTTTCTGGGTTTTGGTCTGCTTCTTTTAAAATATCTATAACATCTGTGTATGTTTGTGCTCTAACTGTTGTTGGGTCTGCAATTATATCTTGCATAGCTTGTCTTAACGCAACATCTGCTAAACCATCTAAACTATCGTAATAACCATTTGGTTGTGTACTAGCAACAACTCCGTAAGTAGGATTTATTGGTGTTCCCCAAGCTGCAACTGTAAAATCATTATCTACAACCCTAACCTCTACAGCACCATTAGAAGCAACAATTGGCTCTACTAAATCTAAAAATCTAATTTTTATAACCTCATCACCTTCATCAGCAGAATCATCAACTAAGGTAATTGTTGTAGTCGTTGTATTCTGTCCGGATGGTATTGTAAGACTTGTACTTCCTGTAAAATCGGATGTGTTAAACCCAAAATTGTTTAAACTAATGCTAAAATTTAAATCAGAGCTAACATTTGCATCTGCCGTAAACGTAATATCAAAAGTTTCATCTTCATTATAAATAAACTGTGCAACTGAAATTTCAATGGTATTAAAAATTATACCACTTCCATCATTTAATTGTCTAGGTGTAGGTATATCTGTAAAATATGTACCGTCATTGTTACGTTGAATTGAATTTATGCTTCCACTAGAACCTTCATTAATTTGTTGAATACTAGCAAAGTTTGGATCGTCATCAAAAATATCTATCAATGTTAAATCATCCGAATCACTAGTATCATAAAGTAACACATCTATTAAATTAGTGATATTTGCTACAGTACCTTCTGGAAAATCGTTTGGTGAAGCTTGATAAATTGCAACTGCGTCAGCTCCATTCTGTATTAGATTTTCTGAAATTAATAATTGTGGAAAAGGAGATATATTAGTACTACCAATGAGCAACAAACCATTGCTATCTGTTGTATATCCTGTAAGGTTTATCGTTAGGTAACTAGAATCACCACCATTTGTAGAACCATTAAAAAACACAAGCACATAACCGTCTGTAGAAAAATTTGGTGTTTGCGATTTAATTTCTACAAATTCTTGAGTATCTATACTCGGATTGTCACTATCTAGCTCATTAATAACTAAAATTTGAGACCAACTGAATGCAGAAATAAATACAAGTAGGGTGATAAGAATTCTTTTCATGTTATTTTTTTTAACAAAGATAAACTTAATATTTTGTCACAATGTTAACTAAAAATTATTTACTCAAAATAGTTCAAATACAACATGGCATTTCTCAAAAAATTAATTCTAAAAAATGGTGAAATCATTAAAATCTATGCTTTTTAGAACAAATTGCCTCTTGGATTATAAAAACACTTCAAAAAAGCCCCTTGAAACATATAATAATGAAACCATAAACTAAATTTTACTTATAATTTACTACTTAATCATAGATAAGTCACAAATTATTATAATTAATACTATTGTTTTAGTTACGAATCTAAATGCAAATTCGTCGATTTATGTAAAATCATTTGGAGAAATATTCACTAAGCATATATATTGAAAACTCAATCAAAAAACGAAGTAAAATATTAACCCCTAAACCAAAGAAATTATGATGACATTAGCAAAACTGATTATTGATATAATATTCTCAATATTCTAAATTTATAACCGACAAAATAACCAATCAAAAAAATGTAAAACTTAGTTCTAGAATAAGTTTTACTATTTTTGTTGCAAAGCGACATTAGGCAAAAAAGCCCTATTGTTAAAAAAAGCAAAATGAAGAAAACTATCTTTAGGGCTTTAGCAAAACTCAATAAAGCCATATTGCCATCTTACAGTAAAAGACAACTCGATCTTAGCAAAGCTAGTAAGCTTCAGCTTGCCATTATTGGCTGGCGTATTTATATCACAAAAAATGCTCTTGAACAAGAAAAGACCACCCAGTGGTAGCCTTTTAAAGGCTCAATTTAATCTATCGTATTATAGATTTATTTTCTTTTTCAAATTATTAGTTTCTTGTTACAGTACCCATAGGCAATGAACCTAGGTTTTGGCCAAGTGCATGAGTTGCAGGTGCTGTATCATTACCAGCTGTACCAACTAATGGTTTCATAGCAAATGGCGCAAGAGAATTATCTGGAACTGGCTCTACAGAAATAACAACAGTGCGTCCTCTAACATCTAAAGGGAAAGTTTCTCCTGGTGGCACATTTTCAAAAAAGTCTTCGCCTGGTACTGGTGGTCCAGCAGCAGACCCACTAAATGGTGCAGCACCATCAACTGTATTAAAAGCGGTAAAAGTACCAGTACTTAATGGACCAGTATCTCCAACAACCCAACCTTCATAAGCCCAACCTGTAGGTAATGTAGGTAAAACGAAATTAGGTGTTGGTGGCATTCCGGGTGTACCAAACCAAACTCCATTCTCGTCATTACCGTTATTTGTTCCTGTTTCATCTGTAGGTGTTCTTAAAAAGAATGATCCAGCAGCATTAGAAAAATCACCAACTATACCAGTATTTACTGTCGCTGAAGCCCCATTAAAATCACCAACCAATACTTTCGTTGCAGCTGGACCAGGATCTGAATCTACTGCTGGCTCAATAGATAGCACAAATCGTGTAGCACTATCTAATTGTGCAATATCAACCAGAAATGTTTGGGGAAATATAACATTAGCAAACGTTCCTGTGCTAACAGGTTGTCCATCTACTATAATCCATCCTTCATAAACAAAGTCTTCACCAAGTGGCTCTATACCTTGTAAATTTAAAGTTAAATTAGCTGTTCGACGTGTTACATCGTCGCCTGAACTACAGGACACTGCAAATAAACCAATTGCTAGTAGTCCAAAAATTGTTTTTTTAATCATTGCTCGTTATTTAAATTGTTCGATGTAAAATTAGAACAGAGCATTAGATTAAAATGTTAGATAGCTAACACTTAAGAGTTTTTTTAAAAATTATTTATGAAGCTTTTCTAGATTTCTAGATTTCTACCCTTTCTGCACAGCTCTGTTTTTAAAATAGTTTAAACAAAAAATGCTCTAGCGAACTTACTACTTATGTTTAGTATCATTAACTTAAGTGAACCGCTATTAGATTTCTTCGCATTCTTTAAAACTACGCTTTGAGAATAAAAAAAGTGAAAAAGTAAAAAAAGCGCTTCAAGAGTGATCGCATAATCCTTTCTTTTAATTAAACATTAATTTTTAATGACCAATATCATATTAGTTTCTCATCTAGTTAGTTAGTTTTAACCTATCAAAAATAATATCATGAAAAACGTACTCTTACTTACAGACTTCTCTGAAAATTCAATTAATGCTATGCGCTATGCATTACAATTATTTAAAGATGATATCTGCAATTTTTTTGTGCTTCATGTAGAAATTTCAACATCATACATAAGTGACGATCTAATGTTAACAGCTCACCAAAGCATTTACGATTCTCTATTAAAAAAGACAAAGCAAAAATTAGCTAAACTCATAACTAAACTTGAAAATGAGTTTAAAAACGACAACTTTAATTATGAGATGATCGTTGACCATGATATATTAACTGATGCCATAAAACAAGTTATTACATCTAAGACTATTGATTTAATTGTTATGGGCACCAATGGTGTTACCGGAGCAAAAGAGGTCATTTTTGGCAGCAATACTACAAATGTAATACGAAAAGTTAATTGCCCTACTTTAATGATTCCAGAAGGCTTTAAATACAGAAATCCTAAAGAGACTTTATTACCTTTAGATGTTTTTGATACTATAAGCGGAAATGCATTTACTGACATTTTAAAATTCACTAAGCGTTATTGCAAAAAAATACATGTTTTAAGAATTAAACCTCATAATAGAGACTCTACTGAAGCTCTAAAAGATAGCGATTATATCAACTATTTCTTAAAAGAAACTGATTATGAATATTATGTTGTAAATGGCGTACCAATGGAACATGTTGTAAGCTGTTATACTCAAACTCATCATATAGGTTTAACGGCACTTTTGGTGCAAAAAGAAAGTCTTTTGGAGCGCTTTTTCATAGGCTCAACTACTACACAAATTAGTAATAAAATTATAGTTCCTTTACTCATATTTCACTCATAAACTTATGAATACATCTATGGAATATGATGAAAATAGTATTCATGGCACAAATAATTGGTTTAATAAATATCAAGACTATTTAGGTGAATTTGTTTACGGAGGAATTGACGGTGCCGTTACAACCTTTGCAATAGTTTCTGGTGCTGTCGGAGCTGGTTTAGATAATAAAATCATTATTATTCTAGGATTTGCTAATTTACTTGCTGACGGTTTTGCAATGTCTGTTGGTGCTTACCTTTCTTCTAAATCTGTAAAAGACAATTACAACAAACACAAGGCAATTGAGTATTGGGAAATAGACAATCTTCCTGAAACTGAAAGAAAAGAAGTCGAAGATATTTATCGCAATAAAGGTTTTAAAGGAGATTTACTGACACAAGTTGTAGATACAATTACAGAGGATAAAGACCGTTGGGTTGATGTAATGATGAAAGATGAATTAAAGATGTCTGAAGAGAGTAAATCATCATTTATGATTGGATTTGTTACTTATATATCATTTATTTTAATTGGATTAATTCCACTAGTAATTTATGTATGGAACTATATAACTATTTTTTCAGGAAACCTTTTTATTTGGGCCAGTATTCTTACTTCTATAGCTTTTATTTTTATTGGCTTTTTAAAAACTCACATTACTCAAACGAGTAAATTAAAAGGGATTTTGGAAACACTGATTTTAGGTGTTTTGGCAGCAACGGTTTCTTATTTTGTAGGTGTCATTTTGGAAGGAATAATTGGATAGGTGGAGTTATTTTTTAGAAATTAATTTTTCTTTTTCTAAAGATTTAATAACAGCTTTAACATAGGCACTAATTGACTCTTTAACGTTATTAGGATCGACTATATCATAAGTTCCTGACCATACAAATGATTTGCCTGAATCTTTCTTAAGATTATATAGAGATGTTTCTATATGAAACACTTTATAGCTATTATAATAATCTTGATTAAAATATGCTTCTTGATACACTAAATAGTAACCAATAAACTTTCGCAACCCATAATCGAATTTTGAAGATTTTCCGCTGTAAGAGTCATTCTTACCTATACCTTTAACTAGAGATACCAAAACAGAATCGTAACCAGCCTTTAATAATTTATTTACCTGAGCATCTATTTCGATTTCGGTTTGTTGAGAATCTTGAAATGATTCCTCAAAAACCACTGTGCTTTGCAAAGCGTTAACTCGTCTCTTATTTAATTCGTTTTTGAGTTGAAATTCAAATACTTTACGCGCCTCTAAATCTTGCACTACACCAATTACTAAAATATTTTTAGGTTTAAACGTGTTGTAATCTGGATTTCTCCAACTGTCAGTTAACTTCGTAGATGAGCAATTAAAAACCATAAAGACTATAAATAGGTTATTAAATACCCTCATTATATTTGATTATTTGATTGTTATATCTTCTGTAAGCTTTTCTTCTAGTAAAGTTTTTGGATTAACCAATTGTAATTCTTCTAAAACAGCAATAACTATATTTGCATAATTATTGATTGTTTCATCTACAGATTCTGGATCTACAATGTCTATATATCCTTTCCAGATGAGTTCTCTATCTTTTAATGGGCAAATACAATACATACTTGTTTCTGCATGATAAATTGTAAACTCAGAATAATACTCTGGGTTATAGAACACATCTTGATACCTTAAATAATCTTCGCTAAACTTTCTATATGTTTCGTCATATCCATCATAATCATTCTTATAGACTATTTTATTTTCTACACCGATTACTTTTGAAAACAAAACTGTATCAAACCCTTTATTAATTAAATTGTTTTCTAATTCTTTAAGTTCAATCTCTGTCATCTTTTCAGTTTTAAATATATCTAAACTGCTGACCGCTTCAGCACCTCGCATTTCTAATTCATTTCTAAGTTTGTTTTCAAATTTTTGTCTTGCATCAATATTAGAAGTTAAGCCAACGACTAAAACTTTAGATGGTGAGTAGGTCGTTATTTCAGGATTTTTCCAGCTTTCTATAAGTTGAGTTGAATTACAACTTACTAATGAAAATACTACGATGACTATAAATAATCGCTTCATAATTGTTTTAATTTTTTATCTTCGATCGATTAAGAGTTTTATTTTCTCTTCTTTTTTTATTCTTTTTACAATATCGAATAGTTGTATTTTTAAAGATCTGTAATGCTTAAGAAACTCATTAATTTTAATTATTAAACCTTTATGTTCTTTTTTATAAGCCTCCTCTTCTTTAGGTTGATCTATTCCATCAACCATAATTTGAAGCTCATTTTTATGAACCTTTACCGCCTCTATTAAAAAATTGTTGCGTTTTTGAGACCTGTTTATTGCATCAATAATTTCTTTATTATGTGCAAATTTTTCTGGCTTAATAAGTTGTAGTGTGTACGATTTTATAAGGTCTTCAAAAAATAAGTGTTCATCTTTTACAAATTCTAATTGAGATAGCCATTCTTTAGATCCTTTATGCATTTCTTCTACACTTAACCATTCTACATAACGAGCGTGTGTTTGTATTGTTTCCATTATATTATATTTTAAAAAAGCAGAAGGCATTTTCTATAATTGCCTTCTGCTTTATAAATTCTTATAAAACTTCAATTATTTTTTTAGGCTGTTCCTTAGCTTCTTCTTTCTTTTGAAGATTCAATTTTAAAATACCATTTTTGTAGGTAGCCTTAACATTTTGGTCTGCATTAACTGTTTTTGGTAAGCTTAGAGATCTTTTAAAAGAATTATAACTAAACTCTTTACGTGTATAGTCTTCTTCCTTTTCCTCTAACTCAGTCTTTTTCTCACCACAAACATTAAGTATATTATCATAGATGGTTACTTCAAAGTCTTTATTTGAAAAACCTGGAGCAGCAAATTCAATTTCGAATTCATCATCATGTTCTTTAACATTCATTGCTGGCATTAAACTATCTTCTTCAAAAAAATCATTGTTAAAGAAATCGTCGCTGCTTAAAAAACTTTTTAAGCTGTCGTTATTCCATGATGGGAATAATCTGTTTCGGTTGTTAATTTTAATAAGTGACATAATTTATAGATTTATGAGTTAAACTAAATTTAATGACACTAAGTTAATTATGAAGAGCCTTTTACGAAATGATATTCATCAGTTTGATTACTCATATTTTAAGCAACCTAAATGACAACTTTATCTACATCAGTTCGTTTTGGGATGGTCACTATACACTTATAAGCATCTTGTGTTTTTCTCTAAATGTATCTAACGTAGTATATTAACCATAAACTATGTGTACTGTATTAAGAATATTTTTAATACAATTCAACCAGTCTCTACAGGAAGATTTCTCCAATTTATTTCTCTTATTTCTTATAGACCTTGAAACATACCACAATCAACTAAATAATAGATTATGATGTTTCAATGAGAAATATAAATCCTGTACAAACTCAGAAGCTGCCAAGAAATTAAATTTTGCAAAATTTTCCATTTTCAATGATTTTCAATAGTGCACAATTGCGATATTTCGTTTAATATTTTTTCCTTTCGAATGTCTGAAACACCAAGATGATCTAAATAAAATTTATCGTGTAATAATTCTCTGCAAAGCACCACATCTCTACTGAGTAAAAACTGTTTTTCTCTGTTTGTGAGTAACGTTGATACAGTTATAGGATATAAACCTAACCTATCTATTCTATCTTTTAAACCATCATTTATAGGATAATCCCAACTCAATAAATATAGCCCACAACATTTACCATATTGTAAAGCATCTTTTGTAAACCTTGTGTTTGTAACCAACCAACCTTTTGTTAGTATCGTGCCATTTTTTGGGTTTGCATTCCAATATGTTTTTACGTCTTGGTATCTCGAATTTATATATAGTGGAATTTTTACATTGCAGTTAAGACCTTGTTCACCATGAAACTTACATTCTATGATTGTGGTTTCATTTTGCTTATGTGCAATAACATCAATCTCGTGTGTAACACATTGACCTTGTACAACTTCACCAACTTGAGTTTTATAGCCCGAATAATTTAAAATAGCACTTACAAAACGTTCAAACGGAAAACCGGTTGGACCTAACTCATAAATAGCTTTTTTAAGTTTGTATTTAGAAGCTAAATAACTTTTCTTCTTTTTAAGTACCGAAAAGGCTCTATTATATATTTCTTTTGTAGATATACCCTGATATAACTCATCGCGAACCTTATCGAGAATTTGATCTACAATCTGCTTCTCTGCTCCTGTTCTATTTAATGATGTACGGAGTTTCTCTAATGAAAATTTAACTTTTTCACCTGATGATTTTATAATATCAAAACTCTCATTTTTCATTGATATTTATTTATTTAACTGACAAAAATTTAATTGGACTTAAAGAAGTCTCTTACCAAAGCTTTTACTTGATTAACTGACATGCTATCAGCCTTTTCTATACCTTTTATTTTTGTACTTAAGCTTTTATAATTTTTATGCAGCACTTTACCAAATTTCTCATTAGTATCGGCTGGCCCAAAAATCACCAAAGCATTTGTATCATTAATATGAGAAGCGATAGTTTTAAAATATTGTTTTAATTGTTGTTTTTCGCGTTCTAAATATTTACTGTCTTGCACAACGTCTTGTGGACCACCTTTTAATTTTGTGCCAGAACCACCATGAGCATTAAAGTGCTCTATGTTAGACAAAACGGTTTCAAACGTTTCATTTTCATTGTCTATGCTCACTATATAAGCTTTTTCCTTATCTAACCATATTCCTGTTTGTTTCATTGAAAATTTATTTTTTCATTCCCATAAGAATGGGAATCTTGTTATTTTAAACCTTTTATTTAATTTCTTAAATCGTGCATTGCTAATATTGGAACTTTTAAGTGAAATGAGATTTCCTTAACCATAGCATTAGTAAGTATGCTACCAAAAAAAGTATGCTTTTTATTTATAAATGCTACCATATCACTATCTCTACTTTCAACAAAAATGTTAACGGCAGTTATAACAGAATTATGAGATAAGGAGTGAAATTCATAGTTTGTACCTTGCAATATTTCTTCGAGTAACTTTTTATTTTCTTTTTGATTTTTATCTAATTCATCAGCTTCTTTAACATAAAGTATTATAATTGTTGCTTCACATTTTTTAGCAATATCTGTAAGATAGATGAGCTCTCTTCTTTTGTAATGTGTTTTATAACTCGTAGGAAAAACAATCTCTTTTGGCATTTCAATTTCCGCATTTTTAGGTACAACTAATACAGGGCAATTACGTACTTTTTCCATAACATATATAGCTGTGCTCCCAAAGGCGGTTGCTCTAGTATGTGTTTCACCTTTGGTTCCCATTACAATCATTTCAATATCCTTTTGATCTACGATGTTTTTTATAGCTTCAATGACATTGTTAAATTGTGAAATCACATCAAAATGATGCTTTGAATTTTCAGAATCGCTCATTGCTATCATATCATACACTTTTGCTAAACCATTTTCTGAATTGAGTTTTGCAGTTTCGTACAATTCGCTTCCAGGTTCCATATTTAGTAGTCTTTCTAAAATGTTACTTGTGGCAGAAAACACATTTAGCAAATAAAAATCGCAATGCTCATTTTTATATAATTCTCGAGCATAATTAATAGCTCTCATTGAATTTTTTGAAAAGTCTGTAGGAAGTAAAATTTTATGTCTCATCACATTGGCATTTAACTTGTTTAGCTAAAATTAATGCACAAAACCTCTTGTAGAAATGATATATATCAGATTGAACACGGAATAACTAAAAATGGAATTTTTGAATGAAATCCAATCTTGTTTACAACGGGTTCGTTAACTATCTTTTCAATAAAGCTATGCTTATAATTTATCATTGCAAGAATGTCTATATCGAGCTCTTCATTAAAATCATTGATTTCTTGTGTCTTTTTCGCATAATCTGGCATCCAATGAAAACTATGTGGATGGTTTTCTAAATAGACTTGTAGCATGGCGAAATTATAGTCTTGTATTTTTGTGAGATTATTCTTTTCTGAAATATGAACAATTCTAATTTTAGAGGCATATAATTCCGATAATCGTTTTATTGGCAATAATTCCTCTCCATAAAACCTATTAAAATCTGTTGGAAAAGCAACGTGTTTAGGCTCTACAAAATCAAACCCTTCTGGAACAACAAGTATTGGGCATAACTTCAATTTTTTAATTATATCTACGGTATTACTTCCAAAGAAAATTTCTTTTGCACCAGTTGCCCCTTTTGTACCCATAACAACAAGATCTATATTATGTTTTTTTACAGTAGATTCAATAGCAGTTTTCAATTTATCCTTAATTAAAATAATTTCAAAACTGTGATTAGCATTGATATTTGCATTTTCTGCCATGTCCTTTAACTCGGCTAATTCTTTTAATGAATCCTCTTTTAAATCATCCATATAATGCGTTGTTATATAAGACTTCATAGTAGATTTTACAGCCCAAGAGTGCAAAAAATAAAACGCACACTCTTCATTTGCATATAACCTCAAGGCATACACTATGGCATTCCATGCATTATCTGAAAAATCCGTTGGTATTAAAATAGAGTGTTTCATAATTGTTTTTTTTGGTCTGATGGTATTACGAGAAACGGAATAGTTAAATGAAATCCTATTTGTTTGAGTTTAGATTGAAAAAATAGGTTCTCAAAAAAAGAGTGTTTATTATTAATCATTACCAGCAAATTAATTTTTGATTTAATCTGAAATTCATTAATGGCTTCTGTTACATCCATACTCTTTATCTCATGAAATAAAAATGATATGTTTTTAAATATAGATTCTAATTCTAGTTTGTTGTTGGTTTTTGCCTCTGTAAATTCATAACCTGTTGATACGTGCATTGCATTAACTCTAGAGTTATGTGATATCGCTATCTCTTTCAGCAAATTAAGTTGAGTGTCTCTGTAACTGACTTCTAGGTCTGTAGGAAACAATATCTCGTGAGGATTTTCAAATTCAAAATTTGACGGAATTGCCAAAACCGGACATTTTATTTCTTTAAACACGTGTACAGTATTAGAACCAAATAATATTTCTTTTGCTCCTGTGGCTCCTTTAGTTCCCATTACTATGACATGCGTCGTATGCTTGTTCATAAATTCTTTTATGCCAGAAATTAAAGTATCAAACCGTGATAGAGTTTCAAATTTATGTTTAGAATTATCAGGAAACTCCTCAGTGATCTTAGCTACCAATTCCTTTAGATTTTCTTGAGAAGTATCCCTCATAACATCACCCAAACCAAATTGCGCAGGATATCCTAAAACATACTCTACATTGTAAATTACAGGCGTATAGGTGTTTAACAAATGAAAAACACACGCTTGGTCTTTAAAGAGTTTGATAGCGTATTTGATAGCATTCCAAGAATTATCGGAAAAATCTGTTGGTAAAAGAATATGTCTCATAGCGTTTATTTTTGTTTTGTTCAATTACGTGTTGCATTTTGCATTGCTAATAAAGGTATTTCTAACCCTAGACTTACTCTATCTATTGTAGAGGGGAATAACATATCTTCTAAAAATGAATGTTGAGTATTAACCATAGCAATAATGTCTATTTTATTTTTACTTATATAGTTTTTTACAGTTTCTGCTATTTTTTTACTGTCCTCGATATAAAAATTCACTTTGTTAACACATAAAATATCTTTAATAAAGCACTTATTATCTTCTTGTCTTATGGACAATTTGTTGCTTTTAGAAACATATAATACGTCTATTACACTTCTGTATGGTTTTGCTATATCTGATAATAATTTTAACTCTCTGCGTTTGTAAGGCATTAAATAATTGGTAGGAAATAAAATATGTTTAGGTTGTGTATTGGTATAATTAGATGGTATGGCGAGTACAGGACATTGTACATATTTTAACACCTGAAATGTTCGACTTCCAAATACGATATGCTGCTCGTTTGATTTGCCTTTAGTACCCATTACAATTAAGTCTATATTGTATCTATCTACAATAGAATTAGCCTCTTCTACCAGCGTATTATAGGATGAAATAGTGTGGTAGGTAAATCTAGGATTCGGCGCTTTTTCTTTAACTTTCTTTAATAGCTTTTCTAAATTTTGTTGCGATTCGTTTCTTACATTATTTAAAACATCATCAAAGACTTTGCGTGAAACTAACTCTTCATGATCATAGAATTCGTTCTGATAAGCATGCATAAAGTAGAATACTGTTTTTTCATATTTAAAAAACTCTAAAGCAAAGTTGATAGCGTTCATTGCATTTTTAGAAAAATCGGTAGGTATGAGTATGTTTTTCATGGCTGTTGCATTAGTATTGGATTTTAAAATTATAGCTTATATACCAGTATTACAATGATATATGTCATGTTGAAATGCTAATTACAATTGATACTACTATGCAATCCTCACTTTTGTAGAACCTAGTGTACTTTACCTCTGGCAACAATAAATAGCTATATCTTTAAGCTTATGTTTCTAGGCTATTTCTTATGTCTCTATGCTATTTTAAGAATAGCAGAAATAGTATTAACTGTTGTCGTTTCAGGAAGGTTTATGGTCTTAAAAATTGCATTGTCAATTTAATTTTGTAATATTTTTTGGCGTCGAAAATGTATAAACCAACAATTAGAAAAGCAGATTTCATCCCTCACTGATATATATCATTTCAGTTTATACAAGTAGTTAGCATCTTTATAGATATATATAAAGATAAAAATCATGGCACTAAATTTTAATAAGTTCGCAACCGAAGCAAACACTTTCCTAAAAGAGTATAGTAAAGCACTAAATCTTTCTGACGATACAGATAAAGCTGGTCGTATATTATCATCCATTCTTCATGGATTACGCGATGTGGTTTCTACACAAGAGTCCTTGCAACTCATTGCACAATTCCCAATGTTTTTAAAAGCCGTTTATGTTAATGGATGGACACTTCATAAAAAAGCAAAAATTAAAAACATGACTGAATTTATAGATGTC
>Ga0316208_1002064_pt1 | contig 17155 bp, 14 predicted proteins | sample 3monopyrite_MG_FD_204944 | JGI IMG/M metagenome (GOLD analysis project Ga0316208, IMG submission 204944) | Microbial mat bacterial communities from mineral coupon in-situ incubated in ocean water Damariscotta River, Maine, United States -... | ecosystem: Environmental > Aquatic > Marine >...
ATCCAACGTAAAAGCAGAATCGGTTTCTGCTTCAGGCATCCGATTTCATGATGGCGCCAAGACGGTCTATTTTGAAGACCTTCATCAAAAATATCCATCTATTACCTTTGAAGTAAATGCACGAAAAGAATACCAGGGCCATTTACGAAAATCTGGCGAACACTGGCCTCATTTACTTGCCGAGCAACAGTTGAACCTTCAGCCCAAAGTAACGCAGTTGGATGAGCTTTGGTTTCAAATTGAATATCGTCTGTTAAAAAGTGAGGCATTCAACAGAAAGGTTGGACCGAAAATCTGCATACGGCCCAGTTTCTGGCATACCTGACGATTCAAAACATGAACAGAGAATCGACCGGGTTTGGTGATTATCTCTGGTTCGGTATTGCGATGTACGATGCCCGTTATCGCTTTCCCAAAACTCATCAGGCGTTGGATAAAGGAACCGGGAAATTCATTTATTCCCTTGGAGAAAAACAGTTTACCGACCAGTCGGCTCACCAAGGGAAGTGGATCACCATCCAGCAGGATATTCTTCCTTTAATCAAGAATGGCTTAAAAGCCGCCTGGAAACAGGGCTTTGTGAACAGTTCCCATAACATAAACGATTATGAAGTTCGCGCATTCAACATCGGCTGGGAAATTACCGGGACGTACCACGTAGCAATGAAGTTCCAAAAATTGAGTTTGGAAGCAACATTGAAGAAATAGAGGTTCCCTTACCTCTTTTTCTTCGGTTTGGGCGGCAACGGGCCAGCCAGTGGTGGTGTTTCGAAGTATTTGCCGTTATCGATAACTCTGGGGTCACCAGTGGTACGCAATTCGTGCATCAGTTTTTTTCGCAAGCGATCAGTAACTTTTTTATACTTGGGGTTGGCAGCAACATTATTCATTTGATCGGGATCGTTTTTCAAATCGAACAATTCTTCACGCGGACGTTTTCCATATGCGTGATCGAAATACGGCTTCCAGATCGGATCGTGTCGGTGCGAAACTAACCAGGCTTTTGTCGGGCCTGCATCTTCATCCGGCAGCGTCACGAAAGTGTTATTTGTTAACTCATCAATTGAAGGAGTGCTGTTTTCGTCAAGATTATAGTGATCACCCAGCGGGTATCTTTCTGGATGGAAATTGATAATAAATAAATAGTCGTCAGTGCGAATCGCTCGTTGCGGATAAGGCAAAAACCCTTCACGAGCGGAAGCAACGTGTCTCTCTCGTCCAATATAAACCTGCGTCCGCTTTTGATCAACAAGTCCCTGAGCCTTAGATTCCAAAACAGGCCAAAGAGTTTTCGCGGTCATCACTTCAGGCGGTTTCACCTGACCGGCTTCAAGAAAAGTCGGTGCCAGATCGGGCAGGCTGACAAAATCATCAACCACGCGGCCTCCGATAATGCCGGGGCCTGTTAAGGTGAGAGCGACGCGCGAGCCGAAGTCGTAGAGGTTGCATTTTCCGTGCGGGAAACCAGCCGGACCGTGATCACCAGAGATCGCGATAATCGTGTTCTCGAACTCACCCGCCTGTTTCAATTCGTCAACAAGAATCCCCAACGACATATCAAACGCTTGGGCTTCGCCAAGATAATCAGCAAAATCTTGTCGGACCGCAGGGACGTCAGGCAAATAAGGAGGCAGCTTTCCTTTGAGATCATCAGGATCGATTCCCCAGATTTCACGCCCGGAACCTTTAATCCATTTTCGATGCACATTCGTAGGACCAAACCAATAAGCAAAAGGAACATCTTTTTTCTTCTTGGCTAGAAACGCCTGTAGGTTACCGCGTACTTCGTTACCCAATAACTTCTTGGCCTGTTCGATTGATTTGCCTTGTTGCGACAACTTCGTGACCGTTTGCGAGAACCCATTAAACTTGCGACCAGCTTGATGATAAGCATTTTTATATCCGCCATACCCCGCATTGGGGGGCGAACCGGGACTCCACACCTTAAAGCTGTAGCCGATGTGATACCCGTTCTTCTTTAACAAGAGTGGCCATGTTGGAATGGAGGGATCCCAAATCGCCCCTTGAAGAATCGCCCCGCGGCCCGTTCGCCAGAAATGTTGACCGGAAAGTAGTGAACTACGGCACGGTGTGCAGGAAGGGGAATTGATAAACGCATTGCGAAACAGAACACCAGATTTTGCCAGTGCGTCAAAATTGGGCGTTTGAATCACATCGTTCTCGGTGCCGGGACCATCAAGTTTTGCATACGCACTCGCGTGCCGACCCCAGTCATCTGCAAAAGCAAACAATATATTCGGTCGCTGGGCAGCTTCCGTCACTGATGTCAATTGAATAAGCACAGCAAGAAAAAATAAACAAGAATGATAACGCATACAATACCTTTTCAGTTAAGTCCATTTCGATTCAATGACTCAATACGGTAATACTACTCTGTGCCTTCACATCTATCAACGAAAGAGGCGTGCGAATCAGGCTTGCGCATACGGTTAAGTATAGGGAACCTCTCTTAATTCAAAAGGCTATTAATTCAAAAGGAGCACAGACATTCCTGTCTGTCCTGTTTTAGCATGCTCCATTTAAGGCAGACAAGAATGTCTACCCTCCGTTCAAATCATATTATTGAATTAATATAAGGTTCTCTATACGGTTAAAGTACTGAGAGCCATTATTGAACCTCAGCCGTTGTTTACAAGCCGTAGCACTCAATTCTGTTCTTCTGAACTAAACAGGCTTTTCGGTTTGGAAACAAATGAAATCAGCAAGAATTATGCGTCAAGTGACTTGAACCTTATTGTTATGATATTATAATGAGTCGCGAGTTTTTATTTTTGGACAGCACTGAAACATTGGCATTTGTTGTCGTATCTCTCAGTAATCATAATATTTGCCTTCTACTTCTAACCTTGATGTTCTTTTGACATGCACCCACGACCGCGCGAAACAAAGCTGGCGATTAAGAAGAACGGGATCCTCAATGAGGTTTTTCGTTCCGGGAGTTGTCAGCGATTTGATTTGGCTCAGCGGCTCAATATCAATGCGACAATGATGGGGAATTATGTTGAAGAATTGATTGCCGCTGGCTTGTTGGTGGAAGGTGATCCTGCAGCATCGTCTCGCGGGCGGGCGCCGCTGCATGTGAATCCGCAGCATGGTTGTTTTTTAGGACTCGATTTTGAAGCGCTGCGTGGACGAGCCGTGTTATGCGATTTTGCTGGTGAGGTGCTTGAGCAAAAAGAAATTTCATTTCGAAGTGATATTTCGAGAGTAGGGGTGCTGAATCGAATTATTAAACTGGCAAAGGAATTGGCCGGTCTGGCGGATCGTCCGTTGTTATCAATCGGAATCGCTGCGCCGGGGCAGGTTGATTGTGAATCTGGTCGCGTGTTGCATTATCGCCTTCTCTCCGATTTCGATCAGGTGCCGCTTCGTGATCGGTTTGAAGAAGCGTTCGAGACCCCACTATTTCTGGAAGATAACATTCGCGCATTGGCTTACGGCGAATTGTTACGGGGAAGCGGTAAGGGGTGTCGCAATTTTCTTTGCCTGGCGGTACGATCTGGAGTCGGTCTGGGAATCGTGATTGATGGCAAACTCTACTCCGGCTCCAATTCGATGGCGGGCGAAGTCGGGTATCTTGTTTTCAACACCACTCAGGGACCACAACTTGCCACCGATCTTGTCTCTACCAAGGGATTTGTTGATTCGACTCTCAAGCTCATCAACACGCAAAAGGTAACAACGGGGCGAAAAGAACTACTTGAAAAAGAAGAAGACGTTACGCTGGCAGATATCATTTCGGTTGCTGAGGCTGGCGATGATGTTCTGCTTGAGCAATTGAAACAACTGGGAAATCATCTGGGGATGCTGGCGGCGAATTTGGCGAATCTTTTTGCTCCCGAAAAGATTATCCTGGCTGGAGAAGTACCGGATTGTTCGTTAGTTGTTCGTCAACAGATGGAACGGACATTTCGCCGGTACACGTTGCCTCAGATTCTCACAACCGTTTATTTGGAAGATGGTTCGCTCGGCGGATTCGCTGGGGCGCTCGGTGCGGCATGGATGGGGTTTGCGAAAACATTCCCGGTCGATGAAGAAACATTGATTCAACAGGCAAAAGAAAAACAACAAACAAAACATTTCACAGCGAAAGTATAAAATGAATCAACAAGTAAAACCGGCGCATCTGCTCAAAGCAGATGCCTGGCAGTTCGAATATCACGAAAAGTGTAACTCGCACACCTGCAATCTCGATATACTCAGTTACGGCACTTACCGTGTTGCGGCAGGGGCATCGAGTGGCGAGCTTTTTCATCGGCAGGAAGAAGCGATTCTTTTTTGTCTCGAAGAAACACAAAAAGTGGATGTTGAGGGAGAGTTGTTCGAGCTTTCCTATTACGACACCTTATATATCCCGAAGGGAACGGCTTATCGCATCGCCAGTACGTCTGATGAGGTTGGCTTATTAGCCGTCTGTAAAGCGAAAGCAGAAAATAAGCATGTGCCCTATCATTCAAAATGGGAAGAGGTAAAAACCGATGAATCGCGAATTCGGCATCTTGATGGTAAAGATGTTTTCATGATGTTCGATGTTGCCGAAGCTGCCGATAAATTGCTCGTCGGCTACACCATTTACGAACCTAACACTCGCGCCTGGCCGCCGCATAATCATACGGATCAGGAAGAAGTTTATCTGTTTACCAAAGGAAAAGGCTCGATTGAAGTTTACGAGGACGAAAAGAATAAGACGTTCGTCCATAGCATGGAGATAATGGACGCGGCAACAATTCCGTTGTTGAATTTTCATCCGGTATTCAGTCAGGAAGAAGAATTGCACTTCATCTGGTGTTTGGCGGGGGAACGGTATTGGGTGGGCGATAAGCACAAAGAATTTATGGATGCGTCTGTTGATGAATTAACGACGTAATTTTTTATAATTTTCATATGTGGTTAGCACGCCATCCTACTACGGCTCAAAGATACGGCAATGATTGGATGAAAAACGTAGGTTAGGCTTTCCAGCCTGACACGATTATGTATCAATCTTTAGAATATAAACAGTAAGTTCGCTGGTTTATCGAAAAGTAGCGATCAATGAAAACACATTGGTCAGGCTGGAAAGCCTAACCTACCAACATTGTAGAAAAGGGAAAACAATGACAGATATTCGACCACTTTATTTGAATGGGCAATGGCAAACTTCTGGTGAGCCGTTGGGTGTCGTGAACCCTTCAACGGGGGAAGTTTTTGCACAAGTTGCGACTGTTGATCGCGCTGGGGTGAAGCAGGCGATTGATGATGCTGAAGCCGCGTGGGCTGGTTGGCGAAGTTTGACGGGCAAACAACGCGGGATCTATTTGCGAAACATTGCAGATTCACTTGAAAAACGAGCCGATGAAATCGCAAAGGTGATCACCCTTGAAAACGGGAAGCCGCTCGCCCAAAGTCGTGGTGAAGTCGGGATGTCGGTCGATCATTTGCAATGGTTCGCCGAAGAAGCCCGACGAACTTACGGGCGTGTTGTACCGAATCAGCTTCCGGGCAAAAGACATTTGGTCATCAAGCAACCGGTGGGCGTTGTTGGTGCGATTGCTCCGTGGAATTTTCCGTTGGTGTTGGCATTACGAAAAGTCGCGCCGGCTTTGGCGGCTGGATGTCCTGTCATATTGAAACCGGCAAGCGCGACACCACTCAGTTCTGTTTTATTGGCAGAAGCGATTCACGAAGCCGAACTTCCTGCAGGCGTATTTCAGCTTGTGGTTGGCAATTCAAAAGAAATTGGTGAGGAGATGTTTTCCAATGCGAATTGCCGCAAGGTGACCTTTACCGGTTCAACGGCAGTGGGGCATCACCTCATTAAGCAGTCAGCAGAAAACGTCACCAAATTATCGCTGGAACTTGGCGGGAATGCTCCGCTGATTGTCTTTGAAGATGCGGATATCGACTTAGCAGTTGAAGGAGCAATTATTGCCAAGTTCCGTAACACCGGGCAATCGTGCATTGCAGCAAACCGCATTTATGTGCATCAGTCAATTTTCGATCAATTTGTTGCCGCGTTTGTTGAGAAAACAAAAGCGTTAAAAGTTGGCGACGGACTGAGTGAGGGGGTGGATATCGGCCCGCTGGTTGATGAAGAATCCCTGGTTGCTGCGATTGCTAACATCGAAGATGCTAAAAAGCAGGGGGCAGAAATTCGCTGTGGCGGCAAACGCTGGGACGCTTCACACGGTTACTTTCTGGAACCAACCGTGCTGACCGGGGCTTCGGAAAATGCCTGCTGTTTGCGCGAAGAAGTTTTTGCGCCGATCGCGCCGGTCCTTTCGTTTGATAGCGAAGAAGAAGTGATTGCCAGGGCGAACGATACGCAGTACGGCTTGGCGGCGTACCTGTTTACTCAAAATCTGGCGCGAGCGTGGCGAGTGGCAGAGGCACTTGAAGCAGGAACCGTTGGCGTGAACGATACCGTCCCTGCCACCAGTCAGTGTCCGTTCGGCGGAATGAAACAGAGTGGATTGGGGCGAGAACTGGGCATCGAAGGGATGGATGCTTATCTGGAAACAAAACATATCTCTTTTTTGGGAATCGAATAAGGAATAAATAATGAAATTATTTTTGGATAGTGCTAAAACAGACGAAATTGCTCGAGCTTTGGAACTGTGGGATGTGGATGGATTAACCACGAATCCGAAACATGTGCAGGCATCGGGAAAATCTTTTCGAGTTGCGATTGAAGAAATTGCAGAGTTGTTTAAGGGGACCGATAAGCCGGTCAGTGTGGAAGTAAATCCTCACATCACTGACTGGAAACAGATGGTTTCTGAAGGATTGGAACTGAGTAAAATATCGCCAAATTTTGTGATCAAAATTGGCGCCAGTGAAGCGGGTTTCAAAGCGGTTCGTGAACTGACTTCGCAAGGAGTACGATGTAACGCGACGCTGATCTTTTCTGTTGCCCAGGCGTGGCACGCGGCTCGAGCCGGGGCGGCGTTTATTAGTCCGTTTCTGGGTTGGAAAGAACAGCACGGCGATTCGGCTTCCTCTTTTGTGTTGGAAGTTCGTACGATGCTCGATAACTTCGGATATGAAGCAGAAATTATTGCAGCCGCGGTTCGTAACGCCTCGCAAATTGGTGATGCTTCGGTGGATGGCGCTCACTGTATTACGGCGGGCATGGCTGTTTACGAAGACAGTTTTTGTAACCCGTACACGAACATGGGCGAGAAAGTATTTCAAGATGCCTGGGATGCGACACCGCAATCGTAGGTATTAATATTTTCTGTAGGGTGCGTCGTGACGCACCCTACGATTGCAACGTTTTCACACTTTACAAGTAAGACATAATAATGCACACAAATGAAAATATCACAACCGAACATCCTACCTTTGTTACACACCTTGAATGCGGCATGGAGGGAGATCGTTACGAAGCGGATCAGTTACACGGGCTTTCCAAAGCGGGCAAACCTTTATTGGTTCGTTACGATATGGAAGGGATTGCGGCATCTGTCAGTAAAGAAGATCTTGCGAATCGTCCGCCAGATTTGTGGCGATACCGCGAATTTCTGCCTGTGCGAAAACTCGAAAATGTGATCAGCCTGGGCGAGTCTCACACACCGCTTGTTTCGCTACCAAAACTTCAAGCGGGTGCAGGCGAATTGATCGTGAAAGATGAAGGCCGTTTGCCGACTGGTTCCTTTAAGGCTCGTGGACTATGCCTGGCTGTTTCGATGGCCAAAGAAATGGGGATTAAAAAGATTGCGATGCCAACCAACGGCAACGCCGGGGCTGCACTAGCTGCTTATGCAACACGAGCCGACATCGAAACGTATGTCTTCTGTCCGGACGATACCCCAGAAATCAACGTGCGTGAAATCGCTGCCCAGGGGGCGAAAGTCTGGCGGGTCAACGGCTTAATTAACGATTGCGGTCGCATCGTCGGCGAAGGAAAAGAGACGATGGGCTGGTTCGATTTCTCGACATTAAAAGAGCCTTACCGCATCGAAGGGAAAAAGACGATGGGGCTGGAACTGGCAGATCAACTTGGGTGGAAAGTTCCCGATGTTATTTTCTATCCCACGGGGGGCGGCACCGGCTTAATCGGCATGTGGAAAGCATTCAACGAACTGAAACAGATCGGCTGGTTGACCGGGAAATTGCCTCGTATGATAGCCGTTCAGGCGACCGGCTGCGCTCCGATTGTCAAAGCGTATGAAGAAGGAACCGAACATGCGGCGCTATGGGAAAACGCTCACACAGTCGCAGCAGGAATTCGTGTTCCCGTTGCAGTCGGGGATTTCCTGATCTTACGAGCGGTCCGAGAAAGCGGCGGATTTGCAACAACAGTTGATGACGATGCGATTCTCGCAGGGCAGGACGAAGTCGCCCAGAAAGAAGGTTTTTTGATGTGTCCCGAAGGGGCAGCAACGTATGCTGCCTGGAAACAGGAAATCGTCAGTGGACGAATCAGCCCGGACGAATCAGCCGTGTTATTCAACTGCGCAACGGGCTTGAAGTATCCGATGCCTCCTGCAGATGACAGTTTGGATTGCACAAAGCCGATTGATTACGCAAGCCTGTAGACAAGTCAATCTGTAGGGGCCGCTGTGCGGGCCAAAACCGAGGCATTTGTATCATCCATAGTCTTGCAAAAAAAGCCCTTGCGACTGGTAAGTTTTTATGATGACACGTCAAGAAGAAATTCGAAAGTTGTTGACCCTTTCTCCCGCCCAGATGAAAAAACGGGCCGGGAAGAAGTTGGTCATTTGTTCTGATATCGATACCCTTCATCAGCACTTTGCTGATGAAATTGCCAACGAAATCAAAGCGAATAACGCGAAGAATCGACCAACCAAATTGATTTTACCAGTCGGGCCGGTAGGGCAGTATCCGATTCTTGCCCAGATGATTAACGACGATAAAATCAGTTTAAAGCAGTGCTGGTTTTTTATGATGGACGAACAATGCGACGATAACGGCATCGTACTGGCGGCCGATCATCCGCTCAGTTTTCGCTGTACGTTCAACGAACAATTTTCGAGTAAAGTCAAGCGAAACTTGATGATTCCCGCGAAGCAATTGATCTTTCCCGATCAATTGAATGTGCAAACATTGAAGGAACGCATTGCATCTGTCGGCGGTATCGATACCACTTACGGCGGGATCGGGATTCACGGTCATGTTGCGTACAACGAGCCGGAACCAAATGTACGGGAATCGGATCCTCGACTGGTTTATCTCAATGATTTTACTCGCACGATTAACGCTGTTCGTTCAGAAATTGGGGGTAACTTGGAAGGACATCCACGCAAAGGAATTACACTGGGGATGCGTCAAATTCTGGGGGCGAAACGGATTCGTCTTTATTGCAGAAACGGTATTTCATTCGATTGGGCCAACACCGTGTTACGGCTCGCGTTATTCGGAAAGCCGGGCGATGATTACCCGGTCACTCATATTCGAAATCACAAAAACTACGTGATTATCACCGACGAAGAAACAGCGAAAAAACCACGGCATAATGTGTAACAGGATATTCTGATGAATTGTAGGTTAGGCTTTCCAGCCTGACACGAATTGCACTGATCTTTCAATTAATAAAACAGCGTTCACTGGTCAAACAGAGAGTAAATCTTATGGACGCCATATTCGTCAGGCTGGAAAGCCTAATCTACTTTTATGGTTCCGGCTATACCGGGTTAGGTAGTAATCCATGAAACTCAATTTTGAAAACGAACGCGTTTTAGGGGTTGTTGCCCATCCTGACGATGCGGAGTTGTTATGCGCCGGAACTCTCGCGCGGGCGAAAACAGACGGGGCGACAATCGGGGTTGTCATTATGGCACAAGGAGACAAAGGACAAACCGATCCCCCCATTGAAAACCTTGGCAAAGTGCGCAGTGGCGAAATGAAAGCGGCTGCTCAATTACTGGGGGCTGAATTATTTGAAGCGGGGTATAGGGATGGTGAATTGTTTGATACAGTCGAGTCTCGCCGATGTTTGATGGAGTTCTTTCGTCAGTTTCGCCCAACGCTTGTGCTGGCTCACGCGGCGGAAGATTATCATTCGGATCATCGAGCCGCCTCTGCCATCACAGATGCCGCTTCGTGGTATTGTGCATCGCCGGGGCATCAAACAGCATCGCCACCAATGCCAGAACCGCCTGCGCTGTGGTGGATGGACACAATTGAAATGATCGGATTTCAACCGGAATTTTATATCGATATTTCGCCGTTCGTGGAATTGAAACAGAAGATGTTGTATTGTCACAAAAGCCAGTTGGCGCGAGGGGAAAACAGTGATTTCTCTCCCTTGGAAAAAATTATGACCAGACAGTACGAAGCCCGCGGTGAACAAGTTGGCGTAAAAGCAGCAGAAGCATTTCGGCATGCCGAGTTGTGGAAACGAAGCAGAGCCTGGTAACAAATCGTAGGTTAGGCTTTCCAGCCTGATGAATGTGATTTTTAAGATAATCACTCTTTGATTTTCCAGTGAACTCTGTACTTTTAGTTGAAATATCAGTGTAATTCGTGTCAGGCTGGAAAGCCTAACCTACGAATCATCAAAATCTTCTACCCGTTTTATGCAGCATTATCATTGATAATGATACGAACCCGTCTGTTTCATGAAATTTATATTTTGTTATCAAGCAATTTACGCATGATTCAAAAACTTTTAACGCTAGTTAGTACCGCAAATCCTCCGCAACCGGGACGGCGTTGTTTCGGTCCAAATTAATTCATCTCTCTTATTCCACTCTCAAAAGTGCGTCACGGTGTACCCTACAGTTTTTATGAATACCTCATCCCCTCTACAAAACGAACTCACCCAAAAATTACAATTGCTGGATGAGGCGAGCTTGCGTCGTCAGCAGAAAATTGTCACTCCTTTACAAAACGGTCGTTGTTTGGTGAATGGTCGCGAATTGTACGACTTTTCCAGTAACGATTACCTCGGCTTTTCGCAGCATCCCGAAGTAATTGCAGCAGCAGTGGAAGCGATTCAAGAATACGGCGTCGGCTCTCGCGCGAGCATGCTGGTTTCCGGTTGGTCGCCGGTGCATCAGTTACTCAAAGAACGAATTAGCGAATTCGAACAGACAGAATCCGCGATTCTTTTCTCTTCGGGGTATGCTGCCTGTCAGGGAGCAATTTCGACAATCATCGATGCTAACGATATCGTCTTTTGTGAGCGAAGTAATCATGCCTGCTTAGTCGATGGCTGCCGTTTATCGAATGCGAAGTTTCGTGTTTATCGAAATTACCGCCTTGAAATTCTCGAACGGGAATTAAAAAAAAGTGCCTCCTTCCCCCATCGTTGGATTGTGACCGAAACCGTCTTCGGAATGGATGCGACAATCGCCCCGATGGATGAACTGATCGAACTGGCGGAAAAATACGATGCGTATCTCATTTGTGACGAAGCTCATGCAAGTGGCATCTACGGTCCCAAAGGAGTGGGAATTATTTCGGAATTTTACGACGATGTCACCATTCCGTTGGAAATTGTAGATCGCAGAGTGCCGTTGCGAATCGGGACACTCAGTAAAGCGTTCGGCTCTCAAGGCGGGTTTGTCGCGGGCTCTTCAGAAATCATCGAACTGCTTTGGAATCGAGCGAAAACAGCGATGTTTTCAACCGCTCTTTCCATCCCCGCCTGTGCAGCGGCTGCGAAGGCGATTCAGTTATTATTGGATGATAAAGAACAACTCCCTTTGGGTTTAAGATGCAATGCAGGAGTTTTTCGGTCCCTCCTTTACGAAGATAAGTTTGAGGTCTTTGGAGAATCGAACAATCCGATCATCCCTATCATAATCGAAGACCCGGAATTAGTCATCAAAATGGCTCATCACCTGGAACAAGCCGGCTTTCTTGTCGCAGCGATTCGCCCCCCCACTGTTCCACGCGGCACCTCTCGTTTACGAATTTCACTCAATGCAAATTTTTCGATGGATGATCTGAAGCTATTGCGAAAGGCGATGAATAATGCCCGCTCAGGAAAGAATATCAAATGACGAAGCTCCCCGCTAATACTCCGCAGATCAATACTGCTCAGTTCCTGAAACAAAACGGCCTCGAACAGGAATACCCGTTCCAATCGCACTATCTGCAACTCGAAGATGCCTGCTATCATTATATTGATGAACAGGACGGGGAGGAGCAAAGCGATAATAAAGAAGTGTTATTGTTTGTGCATGGCAACCCGACCTGGAGTTTCGCGTGGCGAAATTTAATCAAGCCGCTCAGCAAAAAATACCGCTGCATTGCAGTCGATCACATCGGCTGCGGTCTCTCCGATAAACCGCAGCAATACCGCTATCAACTTTCGCAACATATCGCGAATTTGCAACAACTGATTGAAGAACTGGATCTGCAAAACATCACCCTTGTTGCCCACGACTGGGGAGGAGCGATTGGAAGCGGAGCAGCGGGACGCATGCCCGAACGATTCAAACGGATCGTACTGATGAACACCGCTGCATTTCGCTCAACGATGATTCCGTTTCGCATTGCTCTTTGCAGAATCCCGCTGCTCGGTTCGCTCGGCGTTCGCGGCTTCAATTTGTTCGCCCGGGCAGCGATCAGCATGGCGGTCAGCAACTCGAAACCAATGCCCAAACAAATCGCCCAAGGTTATCTCGCCCCCTACAACAACTGGAACAACCGCATCGCGATTGATCGTTTCGTTAAAGATATCCCGCTAAGCATTACTCACGAAAGTTATGCGACCATCCTGGATGTCGAAAATAACCTCAACAAACTCGCCAATCTTCCGATCCTCTTCCCCTGGGGCAAACAAGACTGGTGTTTCACGACAAAGTTTCTCGACATTTTTCACGAATATTTCCCCAATGCACAAACAAAAATCTTCGATAACGCCAGTCATTATATTTTCGAAGATGTGCCAGATGAACTCGCCACACTAATTTCAGAGTTTATCACAATGCATTCGTAGGGGCTGCTTCATAAATCAGAATTGTATTACTACCGGTAAAAGTTTGTGAACGGTTTGCAAATTATAATAAAAATGTCATTTTGGTTACGGCGGTCAGAACAGACCAGCCGTGCTGGGGATAGCGTGCTTGCTCCATCAATAACAGTTTCTTCTTGTCATTACTTGCATTCCAGATTCACATCTGCGAAAGTGCATCAGTGACAATTGATTTGAGTTAATCGTATTCAGGTGATTTACATAGAAAAGGGTAGGCGATGAACAACTCTTTAACACGGCGGGATTTTGTCAAGAGAAGTGCAGGGGCGAGTGCGTTGTTGTTTGGTGCTCCTGCGATATTACGAGCCGGATCGCCGAATAAGAAATTGAATCTGGCTATTATCGGTGCTGGCGGCAGGGGGGGATCTAACTTACGGTCGGTGACGAAAGATCCCGATGTCAATATCGTTGCGTTGTGCGATGTGAATCGCAATAACCTGGCAAAAGCAGCCAAGCAGTTTCCCAATGCCAGAACTTACGAAGACTTTCGCGAACTTTATACTAAAACAGACGATATCGACGGCGTTGTCGTCAGCACCTGCGAACATACACACGCTTACGCAACTATGCCCGCCCTCAAAGCAGGCAAACATGTTTATTGCGAAAAACCATTAACTTATAATGTTGATGAAGCAAGAAAAATCACCGAAGCAGCCGCCAAGGCGGGCGTTGCAACGCAGATGGGAACACAAATTCATGCTGGTTCCAATTACCGCCGTGTGGTGGAGTTGGTGCAATCCAATGCAATTGGACCGATTCGCGAAGCTCATGTCTGGGTTTCACGCGCGTGGGGGCTGCAATCCGAGGCAGATGCAAAGAAAAATAATGATCGTGCCTTTGTCGCCGAACGTCCGACCGAAAAAATGACACCCCCCGATTATCTCAACTGGGATTTATGGCTCGGACCTGCTCCTTACCGTCCATTCCACACAGCTTATTTTCCCGGCCCCAAATGGTATCGCTGGTGGGATTTCGGCAACGGGACGATGTCGGATTTAGGCAGCCACTGGAACGATCTCCCGTTCTGGGCATTACAACTTAATGCCCCACTTACAATTGAGGCGGCTGGTCCGAAACCTCATCCCGAAATCGCTCCCGCTTCGATGTCTGCCACTTACCAGTATGGTGCGAGAGGCAAAAATATGCCCGCCTGCAAACTGACCTGGCATCAAGGAGACAGTAAACCGGAAATCTGGAAGCAGGGGAAAATTCCACAGTGGGGAAGTGCGGTCCTGTTTATCGGCGATGACGGCATGATTCTCTCCGATTACGGCAAGCACATTCTGCTACCGGAAGATAAGTTCAAGGACTTCAAAGCACCCGAGCAATTCATTCCGAATTCACCCGGGCATCATCAGGAATGGCTCAATGCGTGCAGAACAGGTTCTGAAACCGGCAGCCCATTCAGTTATGCAGGACCGTTAACCGAAGCGAATCATCTGGGGAATGTCGCGTTCCGCGTCGGCAAAAAAATCACTTGGGACAGCAAAAACATGCAAGCAGTCAACTGCCCCGAAGCCGCCCAGTATATTTCACGCGAACCACGAGAAGGCTGGTCACTTTGCTGATCTACGAATACTTCCGGTATAATTAAACAAGCCCGATGAAATCCCATCGGGCTTGTTTTTGTGCTCGATTCGAAATGGATAATTTACCGTCCAATATACCGCCACCCAAATAGTAAAAAACATCCACGCATTGATAACAGTACGAATTCAATAGTTAAGCCAGAATATTGTTTTTTTGTATTTTTAATCTGGCCATTTGATCGCCTCATAGCTACAATACGACTTCATGGAATTCACTCTAGAATTGTGGATGATTTATGACTTATAAAGTATCATCATTTTTTTCTGGTATTGGTGGTTTTGATCTCGGACTAGAAAGAGCCGGAATGGAAGTTGTTTTTCAGTGTGAGGTCAACAGCTTTTCTCAGAAGGTATTGAAGAAACATTGGCCTAATGTTCCATTAGTGTCTGACATTCGCTCGTTGATGCCTTCCGAAATTCCCAATAGTGATCTTTGGTGTGCCGGTTTTCCTTGCCAAGATGTTTCACTGGCAAACCAGGGGAAACGCAAAGGACTAAAAGGAGAAAGAAGTGGCTTGTTTTTCAAATATGCAGAACTCATTGAAGACCGAAAGCCAGAATGGCTCATCCTTGAAAACGTTCCTGGACTCCTCAATAGCCACGATGGAAACGATTTCCAAACCATACTTAAGACATTGGATGAATTCGGGTATGGTGTTTCGTGGAGAGTACTCGATGCAAAATACTTTGGAACACCGCAAAGACGTCGTAGAGTGTACATTGTCGCAAGTTACGGAAACATCCGTTCCTTTGATGTACTTTTTGAGCCAAAGGGAATTACAGTCGCTCGTAGAGCGGGGCTTGGATCGAAAAAAACCGCTCCCAGAAGATATGGTGGAAGCGTTTCAAAAACAGATCTCTATTCTATCCAACATGCAGGAATTGGAAGAAAATCAAGCGCAGGCCCCCAAGCAAAAGGCTACCGAAACGATGGAGAAACCTACACATTGGACTCTAGAGGATCAGCAGATGCTATTTGCTCGCCGAATGCTCCCTTCAGAATACGAGAAGCTCCAGGGCTTTCCCGAAGATTGGACTCTCATAGATATCGAGCAATAGGAAATGCAGTAGCCGTCCCCATCATTGAGTGGATTGGAAGCAGGATTGTAAAAATCAGTTCTTAAAATCGAAACTGGCTCCCTCAATCTCAACAGTCTTTCCATCAAGCGTTTCGAATATCCCTTCAAATATTTGTGGATTGGGACCACCTTGATCCGTTAAGAATCGTACAAATGTGGAGTAATTGGTAAACAGTAGACGTTCTGTATCAACAATAAATGGAATTGCCCCTGGTACTTTGAGATCCGAATCATCTTCACTGAACGCCATTAAGCAAAGAGTCCAATTGTGTTCTCTCAAATCACGTAAATTTGCACGCAAAAACCTTTTTTTAAGGTAATCATACAGCAAAGTCCCAACGGCGAAAACAAGTTTTCCACCAGTTTGTGAGACAACATTTCCTTTGACTAAAAATTGTTCTTGTTGCCTTCTCCATGCGTTCGTTTCAATCGTGCCAGCTTTTACTGCTTCTCGAAGAAATCCATTGGTAGGAGAATTAAGCTTTTCCCACTCTGATACTTTTTTTGTAATTGCTCCAGTGGAGCTGGTTTCACCGCCACCTTGCATTTCCAGAAGAACTTCATCTACTTTTGCCCCATTAGACAAATTCCTCATGATGAAATCTGCGTGATACACTGAAGTATTGTCTTCAAGAGGAATCGAAACTTCTCGAGCGACAGCTATATTTTCTTCTGTGAAGTTCCCTCTGTAAATTGTCTGAGCGACCTTCCACAAGATTTCCTTTTGATGCATTGATAAGGGAAGGGCTTGATTCTTGTTTCCAATTTTTATCTTTGGGACTGTTGCACACAATCTGTGAGGGCACACAATCCATATTGTGCCATCCAACTTTCTAACGGAACAGATTGGCTTATTATTTTTCTTTAGCTTATCGCAGTCTTTACCCATAAATGGACATTGAGTACTCTTCGCTTTCACTGGTTGGATAACTGGCAGGTCTACGTCAACTCTTTGCCCAAGATATTCAGCTATTGCAACAGCCATATATTCAGACTTTCCATTTGAGTGCAGGGGGAAAAAGAAGACAATAATTAAAGTGATAAAAGCTCTAGTTCAGCCCTTGCTGTAATTTTGCGGCAACAAACATAACCGCATTTCCTGTTTTGCGGGCGTGGCGTTGGAGCGCGTGCATGTCGCCGGTGTCTTCGCACAAGGTGACGAATGAGAAGCCGGATTGTTCGTTGACCTGGTCGAGATACGTTTCTGCGGTTTGAATCGCGGCGGGGAAATCTTTGATCCGCATCAGTAAATCGACCAGCACATACGCAATCAATTCTTTATCCTGTTGTTCTTCGGCTTGCTCAAGTCGTTGCTGGAAGAATTGAAGTGATGTTTCACGATCGGAATCGGCAACAATTTTGAAGTAATGTTCGTGAGCTTCGTAATAGGTATCGAAAGGGGCTTCTCCTGGATACTGTAATTGCAACGCCAGGCGGGAGCCGTATTGACAAAGTTGAATTGCCTGGTCAATTGCCTCACTGTCAGCCTCCAATGCTCTGGCAAAACGGACGACCGCATTCAGATGCGAAACATCGGT
>Ga0316208_1002065_pt1 | contig 17150 bp, 16 predicted proteins | sample 3monopyrite_MG_FD_204944 | JGI IMG/M metagenome (GOLD analysis project Ga0316208, IMG submission 204944) | Microbial mat bacterial communities from mineral coupon in-situ incubated in ocean water Damariscotta River, Maine, United States -... | ecosystem: Environmental > Aquatic > Marine >...
AAAAAAGTATAAGATTAACTAATTGTACGGGTAATCTGCTTTTGGTATAGTATATTTCTTTGCTTTTATGTGCTTTCAAACAATAAAGCCCAGTCAAGTAAACTTGCTGAGCCTTTTATGTTTAAAGAGGCTGTCTAAAATTGCTTTTATTGTCATTTTGAGCTTAGTCGAAAAATCTCAATAATCTATAAATCAACATTTTAATTTTTAAGAGATTCTTCATTTTCATTCAGAATGACACTTTTTAGACAGTCTCTGATTGTGGAGTCGGAGACAACGACGAGAATTTCAACTTTCTAGTGTTTATAGGGCTTCCAAAAGGTGCTGTTTTTAGAGGTAACCGAATTGGTCTCGATTTAACAAACTTTAACATTTGATTTTTATTTCTGATGTCAAAATATAACAAAACGCTTCATATTCTATTTCTTTGATTTTATAGGTTGACAATATTCTAAAAAACATTTAATGAAATATTTGTATTTTTTATATGTAATAGCATATAAAAATAACATTTTGTTTAATATTATATGTAATTACGTATAATTTAGTATATTTGTGGATAATTATATTTAATTGCATATAATGAAAGAATTGTCAGAGTTTGTAAAAGAACGCAGGAAAGAAGTCGATTTAACACAAGAAGAGTTTGCCGATAGATCAGGAGTGGCACTTACCGTAATCCGAAAAATTGAGCAAAACAAAACCAATTTAAACTTAGGTAAAGTTAATCAAGTTTTAAAAATGTTTGGTCATAAACTTGTTCCTATAAGTTTAAAAGAATTAGAAGATAATGAGACAAGCTAGAATATATTATGATACCGTTTTTTGTGGACTTTTAACAGAGACCAATGACGGCGATTTTATTTTTAATTATGATAGCGATTATATAAATCAATATCCTAATCAGTTTATAACCTTTACAATGCCTGTTAGTAAAACAGAATATAAAGACAAGCGTTTGTTTGCTTTTTTTGAAGGTTTAATTCCTGAAGGTTGGTTGTTAGATATTGCTTCAAAAAGCTGGAAGATTAATAGAAATGACCGTATGGGTTTGCTATTGGCATGTTGCAAAAATTGTATTGGAGCGGTAAGTGTTGAACCTATAAATGAAAGCCATGAGTAAGTGTTTGTATTGTTATAAAGATGTTGATTCAGGTAACGACTTCCATACAGCTTGTAGCTTATCTTTTTTTGGTACAGAAACACCACCAAAAATTGAATACTCATTAGAAGATATGAATGAGTTGGCATTAAAAGTGGTTGAGAGAAGTGTCTCAGTTCCTGGTGTGCAACCAAAATTATCAATGTCAGTATTGAATGATGATAAAACAGATAGCAGACTAACCGTAGTTGGCGCATTAGGCGGAAATTTTATTTTCAAACCACCATCACAAGATTATGCTGAAATGCCAGCAAATGAACATTTAACTATGAAGATGGCAGATTTGTTTAGCATTGATGTTGTACCTCATTCTCTTATTAAATTAGCTTCTGGTGAGCTGTCATATATTACAAAGCGTATTGATAGGGCAGAAGATGGCTCCAAAATACATATGATAGACATGTTTCAAGTTTTGGAAGCATTCGATAAATATCGAGGCTCTATGGAGCGTATTGGAAAAGCAATTGAAACTTATGCCGAAAACACTCTTTTAGATAAGTTGCGGTTTTTTGAACTCACTATATTTAGCTATCTGACGGGAAATAACGATATGCATTTAAAGAATTTCTCGATGATTAAAACATCCTATGGATGGGCTTTATCCCCTGCTTATGATTTGTTAAATGTTAAGATAGTAAACCCAGAAGATACTGAGGAACTAGCATTAACTATTGCCGGTAAAAAGAAAAAACTGACACTTCAAAATTTTCTTGATTTTGGAATAGGTTTAGGATTGTCTAAAAAACAAATTAATAGTGTTTTAAATCGTTTTATAGATTTGAAAAAAGATGCTCTAAGATTAATTGAAGCCTCTTTTTTGAGTGGGGAAATGCAATCCAATTATAAAGAAATTTTGGAATATCGATTTGGAAAACTGAATGATAGTAAATAGTTATCTTAAGTAAATTAAGAGATTAATCTTCTGATTCAATAACAAATACAGCTACAATATAATTTCTCATACTTCTAAATAAGTCCTTTTTCTATAGGGTTTATTTTTTATATTTCATATTCAGTAGACTCATTACTGAGTTTTAAATTTGTAATATTCAATTATTTTTACTATTTTTGTAGTCTCAATACTGAATATTAAATGATAATTAAGTTAAAGGATATTTGTAAAATCAGCACAGGAGTCTATGTGAAGACTGATAGGGTTGGAGATGTTTATTATCTGCAAGCTCGTGATTTTAATTCATATAATCAACTTGAAGATGATTTAAAACCAGAGGTTTTAGGAGGTAATATTAATAAAAAACATTTTTTAAAATCAGGCGATGTTATTGTTGCGGCTAAAGGTGTTAATCATTTTGTATTTACTTATAATAAAGAAGTTACTCCAGCAGTAGCTTCTTCTATGTTTATTGTATTAAGGGAGTTTAATAAAGAAAAGGTAGATTCAGGTTTTGTAACATGGTATATTAATCATCCAAAAACGCAAAGGTATTTGGATCGTTCTTCAAAAGGAAGTGGAATACCTTCAATTAATAAGAGTATTGTTGGAGATTTGGAAATTAATTTGCCTTCAATAGATAAGCAGAGACTTATCTTATCAACAGATAAGTTGAAAATAAAAGCAAATCAACTACAAGAAAAAATAGCAGTTTTGAAAAATGAGGTTTTGAATGAACAATTAATACAATTAGTAAAAGAAAAATAATGAAGATGAAAATAAATATACCATGTCCATATTGTGGTTGTCAAGTATGCGAAGGGCAAACCCAAGATGGGGTTAAATGCGAGATAAGCATTTGTAGATGTGCAGATGGAAGTAATGAGTTTGATGTCACTATAGAATATCCAGAATTACAAAATACAGATTATGAAAAACACCAATGTACAGAAGAAGAGCTGGAAACGTGTTTACAAAGCAGATTTAATATAGATTTAGAAAGTATAAACCACCAATGTAGTTAATATGGAAAAGCAAATTAAAGAACAAGATATTGAGCGTATTGTATGGAAAGCCTGCGATACCTTTAGAGGTGTTATAGATCCAAGTCAATATAAAGATTACATATTAACCATGTTGTTTATAAAGTATGTAAGCGATGTAAATAAAGAAAAGCGCAATACGTATTTACTAAAGTATGAAGGTGATGAAGCGCGTGCAGATCGTGCCATGAGTATGGAGCGTTTTGTAGTGCCAAATAACAGTCGGTTTGAATATTTTTTTGACCATAGAAATGAAAGTAATTTAGGTGAAATAATAGATATTGGACTTGCGGATTTAGAAGAAGCCAATCGCGAAAAACTAACAAGTGAAGATGGTTCTGGGATTTTTAGAAACATATCATTCAATAGTAATAATTTAGGTGAAGAAAAGGACAAAAACGTAAGGCTGAAGAACCTGTTGTTCGATTTTAATGAACTAGACTTAAACCCTTCGCTTCTTGAAAAGAATGATATTATTGGTGATGCTTATGAGTTTTTAATTAAAAACTTTGCAAGTGATGCTGGTAAAAAAGCAGGAGAGTTTTATACACCTTCCGAAGTTTCAACCTTAATAGCAAAATTAACCAAAAGTAAACCAGGAGCCAGAATTTACGATCCAACTTGTGGTTCTGCTTCTTTATTGATAAAAGCAGGAAAAGAGGTAGGGTCTGATGATTTCTCGTTATACGGACAAGAAGCCAACGGAAGTACTTGGGCTTTAGGCGTTATGAATATGTTTCTACATGGTTTTGATAATGCCTCTATACGTTGGGGAGATACCATACGTAACCCAAAACATAAAGAAGGTGATGCGTTAATGAAGTTTGATACAGTAGTAGCAAACCCACCATTTTCTTTAGATAAATGGGGCGCAGACCAAGCGGTAAATGATAAATACAATAGGTTTTGGCGAGGAACACCACCTAAAAGTAAAGGCGATTGGGCATTTATCTCACACATGTTAGAATCTGCTTACGAGGGTAGAGGTAAAGTAGGTGTGGTTGTGCCACATGGTGTATTGTTTAGGGGGAGTAGTGAAGGTAAAATACGCCAAAAAACCATTGAAGATAATCAATTAGAAGCGGTTATAGGTTTACCATCCAACCTGTTTTATGGTACAGGTATTCCTGCTGCGGTATTAATATTTAATAAAGGTAAAGGTGATAATACCAATGTGTTGTTTATAGATGCCAGCCAACATTTTGAGAGCGGTAAAAACCAAAACAAACTGCGAGAAGATAAAGACATACCAAAAATAGTAGACACCTATAAAGACTTTACAGAAGAAAAATTAAAAGCAGGTGTTGCAGAAGATAAATACAGTTACGTAGCCACATTTGATGAAATTAAGGAAAACGAGTTTAACCTTAACGTACCACGTTATGTAGATACTTTTGAGGAGGAAGCTATGGTAGATATTCCAGCAGTACAGGCTGAGATTAAACAATTGGAAAAAGAATTGGAAAAGGTACAAAACCAAATGTGCGAATATTTAAAGGAATTAGGGCTATAGTTTATGGACAACACCGACACAACACCGATAAAAGCCCAAAGCAACCATGACTTAGTTGTAAAAGATAATCTTACAGAAAAAGGGTGTAAAAAAACTAAATTAGGTTGGATTCCTGAGGATTGGGAATTTGATACGATTGAAAATTCGCTAATAATTGAAAATAATTTGAGAAAGCCCATAAGCGAAGAAGTAAGAAAGTCAATGCAGGGAAATTATCCATATTATGGTCCAACAAAAATTCAGGATTATATAAATGAATTTCAGTATGAGGGAGAGTATGCTTTAATAGCAGAAGATGGTGATCACTTTTTAAAATATAAGGATTTTCCAATGACACAGTTGGTTTATGGAAAGTTCAATGTAAATAATCATGCTCATGCTATAAAAGGTACAGCTAAATGTACAACCAAATGGTTTTATTGGTTTTACAATAGAAGATCAATATTTAGTCACTTGACAAGACAAGGAGCTGGAAGATACAAATTAAACAAGGCGTCTTTGTCAAAAATGAAAATTGCATATCCTAGATTAAAGGAACAGAATATGATTATTGAAATTTTGGAAACTTGGGACTTTGCAATTCAAAATCTAGATGATTTAATAACAAAAAAGGAACTTCAAAAAAAAGGTTTGATGCAGCAATTATTAACTGGTAAAACTAGATTAAAGAGGTTTGAAGATGATTGGAGGTTAATAAAATTTAGAAATATTTATAAACCAAAAAAAGTAAAAGCTGGAGATAAAAAGTATCTAGTATTATCAGTAACTAAAAATGGAATTGTATCTCAGGCAGATTATTTTAATAAAGAAATAGCAAGTGCAGATACATCCCCATATCTAGTAGTGGAAAAAGGTGATTTAGCTATGAGTGGTTTAAACTTTTGGATGGGAGCGGTTGATGTGCTAGAGGATTATGAAATTGGTATTATATCTCCTGCATACAAAGTTTTTCAGATTAAAAATCCAGAAATAGACCATTTATTTATGCGCTATTTTGTAAGAAGTGAATGTTTCTTAAAGGCATTAGTTGGTGCTTCAGTTCAAGGAGCAAGTGTTGTTAGAAGAAACTTAGATAAAGAATCTTTAGAGGAATGGGATTTTAAATTGCCAGCAATGAAAGAACAAAATGCAATTGCCAAAACACTACAATGTGCAGATAAAGAATTGACGACTTTAATCCAAAAATTAAATTTTTTAAAAGAGCAAAAAAAAGGTTTGATGCAGCAATTATTAACAGGTAAAAAACGATTAAAATTTTAAATAAATATAATATGCCAAGAAAAGAAAGACATGTAGTTTCTAACCCTGAAGGCGGTTGGGACTCAAAAAGAGAAAACGCACAGCGTGTATCCAAGCATTTTGAAACAAAACAAGAGGCTATGGATTGGAGCAAGCAAAAAGCAAAACAAGAACGGTCTGAGTTAATACCACACAAAAAAGATGGTAAAATTCAAAACCCCAACAGTTATGGTAACGACCCTAATCCGCCAAGAGATAAAAAGCATTAATTAAAACAGTATGTAATGACTATTAACCAATTAAAACAACTCAAAGAAAGTGAGGACAAAGTTGAGTTTAAAGAAGCCAAACACAACTTTTCTTTTGCAGGAAGTGAGCATACACAACAAGCAGATAGACGTAAATGTTTTTTAGGCTATGTAGTGGCATTTGCAAATGAATGTGGTGGTACGCTTGTTATGGGTATGACCGATGCTTTTCCGCATGAAGTAGTAGGTTCTGATTTTGCAGATGGTATTGTAGGTGAGTTGGAAGACGAAACCTTTAAGCGTCATGGTATTCGTGTTAGAATGGAAGAGTTGTTTGAAAATGGTAATAGAGTATTAGTTATTAATATTCCACCACGTCCTGTTGGTAAAATGCTAAAGTTTGAAGGTGTACCATTAATGCGTATTGGCGATAGTTTACGTAATATGAGTGATGAAGAGATGTTCGCTATATTATCTGAACAAGAACCAGATTTTTCTGCTAAAATATGCCACGGTCTTTCAGTTTCAGATCTTGATGATTTAGCGATTAAGAAAATGAAAGAAAGTTATGCACGAAAGCAAAAGAATCTAGACTTTTTACAATTAAGTAAAGATCAAGTCTTAACAGATTTAAAATTGTTAGATGATGGTAAACTTAATTATGCAGCTTTAATTCTATTAGGTAAAAAAGAGGCTATTCATCAAAACCTACCTCAAAGTAAAACCATTTGGGAGTTTAGAAATAGTGAGGCTCAAATTCATAACGATTCTAGAGAAGTTATAGAAGACCCTTTGTTTATTGGTATAGATAGGATATGGCAACTCATTAACCAGCCTACTTTAAATAGAAAATATCCTATACAATCTGGAGCTTATATTTTTGATCTTTATGATTTTAATGAAGCTGTAATACGTGAAGCTGTTCTTAATGCTATTGCGCACAGAGATTATACGATTACTAGTGAAGTCGTAATTAAACAGTACCCTAATAAAATAACGATTAATAATCCTGGAGGTTTTCCTAAAGGTGTTACTATTGAAAATATTTTAACAGTAAGTAGTACACCAAGAAGTAGATTAATGACAGAGATATTAGAGAAAACAGGTTTGGTTGAGCGTAGTGGTCAAGGTGTTGATAAAATTTTTTCTATAACACTTTCAGAAGGAAAGGCAGAACCAGATTACGCAGCTTCAAATATGTTTCAGGTATCTCTTAATTTAAGAACAGAAATTATAGATAAAGCATTTCATGTGTTTGTTAATCAATATCAAAATAGCGATAAAGAGCCTAAACTTGGTGTGGAACAAATTATAACACTTTGTAAAATACGAAATGGGATTTTTCAGCATTTAATTCCAGAGGTAGTTTATCAATTAGAGAAATCAGGATTAATACAAAAGCTATCTGGACACACCAATCGTTATACTTTATCTGAAGAGTATCATCAATTAATGAATGATGGATTAAAAATAGGTAAACGGTATTTGGTTGTAGAAGTAGAACAATTATTGCTTGCGTTACAAGGGAATGCTCTAAAAATAGGGCATCTTGAAGAATTACTAACTGCATATCTAAGTCGTAATCAAATTAAATATTTACTTGGTAAACTAATGGAAGATAATATTGTGAAAGTTGAAGGTAAAATAAGAGGTGCTAGATATTCTATAGAAGATCAATATGATCCTTTGAGAGGAGATGTATTAGTTAGTGAAGTTATTGCAGTACTAAGAAGAAAACATGAATAAGCTAATTCTCTATAAAGAGATAAACGTTCTCTGTATTATAAATTAAATAAAAGAAGTAGAGATACTGATAAAGTAATAGCTATTCTCTGTATTGCTGTTGTAATTACTGTTTAAAGTAATTTAAACGTTGTAAAGCCCCGGTAAATCAGTAATATATTGCATTACTAATGATTTTTTAATTCTCTGTATTGAACATTAATTTCTCTGTATTATATAAATAAAAATAAAAATAGCATTCTCTGTATTGGCTATTAAATTCTCTAAAACAAAATAATAATGTAATGGATACACCATCATTTAAAGAAGACCATATTTCGCAAATACCAGCAATACAACTATTGGTTAATTTGGGTTATACCTATTTAAATCCAGAAGCAGCTTTAAAAGCAAGAGGTGGTAAAACTTCTAATGTACTATTAGAAAACGTACTTAGAGAACAGCTTAAAGAGATAAACAGTATTAAGTTGTCTTCTACAAGAACAAGCATTTTTAGTGATGGAAATATCGAGGCAGGTATTCTAACATTAAAAGATATTGCGTTGGTAGATGGTTATATTTCGGCCTCTCAAAAAGCCTATAATTTAATTACATTGGGTAAGTCTTTGGAGCAAAGTATAGATGGTGACAAAAAAAGTTTTACACTACAGTATATAGACTGGAAAAATATTGAAAATAATGTGTTTCATGTTTCCGAAGAATATAACGTGATGCGTACTGGTAGTAAGGAACATTATATTCCGGACTTGGTGTTGTTTGTAAATGGTATTCCACTAGCTGTTATTGAGTGTAAGCGCCCAGATATGAAAGCACCAATAGCTCAAGCCATTTCGCAACATTTACGTAATCAAAAAGAAGACGGTATACGTCAACTTTATATTTATGCACAAACGCTTTTATCAATAGCAACAAATCATGGACGTTATGCTAGTAATGGTACAAAAGAAAAATTTTGGTCACATTGGGAAGAAAGTTTTAAATACAAGGGAGATGAGCAGCAGTATAAGGCTAAACTAAATAAGCTAAAAAATACACCCTTAAAAGAAGATGTGAAAACAGCCTTGTTTTCTGGGCGATTTAGATATGTAAGAAGTCATTTTGATAATCTTGAAAACGAAACAATTTCACCAACAGAACAAGATGCATATCTCTATGGTTTATGTAGTCCAAAACGCTTATTAGATTTTACGCATAATTTTATTGTCTTTGATAATGGTAAAAAGAAAATAGCGAGATACCAGCAGTATTTTGCTATAAAAAAGACACTTAAGCAAATTACAAAGTTAGAAAATGGTAAACGTAAAGGTGGTGTAATTTGGCATACACAAGGTAGTGGAAAGAGTTTAACTATGGTAATGTTGGCACAAGCTATTGCTATGGAAAAGTCTATTAAAAACCCAAAAATAATTTTAGTTACAGATAGAACGGATTTAGACGATCAAATAACTGGAACTTTTCAAAAATGTGGTATTTCAGTAAATAATGCTGCAACAGGAAAACAGTTGGTTGGATTGTTGGAAAGCAAATCTGACGCCGTAGTTACTACCATTATAAATAAGTTTGAAACGGCTGTTAAAAAAATAACATCGCCATTAGGGAGTCACGATATTTTTGTTTTAGTAGATGAAGGTCATAGAACGCAGCATGGAACTTTTAATATAGAAATGCAAAAAACGTTACCAAATGCTTGTTTTATTGCTTTAACAGGAACGCCATTGTTTAAAAAAGACAAAAATACATTAAACCGTTTTGGGTCTTTAATAGATCAATATACTGTAGATAAAGCAGTAAAAGATAAAGCCGTTGTGCCTTTGTTGTATGAAGGTCGTCATGCGTTTCAAAAAGTAAATGAAAATCCGCTGGATAATTTTTTCGCTATGATTTCTGAGCCTTTATCGTCTTATGAAAAAGCAGATTTAAAAAAGAAATTCAGTAGAGCAGATCAATTAAATATTGCAGAACAAAAAATACTAGCGCAATGTTGGGATATTACTAAGCATTTTGAGCAAAATTTTAAAGGCACAGAATTTAAAGGACAGTTAGTGTGCCAGAATAAATTAAGTGCTATTAAATACAAAATGTTTTTAGATGAGATAGGTCGCGTCACTTCAGAAGTTGTTATTTCTGCGCCTGATGATCGTGAAGGGGAAGAGAGTGCTTATGGCGCAACATCAGACGTGGTAAAATCTTTTTGGAAAATGATGATGGACGAACATGGTACTTTTAAAAAGTATCAAAAAAATATCGTCAACCGTTTTACACATACAGAAGAGCCGGAAATTATTATTGTTGTTGATAAACTTTTAACAGGTTTTGACGCACCAAGGAATACCGTATTGTATTTAACTCGAAAATTACAAGGCCATACGTTATTGCAAGCAATAGCAAGAGTTAATAGAATTTACCCAGATAAAGATTATGGCTATATTATAGATTATTATGGCGTTTTAGGTGCGTTAGATGATGCCATTGAGTTGTATTCTTCTTTCGATGAATTTGATTCAGAAGACTTACAAGGCACTTTTACAGATATAGAAGAAGAAACTAAAAAGCTGCCTCAAAAGCATTCGGAATTATGGGATTTGTTTAAGGAGGTTGCTAACAAAAGAGATGCAGAACCGTATCAGCAAATACTCCGTGATGATGCAAAACGAGTTTTGTTTTATGATAAATTATCTGCTTATGCACGTATTTTGAAAATGGCGTTATCTTCTATAGAGTTCCATAATAGCACAGATGAAAACCTAATACAGGTCTATAAGGATGACTTAGCATTTTTTATGAAGTTGAGAATAGCTGTATCTCAGCGTTATTCTGATACTATCGATTATAAAAAATATGAAGGTCAGATTCAAAAATTAATCGATACGCATATTACAACTGAAAAAGTTGAATCTATTACGGAGTTGGTAAACATTTTTGATAAAGAAGCGTTTCAAGAAGAAGTGGAAAAGACGCTGGGGTTAGCTGCAAAAGCAGATAAAATAGCTTCAAGAACTGATAAGCATATTACTGAAAAAATGGAAGAAGATCCTGCTTTTTATAAGAAGTTTTCAGAAATGCTAAAAGACACGATTAAAGATTATGAGTTGCATCGTATTTCTGAAATTCAATATCTGGAACGTGTTAAAGATATTATGGAGAAAGTATTGGCAAGAACAAATAGTGATATTCCTTTGGTTTTAGAAGATAGAGATATCGCTAAAGCATTTTATGGGATAACCTTAGAGGAGTTGAAAGATAAAATAAAAGATGATAAGGTAAGGCAAGCTGTTTCAGCAGAAATTGCAATCTCATCAGATGATATTATTAGAGATTTGAAAATAGTGGATTGGCAAACAAAAGTTGATGTTCCTAAAAAAATGATATTTAAAATAGGAGATTATTTAATTGATGAAGTGCGTGATAAATACCAATTGGATTTATCTTTCGGGGAAATAGATATAATAGCAGAACAAATTGTAGATATAGCCAAAATCAGATATAAATAATGAAAGATTTTATCGATTTTGGATCACAGAGAATAGATTTTGTAATAAAATTTTCAGAACGAAAAACTTTAGGGATTACAGTAAACCCAGAAATGGAGGTTATAATTAATTCTCCCGAGAACACTTCCAAAGAAGTAATAAAAAAGAAGGTGAAGAAAAAAGCACCTTGGATAATAAAACAGCAGAGTTATTTTCTGTCCTTTCATCCTAAGACTACAAAGAGAAAGTATGTAAGTGGTGAGACACATTTATATCTAGGTAGGCAATACAGATTGAAACTTACCCAGTCTGATAAAAATGAGGTAAAGTATAAGGGGCGTTTTATTGAAGTTTACACGTCAAACAAAGAAAAAGCAGAAACATTAGTGTTAGACTGGTATAGAATAAGAGCAAAAACTAAGTTTGCGGAAATTGCTGAACCACTTATTGAGAGATTTAAGAAATACAATGTGGAGCCAAAAGGTCTTTACATACAGAACATGTCTAAACGATGGGGAAGCTGCACGCCGAAAGGTAAAATTATTTTAAATCCAGAATTGATGAAAGCGCCTAAAGCGTGCATAGAATATGTTATTGTACACGAGCTCTGTCATCTGATTCATCACGACCACACCCATAAATTTATAGATTTACAAAGTAAAGAAATGCCAGATTGGAGACGTTGGAAAGATAAACTTGAGAATTTATTGGCTTGAAGTTTTAAAATCCGTGATAAGTGTATCATGATACTGTTTTTATTAATTGAAAAAGCGAAAATTTAGAATTTAAAATTACTTTAGTTTATATATTACTCAACATATATAATGGCTATATTTGCTAAAAATATCTAAAAAATAAACCTATAGGTTGATTATATGGAAATATTTCGTACTTTTGACGAGCAATATCAAGGAGTGTACTTAGCACGCTTTGTTAATTGTCCTTTCTATAATACACCACAAGACTATGAAACAGAACTCGATAAAATACAGGATCAGCTTCAAGATTCCTTTTATGTACGCAATTTCATCAAATCTCCCCAGTCAGGTTGGAAACGTGGAGATTTTAAAAATGAGCCCCTTACATTTTTAGCCACCCAAGTTTTAGAAGAAGCTGGAGACCTATTTGACCAATTAGATGAATTAACCGAAAACTCTAAAAATGGAGATTGTTTCGAACTTTTATTTGATGAATTTAAAGAACTTTCAAATCCTGAACGCTATGATGACCCCGGAAGACGTAAAATGTACACTTACGAATTTAAATCTTTATTACGTTTATATGGCATTCGAGTAGGTAATAATGCCATTATACTTACTGGTTTTGGCATAAAATTGGTAGGTAAAATGAAAGACAGCGATGCACTACAACAGGAATTGGATAAAATGGATTATCTTAAAAACTGGTTAGAACAAGAAAATATAACAGACTGCACAGAATTTTAAAATGAGCAACAATTTAAATAAAAAAGTTACAAAAACAGCAACAGGCTGGAAAGCTAGGGCAAAACAAGATCGTAGCAATAGACGTAATATTACCCGAGCCCAATTATTCGCATTAGAGCTTTTAGATTATATGGAAATCCATAAAATCAAGCAAAAAGATCTAGCAGAACGTATGGATGTAAGTCCGCAACAGGTCAATAAAATTTTGAGAGCAAATGCGAATTTAACGTTTGAAACCTTAGATAAAATTGAAGATGCATTAGGAGTGACTATTTCAGCACCTACAATTAAAGGTCATAACGCTGTGAAATCTCAAACCGTAGGGAAAACTATGCAAGTAGTGCACAGGCGTGTACAAAAAACAATGGATGCTGATTTAAGTACAACATCAGTTACAAAAAAGAATCCTTTGTTGGAAAACACAATAGAAGGCATAAATGCTTATCAATATACGGCTGATCAAATTTAGAAAGTCATGACATACAATCAACTAGGTTTTGCATTAACAGGATTACGTATTATTTCTTTTGCAACTATCGATACCGCATATAAAAAAACGGGAGCGGTCAATTTGATTTCTGAAGTTGGTTTTGGCTTGGATACAGATGAACATGTGATTTCATGTAATGCTAAGTTTTGTTTTGAGAAAAAGTTTGGTCAACCCTTTCTGATTCTTGAAGTTCAAGGTCTATTTGAAATTGAAAAAAATGACTTTGAAAATAAGGTCAAACAGGAAGATGGTTCTTATATAGTTTTGCAAGGGTTAGCCATACATTTTGCAATGCTTACAGTTGGATCTGCAAGAGGTATTCTTCATGCTAAAACAGAAGGGGCAGTTTACAATGAATATTTACTCCCTACTATCGATGTAAAACAGATGGTGGAAGAGGATGTTATATTTAGGTTTTAGTGTTGATGATCTAAATTTTCGAGGAACTAATTAATAATAGAACTTTGATAAAAACATTATTAACTACTAAAAGAAATCTACACCTCCAGCACATACTAATTCCCTCATTTCACAAAAGCTACATTCACTCAATAGTAAGAGCTTCCAGTTCCGCGCAATACTAGTTATGTCCATTCCGCACCTGCCTATCGGACAGACGCTTCATTGCCACAACCAGTATTTTAGCCAACGCGCAAATTGGACTGCTATTTAAAATTGGGAAATAACATCTTGGTTGTTTCCTTAATTACTTTTCCAGAAAAAGCTATAAAATTTGCTTCTCAACAGATTGCATAATCAGGCTCGTACCTCACTCTTTTTATAAATCTTTATGAGCTTCAAATTTTAGGGTTTATAATTTGAAAAAGGTAACAGCGACGGCGCTATGGGAAGTAGATGAATTAGGAAATCTATATGCTGTTTTCTTGTAGTTGTTTTTTTCTTTTGAAAGATTGTGCTAAATAAGAAAAAAGAAAAGGAAAACGCTCAAGATATAATAAGTAAATGGTTTTATCGATAATGCAATCAAAAGTTGAATTAAGTTAATATACTTTAAGATTTACAATTATAGATTCTTAAATTCTGATAATTCTAGTGTTCCATTTGACTAGTAAATTATCTTGAATGGAAGTATAGATTTTTGAAGATGTATCGAAAAAAAATGTATAGCAAGAGGGTAACACGCTGCGCGATGTTACTATTTTACAACTTATTGATTATTAGTTTATTAAGGTCTGCTGAACTTAGTAAGAGAAATGATTTTTTCTGAAAAAAACCTTACAGCCCAATGAAATCAATAAATTTTTTCTGAAAAAATGGATAAAGGATATGAAAAAGAGGGATTTGAGAAGCTGGGAATTAAGATTTCTGTAGCAGTTAAATTTCGAAATTTTTGTAAGAAAACGTCAAAATCTCAATCGATGACTTTGCTTTTAATGATGGAATTTTTTGAGCGAAATGAATTGTCTCCAGAAGATGATTTGAAACCAGGATTAATAGAAACTGAAAATCGTATTAAAAAAAGAATAAACGCACTTGTTGCGATTATAAAAAATATAGAAAAGAATCAAACCAAACCTACAATGGGGATGTTGCAAGCGCTTTTCGAAAACGTTGAGCCAAAGCAAAAATTACTTGTTGAAAAAAGTTTTGAGCAGTTAGAGAATGAAAGAATTAATAGGGAATTTTTAGCGCGATTTAAAGAAAAAAGTGAATCAGACTATAAAAATGATAATAATCATTCAAATACCAGAGAGCAAACATCAAACTGAACCAAATAGTATCAAACGCTATGAAGTACTACAGTTATTACGAAAATATTGATTTTAAGACTTTTTAAATTCATTTTTAAGGTAATGGAAAGGTAATTGTTAGGAAACAAATTATAATTGATTAGAGCATTTGGAAAACACCTTAATTTTGATTCTAAGTTACATTTCGAAGACCGATAAACAATTTGAATTTTTTAAAAACCAAAAGTAATTTTTGATTTTTTGTTAGCTTAGTTTATAAATGTTTTCTTTTGTTTATTAATGTTTATATATACGTACCAATGCTTGTTCACTACTTGTTCAATGCTTGTTCAGTACTTGTTCACAGCTTGTATCGATTTTGAACATGTTCCAATCGTATCTCAAAATGAATCATTTTAAGGACAAAATGAATGAGGGCTAAAATGACTATAAATTTTAGCTTAAAAATTGAACATATTATTGGTTTTCTTTTCGGTCTTTTCTCTGGGTTGTCAGTTTCTCTTCAAGAATTTTCATATCGTCACTCACTTTACGATCAACTATTTTTGCATAATGTTGTGTAGTTCTTAACGATTTATGCCCCAACATTTTACTAACGGTTTCTATAGGTACACCATTGGTTAAAGTCACAGTAGTTGCAAAAGTATGTCGAGCTAAATGTGTAGTTAATGGTTTTGTAATTCCACAGAGCATCGCTATTTCTTTTAAATAGGCATTAGATTTCTGGTTACTAAATACAGGAATTAAACGCTCACTTTTTATAACTTTTGGATCGTAAGCATGACGTTCTAAGATTTCCTTCGCAATGGGTAACAAGGGAATACTGCTTCGAGTATTCGTTTTTGTTCGTTTAATATTTATCCATTGCTTACCATCAATACCAATAGTGATGTCCGATTTTGAAAGCTTCTCAACATCGGAATAAGCAAGACCAGTATAACAAGAAAACACAAACATGTCTCGAACCACTTTCAATCTATCAAAATGTAATTCTTTTGTGTAAAGTATTTCTATTTCATCAGCAGTTAAGTATTCACGCTCTACAGCTTCAAATTGAACTTTATAATTGTAAAAGGGATCTCGATCCATCCATTGATTCGCTAGAGCAATGCGAATTATCTTTTTGAAATTATTAATATACTTCAATGCCGAATTATGATTGCATTTTCTAGTCGTTTTTAAAAAGAACTCAAATTTTGTTATAAATCGATAATCGATGTCTCTCAATTTATAATCTTCTAATCTGTATTCCTCTTCAATAAATTGTTTCACATGATCATAACAAGTCCAATAGCGTTTTGCAGTACTGACAGAGATATTTTTTCCTGCCAATAAATCGATTCTTTCATTATGTTCTTTGAATACTTCAAGAATAAACCTGACTTTCTTCCCACCTCCTTTTAAAAGATTCATCATAGACCTCGCAGATATCAAATTATTCTCGTCCATGCATCTTTGATGAATTTTATAGAGCTTGTGTTTTAGATTATCAATGTGATTATTAATTTCGACAGCCTCACGATTTGTACCCATAACTTTTTGGGATTTCGTATTCCAAAATTTTGTTTCAATCCTTCTGCTAATACTATATTCAATGCGTTTATTGTCAACTGTTAATCGTAAATAAATGGGTGTTAATCCTCTACTATTTATCTTTGAATTGACAAGATGAAAATGGATAGAAAAGTCTGTTTTCATAATTATACAAATTTTAGGTCTCGCTAAAGTCCTAAAAAGGTAGTAAATTAGAACTTAAAAACCTAATGCGTTTTTTTGTAAATAACTGAAAATGAGTAAAATATTGTGCCTAGCGAGACCTATTTTAAAAATCTAAAAGGGGTCACCGAATTGGTCTCGATTGAGATGGTTTTAAATGATATCATTTGATATCAAATAAAATAAAAAACCCTGTAAATCAAATGATTACAGGGTTTTTGAAGAGTTTTGATACTCTAAAAGTGGAGTCGCCGAGAATCGAACTCGGGTCCAAACAAGTAATCAAAGAGCTTTCTACACGTTTATTCTATTCTTGGGTTTTCGATTGTAAGCTGGTAAAAGACAACCTATTTACAACTTAGCTTTTTAATCTTGAAAGTGCATCAAAGCGCTACACCATCTTAGTTAATATTTACGATGCCTCTATTAAGAACGCCATTAACCAAGGCTTTCTGGAGACATTTAGCATTCCTACCT
>Ga0316208_1002067_pt1 | contig 17142 bp, 11 predicted proteins | sample 3monopyrite_MG_FD_204944 | JGI IMG/M metagenome (GOLD analysis project Ga0316208, IMG submission 204944) | Microbial mat bacterial communities from mineral coupon in-situ incubated in ocean water Damariscotta River, Maine, United States -... | ecosystem: Environmental > Aquatic > Marine >...
GCTAAAAATAACTTTGATAGAGTAAAAACCCTATCTAGGTTGAAGGTTTTACAGTTTTTTTGGTTTTAACGTGTTTAAAATGAGAAGTGATTAACTAATATATTTGACTATTTTAGGCTTTAAAGACACCCATTAATCGGGTTTTTTATACGCTTTATCGAAAAATAATAAACGATTTGCTTGGAAACTTTATTATAAATCACTAACATTGTGGTCTATACGGTAAAATCTTGTTTTAAGTTTTGTCGTATATATAAAACTTTCCCTTAAAATACATTCCATTGAATTAAAGATTTTATTGTAGTACATAATTATAATTAGTCCCAAACTATTATAGCTTATGTCTAAAAAACTACTATTCGTCTTAGCCTTAATTTTATCCTTAACTATAAAGGCACAAACAAACGCTTCAAGTATTCAAACTGGTGTTACTTTTCAATGGAGTACTAGCCAAACGAATCAAAATCAACCCGCAAACATTAAGAGTGTTACCGTAAACAATAATGTTTACTTTAATTTTGGTGTTCCAACGGGATATGAATTAACACAATTAGGGCCAACAGGACATGGAATTAATAGGATAAGACTTAACGGAGGAAGCACAGAAACTACAAGTGCTGTTGCTACCTGGAATAGTTCGGCACTAGATGCATTTCAATCACTTAACCTCAATCATTATTTTGAGGCTAATGGTAACGGAGCCAATATATGCAACGATTTTACAGCTGAGCAAACTACTAATGCGCAGCGACAGACTTTGAGTTATGCAGGTGGTATTATAGCCAGCTCAAGCGGTATTATTGCTATCACAGAACGTAACGCCAATAATTGCTACCATATTGAATTTTTTGGAATTCCTGTTGGTGGAGGGCTAGAGCAATCCTTAGGAGAGACGTTTGTAAACCAAACCACTACACAATATGGCTTTGGTGGTACCGGAACTTCATCTAATCTAGGAACGCCTGGAGCAATAAACCCACCTAATGTTGGAACAGACTATTGGTTGAGTGACCGTGTAATAGAAAATAAAGGAACTATAGGTATAGCTTTATTTTTTCTCAATGATATTGCACCAACCGGTTCTGTAATAACTAAAGCAAGGCTTACTGCTGGGTCTAGTGACCATGGAGATGGGAAACTATTTATTTTAACATTGCCAGACCAGGACAAAGATGGACTTAGTGATGTAGATGATTTAGATGATGAAAATGATGGTGTAACAGATAAACTAGAGTCTAACGGAATTGATCCTTCTGCAGATCATGATATCGATGGAACTCCAAACTATTTAGATCCAGATTTTTGCACTTTAAATGCTTTGGGTGTTTGCGCTAATTTAGATTTCGATTCTGATGGTATTCCAAATCATTTTGATGTAGATAGCGATAATGATGGTATAACAGATGTTATAGAGTCTGGCGGACAAGATATAGATAAAGATGGTGATGCAGATGGTCTTATTGGCAAAACAGCAACAACTTTAGGCATTCCAAATACTGCTGGTACAGGAACAATCCCAACAAATACAGATAATTCAGGTAGTTATAATCATCTAGATTTAGATTCAGATAATGATGGTATTCCAGATAATATTGAAGCACAACCAACAATAGGTTATGCAGCTCCTAGCGGTATGGGTTCAACTATTACAGATGCGAATAAAGATGGTGTTGATGATACTTATGGCACAGCTATTACCCTTGTAGATACAGACAATGATGGTATTTATGATTATGTTGATTTAGATTCAGATAACGATGGCACACCAGACATTGAAGAAAATGGAATGGCTAATTCAGTCTCTGGGAATGATACAGATTCAGATGGATTAGATACCAATTTTGAAGGCAGTAATGTTAGTGATTCTACAGATGTAAATGACGAAATTAATAATCCTACTACTTCAATTTTGCCAGATACTGAAGGTGATTTATTCTCTGGAGGTGATTTAGATTATCGCGATTTATTCAATGTTAATCCACCACCTTCAGCAACTTTAGATTTTGATGGAATAGATGATTATTTGAGTGGTAATAGCATTATAAATGGACGAGGTCAAATAACAATTATGGCTTGGGTAAAAATTGATGCTAATAATCAGGTAATATCTAATACTACTATTGCTGGAGAAGGCATTTCTTGTAGGCTCTATGTTCAAAATGGTAATGAGTTAATGTTCGGAATTCGCACAACTTCAGGCTCTACAAATGTTGTCAATGGTATCAACATAAACTATAACGAATGGCATCATGTTGCAGGAACCTTTACTAATACAACAGGCGAGCTTAGAATGTATGTTGATGGTAAATTACAAAGTATGGCTACTTTACCCACATTAATAGGTGAAACTTTTCTAGGAACAAGCGAGTGGAATGGTGATTTTGAAGTTGGTCGTTTATCGAGAAATGTAGGTAACAAGGAATACTTCACTGGTGATATTGATGAAATAAGAGTTTTTAATTCTGCAATAACTGACGAGCAAGTTCAGCAATTGGTTTATCAAGAAATTGAAAATAATAGTGGTTTCGTTAAAGGGAAAATTATACCTAAGCAAATTAAGGACACTAAAACCCTTCAAAAAGTATCATGGGCAAATCTATTAGCTTACTACCCTATGACAGATATAAAAAATAGTACAACATCAGATTATTCAGAGAATAATAATACTCTGAAGTTAATGAACATAAGTACTGTCCAAGAGCAAACGGCACCAATGCCATATCAAACTAATGCAAATGGAGATTGGAGCAGTCAAGGAACATGGTTGCATGGTGATGTATGGGATATTGAAGATGCAATAAGTAATAAAGATTGGAGTATTGTTAATATTAAGAACAATGTTACCTCTTATAATTCTCACACTAATTTAGGATTGTTTATAAATACCAATAAAAAACTTACCATTATGGGTGATAATAAAGTAGAAAACACCTGGTATTTAGAACTTAATGGAGCTTTAGACCTCAAAGACGATTCTCAATTAATTCAAGGAATTAATAGTGATTTAGTGACTTCGACAACAGGAAAAATTTTAAGACGTCAAGAAGGAACAAGTAGCGTGTATTGGTACAACTATTGGGCTTCTCCTGTAGGAAGTATAGGAGCAACAACACTTTTAGATACTAATACAAGTAGTAATAATACAAATAACTCCAACTTTAATCTAGGCATGCTTAAAGAACCTAGCGGTAGTAATTTTCAGTTTACAAGTTCATATCATGAAATAGGGAAAATAAGCACCTATTGGCTTTATACATATATAAATGGTATAACGTATTACGATTATGCAATTCTTAATCCAAATACAGCATTACAACCAGGAGTAGGTTATACCCAAAAAGGAACTGGAGCGTCTGGGACAGAACAGCAGTATCTGTTTGAAGGCAAACCAAATAATGGAACAATTTTAATTAATGTTATAGATACTGGAGGCAATGGGTCAATTCCTGCAGTATCAAAAACGGATTATTTATTAGGAAACCCTTATGCTTCAGCGATTGATTTACATAAGTTTATTGATGATAATTCAGGTGTTATCGATGGTGTAATTCACCTCTGGCAACAATGGAGTGGTTTATCTCATGTGCTAGACGAGTATAATGGAGGTTATGCCCAAGTCAATAAAACAGGCTCAATAAGAGCTTATCAGTTTGTTGGTATTGAAGGAGCCACTAATGGTAATCAAGATGGTACTAAAAAACCTTCAAAATATCTACCAGTAGGGCAAGGGTTTATGACAGAAATTGTTGCAAACGGAACTATTGTTTTCAAAAATAGTCAACGTGTATTTATTAAAGAAACAGATGCAGATGGTAATTATAATAATGGCTCGGTTTTTTTTAGAAACGCTACGAGTTCTCAAAACCAGGAAACGACAGGAGATTCAACCTCAGAAGAAGGCTTAATGCAAAAAATGCGTATAGAATTTACTTCAGTAGATGGCCCATCTACTAGACGAGAGTTATTACTAGGCTTTAGCGAAGACACCTCAGACGATTATGACTATGGCTATGATGCTAAAAATGTAGAGGAATATAACGATGACTTAAATCTAGTTTTTGATGATGAACTAATGACCATTCAGGCTTATAGTGAAATTGCAGAAGATAAAGTCGTTCCTTTAACACTAAAGACTTCTGGAAGCTATAACTATACCATAGCACTTACAGAAATAGAAAATATTTCTGAAGACCAAGAAATTTATTTAAAAGATAACTTAGCAGATAGTTATTATAACCTAAGAAGCGAACAGCCTTATGAGTTTTCATCAGAAGCAGGTGAGTTTGCTAACAGATTTGAGATTGTTTTTCAAGAACAATCAGAGTCACTATCTCTAATCGATCAAGCTATAGATGATTTAAATATCTACTATGCTTTTAAAAGAAATAAAATAGTGGTTTTAAACCCAAATAATAAGAAGATAAAGAGTATAGAAGTGTATAATGTTTTAGGGCAATCGGTTTACAGAAATAATGCGATTTACCAAAGCACTTATAACGAATTCGAAGTGCATAATTTAAGTACAGGAACATACATCATTAAATTGATGACAGATGATAATGCTATGATTTCGAAGAAAATTATAGTGAAATAAAAACGGAGTTAATTAGAAAGGTTGCTCAGTAGATATACTGAGTAGCCTTATGTTTTTCAGAGGACAACTTTAGAAAATTTTAAGAAACTAAAAAATTAAGTTTCTTAACCATTTTAATGTCTAAACACGGTAATTAAAGTTCAGAAGACTTCTTATCTCCCACAGATTGAAGATTTGATTGAATTTGTGATTGAAACAAAAAACTCTTGACCTTTTTTAACTGTCAAGAGTTTATAATTAAACTAACTTATAGAAGTTAATTAAGACCATTTCCCAGATCCACCACCAACACCAGCCGCAGTATTAACTGCTCCAGCTTGAAAACTCCCTAAAGCATTACTATTCTTATCAAAAAATATAATACTTACATAAACTGGAGTAGAGGTAAACTGAAAGCTTACAGTGTCATTGTATAGCCTGTTAGTGTCACTTGTGTAAACATCTCCAATAAGAGCTCCACCACCAGGAAGAGCTATACCACCAGCGTCTCCGTTAAACTGTTTGCTCCCATCTTTAATCCTTACTTGAAACTTTAAATAAAAGATCATACTTGCAATACTTCCGGTTGCAGGATAAGAATTTGTCTCAGTTTTAATTTTCTTTACTGTCTCATCAATTTTTCCTTGCTCTATAACACCTGTGTTGTTTACAAGAAAGTCGTGAGCAATTACTTGTTTGCGTGATTGCATTTGTTCTACTGTTTCCATAATATTTGATTTATTGATTATTAATTGTACAAAGGTTGTTGTATTGATGATTTTTTTTAAGAGCAGTTTTACGGTTAAATTAAAACAGGTGTTTCTTTTAAAAATAGAATGACGTTTTTCCTTTTTAATTTCATCTACTCTTTCCTTAAAATTCTTTAATTTCGCAGACTTATAAGAAACGAGAACAATGAGCACAAAGTTCCCTGAATACAAAGGACTTAACTTGTCAAAAGTTGCTGATGAAATCGGTAGCTATTGGGAAGCAAATAATATCTTCGATAAAAGTGTAACCACTAGAGAAGGAAAACCTCCTTATGTGTTTTTTGAAGGACCTCCTTCAGCAAACGGATTACCTGGTGTACACCATGTTTTAGCACGAGCGATTAAAGATATATTTCCACGTTACAAAACCATGAAGGGTTTTCAGGTAAAACGTAAAGCTGGTTGGGATACACATGGATTACCTGTTGAGCTTGGTGTAGAAAAAGAATTAGGCATAACCAAAGAAGATATTGGTACTAAAATTACAGTAGAAGAATATAACGAAGCTTGTAAAAAAGCCGTAATGCGTTATACAGATATATGGAATGACCTCACACTAAAAATGGGTTATTGGGTAGATATGGACGATCCATACATTACCTATAAATCCAAATATATGGAGAGTGTTTGGTGGCTACTCAAACAGATTTACGACAAAAAATTAATATACAAAGGCTATACGATTCAGCCATATTCACCAAAAGCAGGTACTGGTTTAAGCTCACATGAGTTAAACCAACCAGGAACGTATCAAGATGTAACAGATACTACAGTTGTTGCTCAGTTTAAAGCAAATGAAAATTCATTGCCAGATTTTTTACAAAACGAAGGTGATATTTTCTTTTTAGCTTGGACAACAACACCTTGGACGCTTCCAAGTAATACTGCCTTAACTGTTGGATCAAAGATTGATTACGTTTTAGTTGAAACGTATAACCAATATACATTTAAACCTATGAATGTTGTTTTGGCTAAATCTTTAGTCGGAAAGCAGTTTGAGGGTAAATACAAGCAAGTTGAAACAAAACCAGAATTAATAGATTACAAAGAGGGAGACAAAAAAATTCCTTTTTATGTTGTTAAAGAATTCAAAGGAAAAGATTTAGTAGGTATCACATACGAGCAGTTATTACCTTACGCTTTACCAAACGATAATCCTGAGAATGCCTTTAGAGTCATTTCGGGTGATTTTGTGACCACAGAAGATGGAACAGGAATCGTACATACCGCACCAACATTTGGAGCCGATGATTCCATGGTAGCAAAACAAGCAACACCAGAAATTCCACCACTTTTAGTAAAAGATGATAATGGCAATTTAGTACCATTAGTAGATTTACAAGGTCGCTTTAGACCAGAACTAGGTGAGTTTGCTGGCAAGTATGTAAAGAATGAATATTACAACGATGGTGAAGTGCCAGAACGTTCAATAGACGTTGAGCTTGCCATTAAATTAAAAACAGAAAACAAAGCCTTTAAGGTCGAAAAATATAAGCACAGTTACCCAAATTGCTGGAGAACAGATAAGCCAATCTTATACTATCCATTAGATTCTTGGTTCATTAAAGTCACTGATGTAAAAGGTAGAATGCACGAGTTGAATACCTCAATTAACTGGAAACCAAAATCAACTGGAGAAGGTCGTTTTGGTAATTGGTTAGCTAATGCTAACGACTGGAATTTATCACGATCTCGTTTTTGGGGAATACCTTTACCAATCTGGAGAACAGAAGACGGTAAAGAACAAATTTGTATTGGGTCTGTAGCCGAATTAAAATCTGAAATCGTAAAGTCAGTTGAAGCAGGTATAATGTCTGAAGATATTTTTGCGGATTTTGAAGTTGATAATATGTCTGAAGCAAACTACGAAACCATCGATTTACATAAAAATGTAGTTGATAAAATCGTATTAGTGTCACCATCTGGCCAACCAATGAATCGCGAAAGTGATTTAATAGATGTTTGGTTCGATTCGGGTTCTATGCCATATGCACAATGGCATTATCCATTTGAGAACAAAAATTTAATTGATAATAAAGAAGCTTTTCCAGCAGATTTTATCGCAGAAGGTGTCGATCAAACACGAGGTTGGTTTTATACACTTCACGCTATTGGTACAATGGTTTTCGATTCAGTAGCCTATAAAAATGTAGTCTCAAACGGGCTCGTTTTAGATAAGAATGGACAGAAGATGTCTAAGCGTTTAGGTAATGCGGCAGATCCTTTTGAAACCTTATCAAAGTATGGTGCAGATGCTACGCGTTGGTATATGATTAGTAATGCGAATCCTTGGGATAATTTAAAATTTGATAGCGAAGGTATTGCCGAGGTGAGTCGTAAATTCTTTGGAACGTTATATAATACCTATTCATTCTTCACATTGTACACTAATATTGATGGTTTCAGTTATAGCGAAGCAGATATTGCATTAGAAGAGCGACCAGAAATAGACCGTTGGATTCTTTCTGAATTAAACACTTTAATAGAGAAAGTTGACAAATTCTACGAAGCATACGAACCAACCAAAGCAGCTAGAGCAATTTCAGATTTTACACAAGATTATTTAAGTAATTGGTATGTACGTTTAAGCAGAAGACGTTTTTGGAAAGGCGATTACCAAACGGATAAAATTTCTGCATACCAAACACTTTATACGTGTATGGAAACGATTGCAAAGCTCGGAGCTCCAATTGCACCTTTCTTTATGGATCGTTTGTATTTAGACTTAAATGCTGTGACGAATAAAGAGACTTTTGAAAGCGTACATTTAGCAGAATTCCCAAAAGTAGATGTTAATTCTATAGATAAAGCTTTAGAGCGAAAAATGGAGAATGCGCAAACAATATCATCGTTAGTTTTATCGTTGAGAGCTAAAGAGAAGATTAAAGTGCGTCAACCTCTTCAGAAAATTATGATACCTGTTGATAATCAACAACAAAAGGAAGAAATAGAAGCGGTTTCAGATTTAATAAAACACGAAGTAAACATAAAAGAAATTGAACTTTTAGAAGATGCTTCAGATATATTGGTAAAACAAATTAAACCAAATTTTAAAGCCTTAGGTCCTAAGTTTGGAAAGGACATGAAGTTGATTTCCAGTGCAATAAATGCCTTTAATGCAGAAGACATAAAAAAAATTGAGCAAAATGGCAGTTTGGATGTCGAAATTAACGGAAAAAATATTACTTTGGGATTAGATGATGTAGAGATTACGTCTCAAGATATTGAAGGGTGGCTTGTAGCCAATGAAGGTGCACTAACAGTGGCTTTAGATGTTACAATCAGTGAAGAATTACGTAAAGAAGGTATTGCTCGTGAACTCGTAAACCGTATTCAAAATTTACGTAAAGATTCAGGATTTGAAGTTACTGACAGAATTGACGTACAAATTCAGAATGATGTTCTGGTAGCAGCTGCAATCGCTTCTAATGAGGAGTATATTAAATCAGAAACATTAACTGAAGATTTAAAAATTATAGATAATCTAAACAATGGTATAGAAATTACTTTTGATAAAGTCAACACCAAATTGTTTATACAAAAACATTAATAATTTATGGCAACAGAGACAAATATTAGATATTCGGATAAAGACTTAGAAGAATTTAAAGTCTTAATCCAAGAAAAAATAGAAAAAGCAGAGCACGATTTAGAGCTTATAAAAAGTGCTTATATGAATGACCATAATAATGGTACAGACGATACATCACCAACATTCAAAGCTTTTGAAGAAGGAAGTGCAACGATGAGTAGGGAAGCAAATTCTGCATTAGCAATTCGCCAAGAAAAGTTTATTAGAGATTTAAAAAATGCTTTAATCCGTATTGAGAATAAAACTTATGGTATATGCCGTATCACTCAAAAATTAATAAGTAAAGAGCGTTTAAAATTAGTACCTCATGCTACATTAAGTATTGAAGCTAAGAACATGCAGAAGTAAACCCCCTTTTATACACAAACAAAACCACAAAGCTTTTTTAATCCTATTCCGACAGGTGTCGGATTACCTTTAACCAAAAAATTCCCACTTTAGTGGGAAATATTATGTCTTTAAAGAAAGCCTCAATTATTATAGTTCTTATTTTATTGATAGACCAAATAAGTAAGATTTACATAAAAACACATTTTGCATTAAATGAGAATACCAATGTGTTTTCTTGGTTTGAAATTGTTTTTGTCGAAAATGATGGTATGGCTTGGGGAACAAAACTGAGTGATTTTTTTACATTTATTTCTGATGAATCTGCGAAACTCATTTTAACCCTATTTAGAATAGTAGCAGTTACTGGCATTGCTTTTTGGTTAGTAGATGTTACAAAAAAGAAGCGGTCTAAAACTTTAATATTTGCAATTGCTATAATTTTTGCTGGTGCTTTAGGTAATATTTTAGACTCTGTTTTTTATGGCATCATGTTTGACGATAGTTATGGACAAGTTGCAACATTTTTATCCGATGGAGGTGGTTATGCTGAGGTATTTCATGGTAAAGTAGTGGATATGTTGCATTTTCCTATATGGAGAGGAATGTTACCAGATTGGCTGCCTTTAGTTGGTGGAAAGTACTTTTCGTTTTTTGATCCTGTTTTTAATATTGCAGATATGGCAATAAGTACAGGTATTGGGATTTTGATTGTATTTAATAAAAAGGCTTTTAAGGAAACCTCTAAAACTGAAAGACCAGATTTGGTGTCGCACAATAATCCAATATAATATCATTTTCTGAAGCTTCAAAAATTTCATTTTCTGCTTCAAAAAAAGACAAACCAATTTTAATAGTTTCAGGTTTGCAATTTGCTAAAAACCGATCGTAAAACCCTTTGCCATAACCAATTCTGTGTCCAGATTTATCAAAAGCCAAAAGAGGTACAATAATAACTTCTAATTGCGAAGAAGAAATCTCTATACCATCGATAGGCTCGGGAATGTTGTAGTCGTTTTTTTTAATTTTTGTATTATCTGTAAGTAGATAATGCGTCATAGAGTAATCTTCAAAACTACTTTTTGAGATTATTATATTTTTATCTTTTCCAGATAAAATGTTTAAAATATAGTCTGTATTTATTTCTTTTTGCTCTTCAATAGTTAAGAAAATGTGATAAAAGGATCTATCCCAAACATCTAGTTTTAATAATTGGTTAGCAATAGCTAAACTATAATCTTCAATTTGAGTTTGAGATAATTTATTTCTCAAAGACTTGTATTTTTTTCTCAGTTCAGATTTTTTCACGATTTAAGTTTTGTGGAAATATGAAAAATAGCATCACCTTGATAGATAATAGGTGATTCATTAACATTGAAAATATAACCATCGTTAGGTGCTTTTACAAAATGATTAAAACTACCATAAGGATCTGTAATATGACCTAAAACATCACCTTTTTTCACTTCCGAATTCACGATAATATCAGCTTTAAACATTCCAGAATGTTTAGCTCTTACCCATTTGCTATCGGTAATTTTAATACAGTTTTTTTTAGGTTTTGAAACCTTAAACTTACTGCTTAACATATCTAAATGATTTAATACTCGTTTGATGCCATTAACTCCAGTATTGGTAATAGTACTATCAATATTAAAGGATTTTCCACCTTCAAATAAAAGCATTGGGATACCAAGTTTATAGCACGAATTTCTAAAAGACTTATTTACATTTTTAGAGTAATAAATAAAGGGAGGGCCAAATACTTGTGCCAATTCATCTAAAACAATTTTATTTTTAACAATACGTATTTGTGAAGCGTTAAAGCGGTCAGCTCCACCTGTGTGAAAGTCTAAAATTAAATCAGCATGTGGTACAATTTCTGTCATTAGTTTATGCGCTACTCTACTTGCTAGAGAACCGCCTTTTCCGCCAGGAAAAACGCGGTTTAAATCTCTACCATCCGGAAATTCCCTATCCATATGAATAAAACCAAATACATTAATGACAGGAATACAAATAATGGTTCCTTTCTTAGGTTTATTAATACCTTTAGCTATAATCTGACGAACAATTTCTACACCATTAATTTCATCACCATGAATACCAGCAGTAATTAAAACCGTTGGGCCAGGTTTTTTAGAACGTTCAATAATAACAGGAACATCAATGGTATTCTGCGTATGTAACTTTGCGACATTAAAACTTACTTTAGCGCTTTCACCAAATGCCACATTTTCACCGAGTAAATGCAATACTTCTTTTTCACTCATCTATTTTATATTGCGTTCTATATAAGTAATAATTGCTCGTGCTACATTTTTTTGTGTGGCACCTTCAATGCCTTCTAAACCTGGAGTAGAATTGACCTCCATAATTAAAGGGCCTCTTGCAGACTGTAACATGTCAACTCCACAAACAGGAAGTTTTAATGCGCGTGCTGCTTTTATTGCTAATTTTAATTCGTCTTCAGAAAGTTCGATGTAGTTGGCACTTCCTCCTCTGTGTAAGTTCGATCTAAATTCCCCATCTTTTCCTTGCCGTTTCATTGCTCCTACAACTTGCCCATCTACAAGCAGCGCTCTTAAATCAGCACCTTTTGCCTCTTCAATATACTCTTGTACTAAAGCTCTTGCTTGTAAGCCACTAAAAGCTTCAAGTACAGATTCTGCAGCATTTTTAGATTCCGCTAGTACAACTCCTAAGCCTTGTGTGCCTTCCAATAATTTTATGATTACAGGTGGACCGCCAACATGAGCCAAAACCTCCTCAACATCACGAGAATAATTTGTGAAAACCGTTTTTGGCATTCCAATTCCTGCTTTAGATAAGCGCTGAAAACTTCTTAGTTTATCTCTACTTCTAATAATAGCATCTGATGTTACAGTTGTAAAAACATTCATCATTTCGAATTGTCTCACCAATGCACAGCCAAAAAAAGTAACAGATGCTCCAATTCTTGGAATAATGGCATCTACATAATCTAAATAACGATCTTTATAATATACGGTAGGTTTTTCTTGCTCAATTATAATGTCGCATTTAAGAGGGTCGATAACTTCCACTTCATGACCTCTGTTTTCACCCTCTTCGATAAGGCGTCTAGTGGAGTATAGGTTTTCATTTCTTGAGAGAATGACAATATTCATGGCATGTTACGAGCTTAAAGAAGTTTTTGCTTGATGCAATATACTAAAAAAGGAATTCTGATTTTTACAATACTATCAATTAAGCTACCTTTGGTTAAATGCCAGAAACCACCTTAGAAATACAAATAAAAACTCTGCCACATCAACCTGGTGTGTACCAATATTTTGATGCTGACGATACGTTAATTTATGTTGGTAAAGCTAAGGACATTAAAAAACGAGTTAGTAGCTATTTTACTAAGCATCACGATTATGGCAAAACACGTGTTTTAGTTAAAAATATTATTTCGGTTAAGCATATTGTAGTTGAGACAGAAAACGATGCTTTATTATTAGAGAATAATCTTATTAAAAAATATCAGCCTAAGTATAATGTATTACTTAAGGATGATAAATCATACCCTTGGATTTGTGTTAAAAAAGAACGTTTTTCGAGAGTTTTTCCAACGCGACGGGTCATTAAAGATGGCTCAGAATATTTTGGGCCTTATACGAGCATGAAAACCGTAAGGACTTTGCTTGGTTTAATTAAAGGCTTGTATCAATTGCGCACTTGTAATTACGATTTGTCTGAAGCTAAAATTGCAGCAGGTAGGTATAAAGTTTGCCTAGAATATCATTTAGGAAACTGTAAAGGTGCTTGTGAAGGCTACGAAACGGAAGAAGAATATTATGCAAATGTTATAGCGATTAGAGAAATTTTAAAAGGGAATTTTAAGGATTCTTTGCAGCAGTTTAGAGAGCAAATGAAAGGGCACGCGGAGAACATGCAATTTGAAGATGCACAGAAAATAAAAGAGAAACTCGAAGTTTTAGAAAATTACCAAGCGAAGTCCACCATTGTGAACCCTAAGATTAGTAATGTAGATGTGTTTTCAATTGTAAGTGATGAGACCTATGCTTATGTCAATTTTTTACAGTTGAGTTATGGTTCTATTATTAGATCTCATACACTAGAATTAAAAAAGAAATTACAAGAATCTGACACTGAATTATTAGAATTAGCTATTACTGAAATCAGACAACGATTTAATTCAAACTCAAAAGAAGTTTATGTGCCTTTTAAAGTTAATTTAGGTAATGACTTAAAGATAACAATACCTAAACTTGGCGATAAAAAAAGTATCCTAGACTTATCTAGACGTAATGCGATGTATTATCGTATGGATAAGTTAAAACAGATTAAAATAGTAGATCCAGATCGTCATGCCAATAGAATAATGGCACAGATGAAAGCCGATTTAAGATTATCTGAAGAACCAAGACATATAGAGTGTTTCGATAATTCTAATATACAGGGCACAAATCCTGTAGCAGCATGTGTGGTTTTTAAAAACGGAAAACCTAGTAAAAAAGACTACCGTAATTTTAACATAAAGACTGTTGTTGGGCCAGATGATTTTGCGTCAATGGAAGAAGTGGTTTATAGACGTTATAAACGTTTGGTTGAAGAAGAGCAGCCCTTACCTCAGCTTATTATTATTGATGGTGGAAAAGGACAATTGTCTTCAGCGTTAAAAAGTCTGAATATCTTAGGATTAAGAGGAAAAATTGCTATTATTGGTATTGCTAAGCGGTTAGAAGAATTGTTTTATCCAGATGATCCTATTCCTCTCTATTTAGACAAGAAAAGTGAGACTTTAAAAATCATTCAGCAATTAAGAAATGAAGCCCATCGTTTTGGGATAGAACATCATAGAAATAGAAGAAGTAAAGGAGCTTTAACCACTGAGCTCGAAAATATAGCAGGAGTGGGTGAGCAAACTATTATTGATTTAATGAAAAGCTTTAAAACAGTAAAGCGTATCGCAAATGCAAAGTTAGATGAGCTCGAAGCTGTTGTAGGTGTGTCTAGAGCTAATAAAATTTATAACTATTACCATAAAGAATAAGTTGAAATTGTCCCAAACATACTACTCAAAGCATAAGCATTCGTGTCTTATTATAATTTTGGTGTTTTTAGTTATGAGTTTCAATCATTTGAAAGCTCAAGAGTCTAAAGAGTCTAAAGAGCCTAAAGTTGGCTTAGTGCTTAGCGGAGGCGGAGCTAAAGGGTTTGCCCATATTGGAGCTTTAAAAGTTATTGATAGTTTAGGTATTAAAATTGATTATATTTCTGGCACAAGTATGGGAGCGATAATCGGTTCGCTATATGCTACGGGTTATTCTGGTAAGCAGCTAGAAGCGATGTTTAATATTCAAGATTTTGACGAACTTATTAATGATGAATTCCCTCGTGAAACTAAGCCATTTTATGAACGTGAAAATGCCGAAAAATACGCAGTTAGCTTGCCTTTCGATAAGTTGAAAATTAGTTTACCTTCTGCCTTATCTCGCGGCCAAAACGTCTATAATTTATTATATCAATTAATGTTACCTGTTAATGATATTAGAGATTTTGAAAAATTGCCTATTCCCTTTTTCTGCATTGCTACAGATATAGAAACTGGGGAATCGTTGATTTTAGATAAAGGAATATTGGCAGAAGCTGTTACTGCGAGTGGAGCTCTACCTTCTTTGTTTCAACCGGTAACAATTAATGAGAGAATATTGATAGATGGTGGAGTAACCAATAATTTTCCTGTTGAAGAATTGAGAGCAAAGGGCATGGATATTATTATCGGAGTAGATGTGCAAGATGCCCTAAAAGATAGAGAATCTTTAAAATCGGCTCCAGATATTTTGTTGCAGATAAATAATTTTCGCACTATTAAAGCGATGAAGAATAAAGCTCCTCTCACAGATATTTATATAAAACCAGACATTACTAATTTTTCTATTATTTCCTTCAGTGAAGGTGAAGATATTATTGCCAATGGAGAAGCTGCAGCAAGAGTAAATCTTTCAGAATTATTAAAAGTAAGAAACCAACAAAACACAAGTGTTATTAGACCTGTAATTAGACCACCAGATAGTATAAAAATTAAGTCTATTAAAATTGTTGGTAATGAACGCTATACAAGATCGTATCTTTTAGGGAAACTAAAACTTAGAGGTAATGAAATGATGAATTATAGCGATTTTAGAAAAGGGATTAATAATATCATTGCAACAAATAACTTTGATACCTTTAGATATCAATTAGAACCAACGGGATATGATGGTGAATATAACTTAAGAGGTAATTTAAGAGAATCCGAAACCACAACCTTCTTAAAGCTAGGTGTGCACTACGACGATTTGTATAAAAGTGCAGCTTTAGTAAATCTCACAAAAAAACGATTACTTTTTAATAATGATATTGCTTCTTTAGATCTTATTCTTGGTGACAATTCGAGATATGAGTTTGATTATTTTATAGATAAGGGGTTTTATATTAGTATAGGAATTAAATCGCGCTTTAATCAGTTTAATAAAAATGTAAATCCTTTACTCGCTTTAGAGGATAATTCACCATTACTAATGGGCTTAAATAAGATAGATGCAGAAGTTTCAGATTTTACAAATCAAATTTATATACAAACTATTTTTAGAAAGGATTTTGCGCTTCGTGCAGGAGCAGAATATAAGCGTTTAAAAATCACATCAGAAACAATAATAGCAGACAATCAGGATGACTACATTGTTTTTGAAAACACAGGCTACTTTGGCTTGTTTGGTAATTTAATATTTGATAGTTACAGCAATCCTTATTTCCCCAAAAACGGCTTTTACTTTAATGGTGATTTTCATTTGTATCTCAATGCTTCAAATTTTAATAAAGACTTTGAGCGGTTTTCAATCGCTAAAGCAGATATTGGTTATGCATTTAGTTTTAGTGATAAAGTTGCCCTAAAAACAGAAGCTAATGGTGGTTTTAAAATAGATGATAATTCTACAACTGCTCTCGGTTTTGCATTAGGTGGTTATGGCAATAACTTTATAAATAATTTCTATTCATTTTATGGCTATGATTATATAGAGCTTTCTGGAGATAGTTTTGTGAAGGCTACTGTTACCTTAGATTACGAAATTTTTAAAAATCATCATTTACTCTTTGCAGCTAACTACTCTAATATTGAAGATGGTATTTTTAAATCCGGAGAGTGGTTTACATCGCCAAATTATAGTGGTTATGCTTTAGGGTATTCTTTAGAGACGTTTCTTGGACCTTTGGAAGGTAAATACACGTATTCACCAGATACTGGTAATGGCTATTGGTTTTTTAATTTAGGGTTTTGGTTTTGACAAAATATTATTTCTTAAAAAAGACACCTTTTCCTTTAAAAAACACATTATTTACAAAATTATCTATAACCATAGATAGCATTAAATCACCACTATTAACACTATTTGTTATACCATCTTTCAAGGGACCACAACCTCTAAGGTAAACAGTGTAATCTATATAAGTGTTTTCAATCAACTTAAAATTTGAAAATAGTTTTGTGTTTAGTTCCTCAGAATTAAGTTTGAAATTAGTCTGATTTATATCTGAAAATGAGAAAGGGTCATCATTTTTGAAAGCGGTATTTACCGAATCTAACTTAAATTCAAATACTATTTTAGATTCTAATTTTATAGTAGAAAAGGAATATTTTTTTTCATCTAAATTTTGAGAATAGATAAACGGAATTGTAATGACGCCGCAAACAAAATATATTATAAATTTCATATTTAATTCTTTGTAACTATTCAGGCTATCAAAAAAACCTGATGGTTATTAACAATTTGAGTTTTAACTTTTGTAAAAACAGTTGTGTTATTAACATTTGTTGGTTACTAACTAACAACTACGCGCTTGATTTCTAG
>Ga0316208_1002068_pt1 | contig 17126 bp, 14 predicted proteins | sample 3monopyrite_MG_FD_204944 | JGI IMG/M metagenome (GOLD analysis project Ga0316208, IMG submission 204944) | Microbial mat bacterial communities from mineral coupon in-situ incubated in ocean water Damariscotta River, Maine, United States -... | ecosystem: Environmental > Aquatic > Marine >...
CTGGACTGGTTTCCCGAAGACCAGTGGGGAAAGTTTCGCTGGGAAGTTCCATACACCCACCACATCAAGCAAGGCGACCTTGACCTAGAGGTTATCTTCCTTGCCCTTGATCGCCCAGAAGACGTGAAGAAACTGTTGTCTTTGGAACTCACGGGCATTTGGATTAACGAGGCAAGGGAATTACCTAAGTCAATCATTGATGCTTGCACCATGCGTGTTGGTCGTTTCCCCTCTATGCGGGACGGTGGCCCTAGCTGGACTGGTGTTATCGCTGACACTAACGCCCCTGAAGAAGATCACTGGTGGCCTATCATGTCTGGCGAAGTGCCAGTGCCAGACCATATCTCGGCAGAGGAAGCTAAGATGCTCGTGGCTCCAGACAACTGGGTATTCTATACCCAGCCCCCTGGCATGACTGAAGAGAAGGATGCGTCTGGCTCTGTTAAAGAGTATCTCCCCAATGATAAGGCAGAGAACAGAAACAACATGATGAAGTCTTACTACCCCAATCTTATTCAGGGTAAGACAAAAAGCTGGATTGATGTCTACGTTATGAATAAACTAGGGGCTATCAACGAAGGAAAGCCTGTATACCAAATGTTTGCACCTGACTTACACGTTGCGAGAGAAGAAATACCAGTGGCCTCTGGTGTCCCAGTCTTTGTGGGTCTCGACTTTGGCTTGACCCCTGCGGCAGTATTCGGCCAGAAGGTTCGTGGTCGATGGCTTATCCTGCAAGAGATCGTGGCCTTTGATATGGGGATCGTGCGGTTTTCAGAACTGCTTCGAGCGGAGATAGCTACACGCTATGCTGACTGTGAGGTATCAATTATTGGCGACCCTGCGGGTGACTTCCGCGCACAGACTGATGAAAGCACCCCGTTCCAAGTATTGCGAGGGGCTGGCTTGGTTGCAAGGCCAGCACAGAGCAATGACGTTGCGCTTCGCATCGAGGCTGTAGCCGCAACTTTGAACAGGCTAGTAGATGGAAAGTCTGGTATACTCATCGACCCTAGGTGCAAAGAACTTATAAAGGGCTTCGATGGAGGTTATGGTTATAGGCGCATGCAAGTTAGTGGTGAGCGTTTCGACGATAAGCCTGACAAGAATAGGTTCTCTCACATTCACGATGCTTTGCAGTATTTAATGCTCGGTGGTGGCGAGGGCAGAGAGGTGCTTGGGCATCAGAAAACTGCCAAGCCATTTACTATGAAGCGAGAATTTGATATATTTACTAGGAAATCTAAGCAACCCAAGAAATCTTTTTGGAATAGGATGTAATTATGGCAGTCACCATGCCTTCGGCCCTAACAGACCCAACAATCAAAAGCACATATAGATTGCCGACAAGCCTTCTTGAAAGCGCGTTGCAACAAGGCTCAGACCCAAGAACAGTTGAAACATACGCAAAACAAGCGGAAAAAATTGCCAGGTCAAGCAAGCAAAGAGGAATTCGCGGAATCGCCGCGAGGTTTCTTGCAAGGGATGTTAAACTTCCAACCCTAAGAAAAAAAATAGCACTGGAAGCCCAAACGCAACCAGCACTTGAAGTAATTCGCCAGGCGCGTGAAGAACTCGCCCAACAAACTGCCGCAAATATATCTCGCAAACGTGGTAACGTCAGCCTGTTATCTAGCCCTACTGGTGGCTCAGGATTTTTACAAGGATACTTTCGATAATGGATGAAATAGCCAAGAATTACTTAAAGAAGTATGAGTCGGCCAAGTCTTTACGCACACCCTTTGAAGACTTGTTTCAAGAGTGCTATGACTATGCCCTGCCACAGCGCGAGGGCTTTTACTATAATGCACCAGGCCAACGCCGTGATGATCGCATCTTTGATGAGACTGCTGTAGTTGGTGTGCAAGAGTTTGCCTCTCGCTTACAGTCTGGGCTTGTTCCTAACTTTGCTCGCTGGGCCGACCTACTTGCTGGTAGTGAAGTTCCGCCAGAAGAAGCTGATGAAGTAAACAATAGCCTAGATGAAGTAACCGAGTATATCTTTGAGATTTTGGCTAACAGTAACTTTGCACAAGAAGTGCATGAGTCCTTTATGGACTTGGCTGTAGGCACTGGTTGTCTCCTGGTCGAAGAGGGTGATGCTGTAAACCCTATCCGCTTTAATGCGGTTCCACTTCCCAAGGTAGTTCTTGAAAACGGCCCAGATGATAGAATCGACCACGTTTACCGTGAGCGTGAGGTTCGTTACCGTGATATTACAACTGCGTTTAAGAAGCCAAAGATTTCACCAAAGATGCAAGATTGCATCAATAAAAAGCCTGACCAGAAGGTTAAGTTGCTTGAGGTTGTCTGCCGTTTGTATGACAAGCCTAACCAAGAGCGTCACGCATACTATGTAATCGACAAGACGAACAGAGAGTGCGTAGTCGAAGAAGTGTTTGAGGGCGTGGGTAGCAACCCATTCGTATGTTTCCGTTGGTCTAAGGCGGCTGGTGAAGTGTATGGTCGTGGGCCTTTGGTCAACGCCCTGTCTTCTATCAAGACTACAAACCTTACTATCCAGCTTATCCTTGAGAACGCTCAGATGGCTATCTCTGGTATCTACCAGATGGATGACGATGGCATTATCAATGTTGATACAATCAACCTTGTGCCTGGCACAGTTATTCCTAAAGCCCCTGGCTCTGGTGGACTACAACCAGTAGCCGCCGCAGGTAGCTTTGATGTGGCAAGCCTTGTTCTAAATGACATGCGCATGAACATTAAACGTGCGCTGTATAACGATATGCTTGGTGATCCAAACCGCACACCAGCCACAGCCACAGAGATTGCAGAGCGTATGGCAGACCTGTCTCGTCGTATTGGCTCTGCGTTTGGCCGACTGCAAGCAGAGATGGTTCAACCTATCCTCCAGCGTGTAGTTTACATTCTCAAAAAACAAGGGCGTATTGACCTGCCCACGGTCAATGGCCGCGAGGTAAAAGTCCGCAGTGTATCACCTTTGGCACAGGCTCAGTCCAACCAAGACATTACAACTGTGGCTCGCTTCCTTGAGGTAGTCGGTGCAAACTTTGGCCCTGATATGGTTAATATGTTAATTGACTCAGAAGAAACTGCGGTTTACCTTGCTAAGAAGTTTGGGGTTCCAGACGGATTGATTAGGGATGAGGCTGATCGAGAAGCCTTACAGGAGCAGATGCAACAGATGGCACAAATGCAACAGATGATGCAGATGCAAGGTGGCGGTGGAGAATAGATGTCGCACATTGGAGTAGATGGGTTTCCTCGCCCAAAAGAGGAAGACCAAAGGTTATCACGAAATATTAAGGCTCTCTTCAACACACCAGAGGGCAAAGAGGTTCTGCGTTACTTCCGTTCCATTACATTGGATGCGGTAAGCGGCGGGGGCATTAGCGATGGCGAACTCCGACACTTGGAGGGCCAGCGTTATTTTGTGGGTCTCATCGAGAGACGAATTAAACATGCAGAGAAAGTAGAATCAAATGACTGAAGCAACAGATAATGTAGCACCAGAGGGTGTTGCACCTGACGCAGATGCGGCAGGGGTAGAGACAAGCGACCGCCCAGAGTGGTTGCCTGAAAAGTTTAAGACACCAGAAGACCTGGTGACTTCATACTCAGCACTGGAAGGTAAGCTGGGTAAGGGCGAGGAAGAGCTAAAGAAGACTTTGGCTGAAGAGTTTGAAGCATCAAAGTATGAGAACCGCCCTGAAAGTGCTGGTGACTACACGCTTCCAGAGGGAACTGAGGAACTAGCAGACGATCCAAACATTGATTGGTGGTCAAAACTTGCCTGGGACAAGGGCATGAGCCAAGAAGAGTTTGAGCAAGGACTGTCTCAGTTTATCGGAGATGGCCCCGACCTTGAGGCAGAGGCCGCTAAACTTGGTGACAATGCAGAGGCTCGTATCGAGGCTGTGGCACTGTGGGCCAAAAAGACTGTGCCAGAAGATCTTAGCAACGAGATTATTCGCATGGGTGAAACTGCTGAAGGTATCCAGCTTCTTGAGTTCGTTATGGGCGAGATGCAGGGGCAAGCAGTGTCCAGCGAAGAGACAGCAACGACTGGCCTATCCAAGGGAGAGCTTGAGTCTATGATGAAAGACCCTCGCTACTGGAATAACGTCCAGCGTGACGCTGAGTTTGTTAAGCAAGTTGACGATGGGTTTGCCAAACTCTACAAATAATACGCTACCCCCAAGAGCGTAGAGGGAGCGTCCACACGGGCGTTCCCTTTTTCTGTTGCAAAAATGCACCATTTCAGGCATTATCATTCTGTTAGCGGCCCGTTGATAGCGGATGGCCCCACATAGGGATAACCAGATGATGCGATGCTCGGACAACCATTCCTGACATTAATGTAAACTTCTTTTATAAGGACTATTGAAAATGGCTAATACAATCGACCAAGCCTTTATCACGCAGTTCGAGTCTGAGGTTCACCTTGCTTATCAGCGTATGGGTTCGAAGCTCCGCAACACTGTTCGCCAAGCAAGCAATGTAACTGGCTCTACTGCAAAATTCCAAATCATCGGTAAAGGCACTGCCAATACCAAAACACGCAACGGTGACGTTACTGGCATGGAGTTGGCACACACCAACGTAACTGCCACACTGACCGATCACTATGCACCTGAGTATATCGACAAGCTGGACGAGTTGAAAATCAACATCGACGAGCGTCAGTCTGTTGCTCAGTCAGCCGCCTACGCACTTGGCCGTAAGACCGACGAACTGATCGTCGCCGCTATGGACGCTGGTGCAAACGCAACACAAGTTGCTGATGCCACAGGTGCTTTGGTTAAAGGCGACCTGCTGACAACTTTCGAGTTGTTTGGTTCAGCCGACATTCCAGAAGACGGACAGCGTTACATCGCTATGTCACCTGCTGGTTATGCCGACTTGTTCAGCATCAATGAGTTCGCATCAAGCGATTACGTTGGCGACCAAAACCTGCCATTCGCTGGCGGCATGACAATGAAAGAGTTCTTGGGCTTCAAGATCTTCTCAACGTCTGCTGTTGCTGGTGGCAAGAACTTTGCCTACCACAGTTCTGCTGTTGGTCTGGCTGTTGGTTCAGATGTCGCTACCGAAGTGAACTACGTTCCACAGAAAGTGGCTCACTTGGTAACTGCTCACATGAGCATGGGTTCTGTTGCTATCGACAGCAATGGTATCTACGAACTTCTGGACAACAACTAAGTCTAGTGTTTGGAGGGGCAGGTTCGTCCTGCCCCTCATTACTACCAATAGCGAGGCGACATGGCATCCACAGTAGCTAATAGTGCAATCGACATTTGTTCACGGGCTTTGATCCTTATTGGGGCAGAGCCTATTACTTCTTTTGAAGACAATACAACTGAGGCCCTTGTTGCTGTAAATATGTATGAAGACGTGGCGCAAGCAAGTTTGTGCGACACACGCTGGCGTTTCGCCACTGAGCAAGCCCAGCTTGCCCGACTATCTGAAGAACCTACTGGCCGTTTTGACGCCGCATATCAACTTCCATCAGGGACACTTATGCTGAACGCAGTCACTATCGCAGACCAGCCAATCAATTACACAGTATACGGCGACAAGGTATTTTGTGATGCCAGCGAGAATGAGGAAGTTATTGCAGACTTTATATTCCGCGCTGAAGAAATTAACTGGCCCTCTTACTTTACGCTTGCCGTTGAGTATAGCCTAGCGGCCATTTTTGCTAGTTCTATTGCTCGAAATGAATCTCTGACTTCCATCATGGAGCAGAAGAAGTCTATCTTGATGGCAAAGGCGCGTAATCTGGACAGCCAGCAAAACACTACACGCAAACTAACGACATCGAGGTTCATCAACGAAAGGCGGTCATAATGGCTAAACTAAAGATACCGCTTCACAGCTTTCAATACGGTGAACTAAGCCCATCATTTACATCGCGCGTTGATGCCGCAGTCTATCAGGCTGGCGGTCAGAAGGTGCGTAACTTTATTATTCTTAACGAGGGCGGTGTAAAGAAGCGTCCTGGTGGAGAGTTTATTTACAAGTTCTCTGATAGTGTAGACACTGCCAATCGCCTTGAGATTCGAGCAGAGCCATTTACCTTTTCTGACGATGAGGAATACATCCTGTGCTTTAAGAACAATGCGCTAGATATATTCTTTATTAACCCCACTACTGGAGAGGTTGACACAACCCCCGTGACCCTTAGTGGCGCAACTGACTGTCCCTGGACGACTGCCACTATTCCCAGCCTTACCCTTGCTTCATCTGGGGATGTAACAATTATCTGTCATCCAACCATTCCGACGCGCGTATTGCGCAGAACTGGCCTTAAAACCTTTGCGTCTGAAGTCTTTGCTTTTGATGATAATGGTAATGACGATACACCAACGCATCCATACTTTAAGTTTCAGGCCTCTGGTGTAACCTTAACCCCGTCTGCTGTCACTGGAACAGGCATTACAGTTACATCTAGTGCGGATTATTTTGTCAGCGATCATGTCGGGTCATACCTACTGATCGGTAGCACGCCGTGTGAGATTAAAACCTATGTTAGTGCAACTGAAGTTACTGTGGACATTAGTGGAACCATTCTTCGTAGGTTGCTTCCAGATTCTGTTGAAGTGTTTGATGGCACTGATATTGTTCAAGTTACTATGGCTCTCCATGGCTTGGCTGTTGGTGACTCTTTTGACATTGATCGTGTGGGTGCTTTGGGTGGCCTTAACGCGAGTCACATGGAGGGAACCAAAACAGTAGCTCGCGTTATTGATCTAAATACATTTGAATACACTGCTGGCTCTAACGCATCCTCCTCCGCTATTGGCGGTGGCTCTGTAGAGATTTCTTCTACAGCCCCAACCCCTGAATGGTATGAGCAGTCTTATTCCACTGTTCGCGGTTATCCTGGGGCGGTTACATTCCACGAGGGCCGCTTGTGGTTTGCTGGAACAACGTCACAGCCTGGTCATGTCTGGGCCTCCCAATCCAACACGTTCTTTAACTTTGATGTGGGTGACGGTAGCGATGATGACGCTATTGACCTAAACTCAAACTTTGGTGAATACTCTCAAATCCTGCACTTGGTGGTTAATCGTGACCTGCAAATCTTTTCTGCAAGCTCCGAGTCCTTTATCCCTGCCTTTACTGACCGCCCAGTTACCCCTGCAAACGCCATAGTGAAGCGTCAGACGCCATTTGGGTGTTCTCCTATGCGACCCCAGCCGTTTGATGGCGCAACGCTTTATACGCAAGCCTCTGGCAAGATGCTGGGTTCTTATGTCTACAGTGAGGTGGAGCAAGCCTACAACACTGAGAACGTCTCTGTGACCGCACAACACTTGATGCGCGACCCTATTCAGTCTGCAAGCATTAAGGGTGGTTTTGATCGAGCAGAGTCTTACTGCTTTATGGTCAATGATGACAATACCGTTTCTATTTTCTACTCTTCTCGTGGCGACAAGAGAGCAGGGTGGATGTTGTGGGATACGCCTGGCAAGTTTCATAGTGTCTGTTCTGTAGATCGCAATGTGTATGCCATTACAATTCGGGACGATGGTGATGGCACAGACTCTTACTTCCTTGAGAAGTTCAACACTGAAATGCCAATGGACTTCTGCGGTGAGTTTACTGGGACTGCTGGTGTATTTACTGTTAGCTCTCAGTTTAGCAATGGTGCTGTCGTAAAGGTGGTTAGCGGCACAGACTATCTGGGTGAGTTTACTGTGTCTGGCGGTCAGGTAGATGTGTCATCTGTTAAAGAAGTTACTACTGCCTACATTGGGTATCAGTTTGATCCTATCCTAGAGACAATGCCTATCGATGCGATAACATCTGGTGGCCCTATAACGGCTGGTCCTCGTAAAATTGATATGGTTACTCTCGATCTTGAGGACACACTGTCTGCCGCAGTCAATGGCAAGGATATGATTATTAGAAATACTACCGATGACTTTTCACTTGATAGGAATAAGTTTACAGGTAGGAAAGAATTTAGGTTGATTGGAATTGGTCGTGACCCTACTGTTACTGTTACGCAGTCTGTTCCATTCGACTTGCAGATTAATGGTATGGTAATTGAGGTAACATTCTAATGGAACCAACAACATATTTAGCAATGGCGGCAGTATCTTCAATAGCGGGACTTGGTGCTGGCAAAAAAGCCGCTAAAGCCGCTAAACGAGCCGCCGCGCGTCAAGCTCAAGAAATTGAGTTTCAGCGTTTTCAGGTAAGAGAGATTGCAACACAACAGCATCTTAATCGAACAGAGCAGTATGCTCAGACCGCTTCTCAGAATAGAGCCGCCGCCGCTTACATGGGGCGCAGTGATCGAAGCATTGAGGCACTTCGTAGGCGTGAGGCCGCATTATATGGCCGTGATGTAGATCGCATTCGCACACAAGAAGAACGAGAGGTAGCAAACCTCTACAGTCAAGCTAGGTCAGTTCGCGCTGGTGGTAGGGCCCAAGCATCAGCAATTAAGGCTCAAACTTACGGAAGTCTTCTTAGCACCGCAATGACTGCGGCGGCGATAGCATAGGTAAATCATGGTAGAAATTAAAAGAACTCGTCCAGGTCAATCTGTTCTTAACAAAAGAATTGGTGTTGTAAATACGCGCACCAATAAACAGGACCTATACAAAGCACAAGCTGAGTCTTTCTTCAACATAAGTCAAAGCGGATTAAAAATTGCCGCCCAGTTAGGGCAGGAAAAAGCTAGAGAGTATGCTCTTGGTGCGCCGTTGGATGCTCGTGATGAAAACGGCACATTGATTCCAGCTAAAATGCCAGAAGATGTTTGGGTTGGTCGTGCTGGTCGTGCAGATGCAAAAGAAATTTTAGATAAACGCTATATGCTAAAAAGCAAAATTGATATTGATGATTTTGCGCAACGGGCTCTTATAAGAAACCCCCAAAATCCTGATCAAGTTAAAAATGATATAACAAATTATATCTATCAAACCCAAAAAGTATTAGAAGATCAGGGGGATATTATTCTTGCTAATGAATTTGGCGAGATGGGGTATGAGACTGCTAGTCAATACACGCTTAAAGCGGAGCAAAACAAAGCAACCCTTGAGTCTAAGCTTGACCTAGACAATGTAATTAATGTTCAGGCAAAAATGGTTAATGATCTTTCTATGAGAGTTGCTAATGGTGACACAACAGTTGCCGAAGCCTCTAGTATCATTGATGGTATGGCAAAAGACAGCATGGCCTTTTATGGGCAAACGGTTGCTGGCTCTAATGACTTTCGCCGTAGATTTAAGTTGGCCGCTTTTGAAAAAAGTGTAACTGCTAACTTTGTTAACTTGAGCGAAAGTCAGGTAGATAGAGTTATTATTGACCTTATGGCTTTAGACCCCAAAAGTCCTATTGCAAAAGCAAAGCCAGAACTGTTTAAGTTGTATCAAGATATGGACCAACAAACGCGCGGTGCGGCTGAGTCCCACATGAGCAGTGTAAGAGTTAAACTTATAAATGACCGCAAGGAAGAAAAAGCCTTACTTGAGATTAGTAGAAAAATTAGCGGTGGAACCGCTACATCAGCAGAACTAGATACTTTTCTTCGAGCCAATGGTCTTTCTGGAGAGAACAGATACGCTACTCCAGAAAACAGAGAAGAGGTTGTTGGTTATCTCAAGCAAGCTGGTTCTTTAGACACTCAGTTAATTAGTGATGTTCGATTTATTTTAAGCGGAAACAGTCTTAACACCCGAGAAGCTCCCAACAAGGACATACAAGTTTTACAGTTTGCCTTTGCCGCACTGCGTAATGATACTTCTTTCAGAGGTAGACCACAGTTTAACTCTCGTATGGGTTTAGAAATTGAAGAAGTTAGCAAGCTACAAAACCTGCAAAATGCTTTTGACCAGGGGCCAGAACGCTTTGGCTCAACACTTAATAGAATCCAGAACACTCAAGCCAGTTACGATTTAATCAGCACTATTGTTGGCTCAGAATACGCTGGTAAAGATACAGATACAATCGCCGCAAAGATTCTTGCCCATTCCAGTTTTGATGAGATGTCTGCGGAGGCTAAAAGAGACATGAAGAATGTTCTTTTGGACTCCATTATTTTAACTGGCAGTGCAAGGGAGGGTATTGAAAAGACTCGTGAGGAATTCGAAAAATACTATACAGAGTCTAACTATAGTGAAGGCCTGACGCGGGATGCTCCAGAAGAAAGATTTCCAGAATTAGCACAGGACAAAGACCATCGCCATAATTTTTGGTCTTGGGCATTAGACAGCTTTAAGGGAGATCGCAACAAACGTGGTCAATTCTATGTATCAGAACAGGAAGCGCAGGAGTTTGCTCCACGCAATCCATTCAATAATTATGTAGATAATGTATTATCATATTCTACAAACCCCTCTCTTACTGTTGATGATGTTTGGCTTGATACAGAGGTTGGTCTTACAGACAAAGAACGAGTTGTTTATACTCTTCGTGAAAGAAAAACCAACAACCCAGTTATGTTTGGAAACGGTAGCCAAGTAAAAATAGACAGCAATCATTTTCAAAACTTATTGAAGGTTGAAGCTTTACGCGATAAAGAATTTGAGTCTCGCTTAGCGTTTGGTGCAGAGGAAGCAGAGGCTATTGCTTACTCAATGGCTGGATACATTGGGCAACGCCCTGGCAATACTATTCTTGGCATGATTAGTAAGCAGGTTGACAGAATCAGACAAACCCGAAGACGTGATGATGAGCTTTTGTTTGCCTCTCCAGAATACTTGCAGGGTAAAGTTCTTGATTTCTTTGACAGACCAGACGGTGTAGATAACAGATATATTGATTCTGACGCATCTTTTAACTTGAATCGAAAGGCAAGGGAAGTTCTTTTGGCTGGGCCATCTGGGAAGGGTAAGTAAGTGAGAGACAATTATATCAAGGGTTATGGAAGCAATTCTATTACGTTAAAAAAAGACCCGACATTTTCAGAAAGTTTTAGCGCGGCATTTGGTTATCAATACTCTCCCATAATTAGGGCAAGCCAAGAGCAAATGATGTTTGGCAGTGCCGAGGTTGACCCTGGCTTTAATCCCCTTATGGATATTGAGGGATACGAGGGCTTCGAAGAAGAGTTAAGTCGTGCAAAAAACAGAGGCCATTCGGACTTTATTAAAAAGGGGTTGGATGTTAATCGACAATATCGAGGCACACTAGCTGAAGCCGATTTCTTTTCTGGTGCGCTTGTTGCTGGGTTAGTCGATCCATTAAACTTGGCCTTTGCTTTGCCTGTTGTTGGTCAGCTTGGTTTGATTGCAAAGGGTGGTATGGGCGTTAAGCAAGCATTGGCGGCAAGTGCAGGAGGTGGTTTTGTTGCTGGTGGAGTATCTGAGGGGCTTCGCGCACCGTTTGATCCATTAAACACAGAGCAAGAAACTGCGCTAAACCTTCTTACTACCACCGCATTCAGTAGCGTATTGGGCACAATCCCTAGTGCGGCCCGAAGTGTTTCTGGCAGTTATGCTAAGTCTGCTGGCAAATTGCGAGATTTAACTCGAGGAGAAATGGGCGACGAGCTAGATGGCCTTAAGATTACAAGAGTTCAGACAGACATAGACGCAACTGTTGCTTCTACAAAAACTGGCATTGTTATAAATGAAACCAAGTTAGATAAAGACTTTGATCGCAAGGCTTGGGTAAACACTGCCGATACTCCAGTGGGGGTTGTTCCTATTCCAGAAAACTCATTCAACTCAGCTAAAGAGTATGGTGACTTTTTGGTTCATGTGGAAGCCCTTCGCAAAACTTCTAAAAGACAGCCAGGTGAAGAACAGTCAGTCTACACTAATAGAATTAACCAAGAAGCACTTGACCGAACATACTCTGGCTATGGTTTAAAAAGCACTCCGTTTGTTGATAGCATTTGGTTTAAGTTAATACCAACACCAGGCAAAACAATCTTGTTAGATCCAGATGTTCCCAACTGGGTTAAGCGTTCTTATCAGTTAATGGAAGGCAATGGCGCAATGGCAATGGAGCGAAACATTGCTGGCAAGGGAACGCAGTCTATTCGTCAGCGCATACCTGTATATACTGTAAGGGCGCGATCTTTAATTGAGTCTGTTCGTCGTGAATATAACATGGAAGTTAAAGGGCGTGAGGCTACACAGCAAATCGCTGGCATAAACCTTGATGACAAGAAAACAATGATTGGTCTAAAGGGTGACTTTGACAAGTGGTTTGAAAGAACACTAGATCGGTTCATTGAGGCTAGTGACCCGCGCAAACGTGAAAAACTTTACGCCACTGCTACCGATGCAGAAAAGAAAGCATTTGAGTTTGTTCGCACTTGGTATGATGACTTTCTGCAAAGCAGTCAGGATGTTGGCTTGCTTCGTAATGTTAAAAACATTGATAAGTTTCTTGCCAAAGCCAAGTTAGACTTGGAGGCACTTCGTATGCGCCAACAAGACGTAGATACTGGAACTGTAAAAGATTCTGTAGATGCTAATGGTGTGAAGTTATCTGAAAGCCTTATTAAGCAATCAGATGAGCTAGAAAGAGATATTAAATACTATGAGGGCTATAAGAAGTATTATGCTGGCTCCCGTAGCGACTATGTGTTTCCAATCTATTACGACAAGCAACTTTTATCTACTGATGTAGGCGCCAGAGAAAAACTAACTGACATTTTTGAAAAACACCTGTTAGGCGAGTCTTTTATCTGGGATGCTAACAATGACGTTTGGACAGCCAAAGCACCAGACTTTAATGCTAGGGAACGCGCAGAGCAAATGCTGGCAAACATTCTGGAAGAAAACCCAGATGACTTGATGACTACCTCTGCCTCCCCTGTTGGCGGCAAACACTTGCGTCACCGTGTTCTTGATATTCCAGAGCATGAAGTTAAAGACTTTATTATTAAAAATGAAGCAGTGTTTTATACCTATGCTCAAAAGATGGGGCGTAGAATTGAGTGGCAACGAAACTTTGGCGACGAAAAAATTGATTCAATACTTGATCGTCTTGAGTCTGACATGCGAGCTAAAGGCTTAGATGAAAACAAAATTGGTAAAGTTCGGACAGCTTTCTTGGGTGATTATGAGCGCGTAATGGGCCAACACATTCGCGACCCAGACCGCCTTGATAACCAAATAGCTCGCGCCATTAAGGAGACCGCAGGTCTTACCTATCTACACTCTGCTGGTCTTTCTAGCATTACCGATACAGCAATGCTGGTTTTTGAGCGTGGATTCAAAAACACCCTACTTCCACTGATTGATAAAGACGCTCGTGCTGTCTTTATGACAAATGCAAAAGATATTGACGCTACTGTAGATCAGACTGGTTTGTTGCAGGGATTAATGCAAGACAGATACATTGGTGATTCTATTCGTGGCATTCAACCAAATGCTGTCGAGCGCATCTTTAATCCAATTACTAATGCTTTCTATAACATTCCTTTGGTAGGCAATAACCTTGGTGGCGTTACTCGATATGGTAAAATTGTAGATGGAACGTTTCGCCAGTCTGAGTTAATTAGAATGTCTCGTGATGTGGCAAACAATAGTGCCAAGGCAACCGACGTTGAATATCTTGCGAGATACGGTATTGATGAACAGACTGCACGTCGAATTGCAAACCTAGAGGGAGCATGGGAGCCAGATGCTAGTGGTCGTTTTTTCTATGCTAATAAAGATAAGTGGCCAAAGGAAACACAGGCGGATAGAGATCTAATTCTTACTTGGGATACTGCTATGAATAGTGGTGTTGCTAATACCATTATGCACGCTACTTCCTTTGACAAGCCGCTTATTGTAGATGGTTTGACTTATGTGAAATGGTATCCGTGGATGGAGAAGCTAACATTCGGTAAATTAACTCCTGATCCAAAAGCAAGCACAGCTACAGTTCCTTATGCAAGACTAGAAAGTGGGATGTTGTCATTTCCATTCCAGTTTATGAACTTTACCCTTGCCGCAACAAACCGCATTACAGCGCAGGTATTTGATCCATCTCGACAGTATAGATTGCAAGGTGCGATGGCTTTGTTTGCGATGTCATATCTTTCATTGCAACTAAAGAAACCAGATTGGTGGTTTGAAAGTAAAAGCAACACAGAGCTTATGATGCGTGTTGCCGACCACTCTGGTGTGTTTGGCGTTTACTCTGATTTGTTCTACATGGGTCTTCATGGTGCCATTAGCATGGGGGCTGTTGATGAGGATAATGATTACCTTAAAGGTAAATATAAGCCTACCCCTGGAGATGCCTTGTTTGAACCACTTGGTGCTGGCCCTGGTATGGTGCGTGACTGGGTTCTTGCAACGGAAGATTTGTTAAGCGGCAATACAGAAGATGGCAAAAGCAAACTTTATTACTCAACCCCTAGCCTACCCCTGTTAAAGGTAATGGGAATGGATCAAGACTTCAAAGAACTTTATATGAAATAGACTTTATGTTAGGATGCAGACATGACGATTTTAATTAGTGATAACAGCCCTCGTATCTCGTATACAGCCACAGCAGGGCAGACTGTATTTACAGTTCCGTTTGAGTTTTTTGATAACTCAGACCTGAATGTGTATATCAATGATGTGCTACAAACAATTACCACCAATTACACTGTGGCTGGTGGAGATGGATCAACGGGAACGGTAACATTAGTTACTGGTGCTACTGTTGGTGATGTTGTTGTTATTACTCGTGACGTTACACTAGAGCGCGTTACTGATTTTCCTACCTCTGGCCCGTTTCAGGTTGCATCCCTAAACGTAGAGCTAGACAAGCTGGTTGCTATGGTTGCTGACCTGCAAGACCTGGCAAACCGTGGCCTTCGTCTTTCTGACTCAGATGTTACGGAGCGACTTACACTTGCGGCTACTAATGAACGCAAAGGAACGGTGCTTGCGTTTAATGCAACAACTGGTGCTGTTGAGGTTGGCCCAACTATTGCTGACACAAACACTGTAGCACAAATCAAGGCTGATATTGCCACGGTTGCTGGCATCTCAGCTAATGTAACTACTGTTGCTGGCATTTCTGCTAATGTAACTACTGTTGCGGGTGTTTCTTCTGATGTAACTACTGTTGCTGGCCAGACCACCAACATGCAAAACATCACCGATAACCTTAGTGCTGTGCAAAATGCCGCTACAAACGCCACAAACGCCGCTACAAGCGCATCTAACGCGGCTAGTAGTGAGACTGCCGCCGCGTCCTCGGCCTCCTCTGCGGCCACCTCAGAGGCTAATGCGGCTACATCAGCCACAAACGCATCTAACTCAGCTTCTTCTGCCTCTTCTTCTGCTTCTACTGCTACAACTAAAGCATCTGAAGCGGCTACCAGTGCTACAAACGCGGCAACCAGCGAGACTAATGCTGGTGCTTCTGCTACTGCGGCGGCTAGTTCTGCTAGTAGTGCATCTACAAGTGCGTCTAATGCGGCAACTTCAGCTACAAACGCATCTTCTTCTGCATCTAGCGCGTCTTCTGCTCAGACTGCGGCTGAAGCAGCCCGTGATAGTGCGCTCGCCGCCTTTGACAACTTCGACGATAAGTATCTTGGAGAGAAGGCATCTGATCCTACACTTGATAATGACGGGGATGCCCTAGTAGCTGGTGCGCTTTACTTCAATACAACCGACGATGTAATGAAAGTTTATACTGGGTCTGCTTGGGTTGCGTCTTATGTGTCTGGTGATGGCTTTGCTAGTCTTACAGGCGCTACGTTTACTGGCGACGTTACAGTCCCTAACCTTATTACTGCTGGTAATGTAGATGGACGGGATGTTTCTGTTGATGGAACCAAGCTCGATGGCATTGAGGCTCTGGCTGATGTAACAGATACAGCAAACGTAACCTCTGCTGGTGCGGCTATGCTAACGGGTGCTACGTTTACTGGTGGAGTAACAGCCACAACATTTACTGGCGATGGCTCTGCCCTTACAAACTTGCCTTCTGGCGGTAAAGTATTGCAGGTGAAAAATTTTCACGACACCTCTCACGCCACTTATGCCGTTAGCGTGTTTACAGCTACGCCTCTAAGCTTGAGCTTTACGCCCTTATCTTCCACATCTAAACTTTATATTACAGTCAATACTTTCTTGGGTAGCACTTCTGGCTCTGGTGAGGGTGTGGCGGCAAAATTGTATCGAGACGGTAGCGTCGCCTCGCAAATCGGTCCAAATACTTTTTCTGCTCACGGTGCTTTTGCGGGATATACAGGTGACACTAGAGCGCCTGCTGGAGTTTCTTTTACAGTTGAAGAAAGCCTAGGTTCTACAAGTGCTGTAACTTACAATCTAAGAATTAGAGGGTTTAGTTCGAGCTTCCCAGTGGGATATAATCGAGGAAACGGTTATACTTCAGACACCACTGGACACTGGACTACCACCAGTTCAATTACAGTTATAGAGGTAGAACAATGAGCATAATTGATAAGGCTTCGGCCATTAAATCTTTGCACCCTACATCAGAGTTTGTGCTGTCAAATGATACTGACTTGCTTTGGTTGTCTGATGACATTGCCAAGCCAACCGATGCCGAGATTGATGCAGAGTTGGCTCGCTTGCAAGCAGAGTATGACGGGCAACAATATGCTCGTAACCGCAAAGAAGAATACCCGCCTATTGAGGATTACTTAGATGCTATTGTTAAGGGCGATGAAGTCCAGAAGCAGGAATACATTGATGCGTGTTTGGCCGTCAAAGCCAAGTATCCAAAATCGGAGACACAATAAATGACTAAGACAAGAGACATTGATGCCGCATCTGACACAGATACACCAAAAACAATCTTAGATATTTAGAGGTTTATTATGGAATTTATTATCTCAAACTTTACAACTTACGGAAGCTATGTAACGGCGATCATTTCTGCCGCTTCAATCATTGCGGCTGTCACACCCACACCAAAAGATGATGAGGCTGTATCAAAGGCCAAGGCGTATGTCGCCAAAGCCTACAAGCTGGTTGACTTCTTGGCCCTAAACATCTTGAAAGCCAAGGACAAATAAAATGAACAGCACACAGGCCCAATTGGAAGCACACGAAAAAGAATGTGCAATGTTCCGCCAAATGATGGACGAGCGTTTGACTAACTTGCATTGGCGTATTACTTGGGCATGTGTTGGCGGTGGTGCTTTGATCTCCGCTTTGTTTAGTGTCTGCATAGCGATCTTACTCAAGGTCAACTAGTGACCCGCGCCG
>Ga0316208_1002069_pt1 | contig 17124 bp, 12 predicted proteins | sample 3monopyrite_MG_FD_204944 | JGI IMG/M metagenome (GOLD analysis project Ga0316208, IMG submission 204944) | Microbial mat bacterial communities from mineral coupon in-situ incubated in ocean water Damariscotta River, Maine, United States -... | ecosystem: Environmental > Aquatic > Marine >...
GGAGGGACGAATAATCCCTCCTCTACTCTACCGTCTTTGCGTGAAACTTTTTTCTATATTTTCTCCTCTTTTTGTTTTGCCTCAGTGTTCTCTGCGTCTCCGTGGTTCACTTCTTTCTTCTTCGCGGTAAAAAATCCTGCCACCTTTGCACAGCATTTTATTGATAAGAGCCTCACCTACTTTTCTTATCTCTGCGCTGAAGGCTGGTTACGATCAATCGCCGAACATGTTGCCCAGACCTCCCAAAACAGAACCTTGCCCCTTACTACTCCCTCCTGCAGATGGGGCATGTTGCAAAATGCGGTCAGCCATTCGAGAAAACGGCAGCGATTGCAATAACACGGTTCCATGCCCGGAAAGTGTCGCCAGGAACAAGCCTTCACCGCCAAAGAACATCGATTTCAAATTGCCTGCCCGTTGAATGTCATAAGAAATCCCATCGGTAAAGGCGACAATACAACCGGTATCAACTCGCAATGTTTCACCTTGCAATTTTTTCTTGATGATCGTCCCGCCCGCATGCACGAACGCTTTTCCATCGCCAACCAGTTTTTGCAGGATGAATCCTTCTCCCCCAAAAAAACCAGTTCCCAGTCGTTTCTGAAACGCGATTGTCAGCTTCGTTCCTTGAGCTGCACAAAGAAACGCATCTTTTTGGCAAGTGATCGAACCACCAATCTTTTCCAGATCGAGGGCGACAATCCTCCCTGGATACGGAGCCGCAAACGAGACTCGTTTTTTGCCATGACCATGATTCGTAAAGTGCGTCATGAAAATCGATTCGCCCGTCAGAACGCGAGTTCCTGCACTGACCATCTTGGAAAAGAATCCTTGATCTGCCTGTGAACCGTCGCCCATTTTAGCTTCGAACACAATGCCATCTTCCATGTAGTTCATCGCACCCGCTTCTGCGACCACGGTTTCGCCGGGGTCAAGTTCGATCTCGACAATCTGTAAATCATCACCAAAAATCTCGTAATCAATTTCGTGAGACTGCATTCGTTTCTCCAGAAAATATTTCCATTTTTTAATTAACTAAACTGGCCTGTCCTGATGAACCGGGAAGGTCGATCAATTCGATTTTGATCGGTGCGTTTCCTCTTTCGGTGTTTCTCGCCGCGAGCATGACACGATGCTTTCCCTTGGGAAGTTCAATTTCAATCTGTTTATCCATCTTCAATTCTTTTTTTCCAATCCAAATCTTTAATGCTCTTGGGTCATCAATTTTCAGACCGATTTTCCCTGCATTAACCACTTCAATCTCAAACCGCATCAATTTTTCTGATTGATGAGCAACCCCACGTGTCGGTGCTAAACTCGCAATCGGAAACGAACCATCAACCAGACTGTAAGCTGTTTTCCAGGGAATGAGCGGATCGTTACCGGTTGCATATTTAATACCGTGATGCCGAATTGCATCGTTAATCGCCTGGAGTTTGCCAGCGGGTACCACAACAACCTGCCAGGTTCTTACAGAACGTTGCTTCGAGACGACAAGTTCACCCGTTTTTCCCAAAGCAGACAAAAAACGAACAAGATCGATCATTTCATCCCGTCGCAGCTTGCTGGTCAAATCGGCAGGCATCAGCGAAACGGTTGTATTTTTGATGAATTCAACATCATCCATTGAGATCGTTTCGACTTTTCCTTCTGCATCGCGAATTTGAATTTCCTGTTCATTTCTAATCAACGGCACCCCAGATTTCACCAGTCCATCAGCAGTCACCACCTGAACGCTGTGGTATCCTTCCTTAATTTTATCGCTTGGCAAGATCAACGATTTAATCAGATAATCGACCGGCGCACTCGCACCGATACTGCTTAAATCCGGTCCAACTTTCCCACCGGCTCCACCAATCGCGTGGCATTTCAAACAAAGAAGATTATCTCTACGATAGATCGCTTCCCCTCGCTGAATATTACCTAGCTTGATGACATCCGCGACCAGTTTTTGCAGTTCTTCGGGACTCATCTCTTTACTGACTGGATCAAGTTTTCCCGCTTTTTGAAATGCTGCAATCAACCCGGGATTTTTTTGAGCCAGGCTCATCGCCCGCTGCACGCCAATGGTTGCAATTTCGGGTGAGAGAGTTGCTTTCTGTAAGGCTTTAGCCAGAAAACGTGGTCCCTGCCTGCGTGCCAGAAATGGAGTCAACACTTCGTTCACATTCGTGTTCGCCGGAGGATTTTGAAGCAGCGCAACAGCCGATTTCGCTGCCAACGGCAAGTTGATAGCAATCAACGCATTAATTGCAGTAGTCCGCAATTCGGGCAATCGCTTTCCGTTGGCAATCGATAACAGGTATTGTTGATTCTCTTTGCCGCCCAACAATGCCAAAGACCGCGACGCTTCTCCTCGAAGAAGCATCGGTTGTTTTGCATCCTCAATCAACTGTTTCAACGTAGTATTTGTTGATTGAACTTTCCATAATCCAGCCAATTTCACGGCGGCTAGCCGAATTCCAAGAGGTTCAGATTTCAGCAGTTCGTTCACCGGCTCCAAAGAGATCGAGGGAGTCACACGTCGTTTGGCAGCCGTACTTGCCAGCGAATTGAGCAAGGCTTCTTTTTCGCCGACAGATATTTTTCCGTTCCCATCATTCAATGCTCTTTTCCAAAGCAGATCAAGATGTTTCGGTTCCCCTCGTTGAGCAACAAACGCCAGGACGGCTGGAGTTTGCTGTGCAGAGAATTTTCCTGCCTGCCAAAGTTGAAGAACCGCACCAACAGCCGCATTCGATTGAGCAGACTGAGCCGCATACAACAGAACTTCCGGACGTGAAGAAAGCCACTGCGGATCCTTCTGCACTTCGGGCAACCAGATCGATTCGGATTCGCGGAAGGTTTGCCAAAGTGAAAAATCAAGAAAGCGATCATTGTCACTCGAAACCGCTTCCGCAGCCAGGCGAATCGCATCCGGCCCGCCAAGTTTTCGCAACGCATGTAACGCTTCCAAGCGAACTTGCGGATGTTGATCCCGGATCGCTCGCCCCAGGTATTTTGATGCGGGTTGTGAGGTCAGAAAATCTTTCAAAATTCGAACCGCAGCCGCCCTGCATCGGTGATCTTTATCGGTGAGCGCCGCTTCGAGAATTGCATCATCAGTCTGCTTCCATCGTTGCAGCACCCACAACGTTTCCAGGCGATCATGCGAACTGTTCAGCTTCTTTTTTTCTCGATTGTTGTACCATTCAAGTGTTGAAGAAATCACCTGTTTTCTATCACGAGAAGTTAACTCGGCACGAGCCATATCCCGCCACCATTTTTCGTTCGTTCCTTCATGAGCCAGATAATCAAGCAGTTCCTGAATGCTGCACTTCGGAAGTGGTTTTCGAGAGACCTGCTTTAAGTTTTTTGGGGCAATTCGCCAAATGCGACCATGTTCGTGATCTCTACGTTTATCACGAAAATCGACTTCCCCATGTTGAATAATCGGGTTGTACCAATCTGCGATATAAATCGCTCCGTCCGGTCCCATTAACGTATCTGTCGGGCGAAACGAAACGTAGTTGGATGAAAGTAGATGATCTTTTTGCACCGAAACGTAACCGCTGCCCGATTCAGCCAGTTCAAAACTGTTGATCCGATTTCCTCGAAAATCGTTCGTCACAAACCTTCCCGACCACCCTTGCGGCAATTGATCGCCGGTTAAAATATCGAGTCCACAATGCTTCGGTTGACCAGGGTTAAGCCCGCGTAAAATTCGAGCGGCGTTGTGAGCAGTCAGCATTACGATGTCAGGAAAGACGTAGTTGATCCCGTCCCCGCCCGCCCCATCGGTTTCAAACGATTGCCCCCATTGATTAAAAACATGCCCCCACGGATTAACCAACCCGCGAGTAAAAACTTCCAGATCAAGCGTGAGAGCATCAAACCGCCATGTTCCGCCAGCAAGCAACCGCCGCACACCACGCGGCGTCTCCAAATGCGAATGCGTATAAATCGATTGATTGATATAAATCCGTCCGTCCGGTCCCCTGCGTAATGTATGAATCACATGATGCGTATCTTCGGTGCCGAATCCACTGAGGATGATCGTTTTCTGATCCGCTTTGCCATCTCCGTCGGTATCTTTCAAATGGAGTAATTCGGTTGATGAACCAACATAAACACCCCCATCACCAGGCAGAATCGCGGTCGGCATCAACAGTCCATCCGCAAAAACAGTCTGCTTGTCGGCCACACCATCGTGATTTGTATCTTCCAAAACAACAATTTTATCGTTCGCAACCTGCCCCGGTTTAATATGCGGATACGTTTCACTGGTCGCGACCCACAATCGCCCCTGTGTATCCCAGTTCATCTGCGTCGGATTGATCACCATCGGCTCTGAAGCAAACAAATTCACCTCAAAACCATCTGCCACTTCAAAAGAAGCCATTTCTTTTTTGGGATCAGGATCAGGCAGTTCCGTCAAACCCCGCTGAGCAAACAGGTCAGCACCGGGCAGCAACTGCACAGCAACCAGTAACAGAACAAAACGAATTAATCGAAGAGAGTTCATCATAGATCCATATAATTTTGAGTAATAAGTTTTTGAAATTATTTTCCATACCACAAACAGTAGTTTCAAGTGAGACAACCTGTGCAAAGGTGCGACACGACATCCCGCAAACCATTCTTTTTTTTCGTCTGTTTCGTGCCTTTCGTGGTTCTTTATTTTACGACCACGAAAGGCACGAAATAAACGAAAATAAAGAGTAAATGCTCGTTGCTCAAACGGAGCGTTTCGTTATTAACACTTACCGAACAATCCTTTCGTATTCAACTTTGGGAGAGTGTCCAAAGTTGACAAGCAAGCCCCCATTATTAAATAGCTTTCTTTTTCAAAAACTATTTCAGGCATCTGTTCTCCCTCATCTTGGAAAAATCCTAAAACAGACTAAAAAAAACAGCAAATTAGTACACAAGGGACTGCTTTACCTCTTTTTCGTCTGTTTCGTGCCTTTCGTGGTTCTTTATTTTACGACCACGAAAGGCACGAAATAAACGAAAATAAAGAGTAGAAATTTGTTATTCACAATAGGGTGAACCGTCGTTAGCAAATAGCAAAAGCTACTTCCACCAGGCTTTTCTGACTGCCTTTGTTAACGGAGCCAATTTGTTTTCCTGTTCGCTGACCAAGGCATCGAATTCATAAATTTCTTTTGCGTTTTGTCCTTGTTCATGTTTTCGAAAACCTCGCAAATACGTTTCGTTTTGTGGGCGAAAACGATAGAAAAAGAGTTCGTTCTTTTTCAGGATCCCCTGTAATAACGGTTTACTGACAGATTGAAATTGCGACTCAGTTAACAAAAGCTGATTATTTTCCACAAGCGATTTCCCCAATGACTCAAGAATCGCTTCCCCCGCAACGGCGTATCCCAACTGATTGAAATGGATACCGTTTGTCGTTAACTGCCCAAGATGCAACTGTTTTTTCAAGTGCTGCATTCGCTCCAGCATTTCGACATAAGCAATCTGTTTCGAGGTACATAATTTCTGGATTGCATCGCTATAAAGTTTTCGTTTGCGATTGATTTCGTCTGCTTCCTGCTGCGTCAAGAAGACCGCTTCTACAGGAGTTGGACCCAGTACAACGATCCGACGTTTTTCTGCTTGCAGATCATTCAGCAATGAACCATATTTCTCCAGGAACGGAGCCAGTCCTGCTTCTCCCGCGAATGCTGCGTTGTGTCCGTAGCTGACAATCAGCAGTGTCGGATCATTCAATTTCACATATTCGAGCAAATGAGCATACCCCTGTTTGACGGTCCCGAAATACGCTCGAGATTCTCCCAGCACATTATCACCTGACCAACCAAGGTTGCGGACGGAAAACTTCAGATCCGGAAACGCAAGCCTCAGCGACATTTCCATCATCGGGTAACTGTTTTCCCGTTCGACAAAAGTGCTTCCCAGCAAAACGACACGGTCATTATTGCGAAGTTCCCAGCAGGAGGCATTATTATCTTCCGCATTGATTGGCGCCACCATAGCGGTCCATAGAATAGCAAATGATGCAAGCAGTAGGCTGTTCAAGGTTGAAAATCGATTTGTCTGCACTGTAATAACCCTTATTGTTCAGTCTGGTTAGTCAATTCGAATTGAGATTGTATAATGTCATCACCCTCAGAATAATGATAACATGCCCGATAAGGAACGTCGAACGAAAACTTGATTCAATTTGTGGAGCCTTTTTCCACAATAATACTACACACAATGAATAGAAATTGCACATGAGCGAACATGTTGAAATTGATGGCGTGACACTGCACCTGGCGCAGCCGGATTTAAGCGAAAGTCCGTGGATTGGACAAACCGAAGTCCTCAAACAGGTTCTCGCCTGCTGGTTGGTCATCGATGAGAAAGACCTGGCTTTAACGCCCCGCTTAATTGGAACGCCGGGAATTGGAAAAACAACCCTGGCACTTGCCGCCGCTCGTGAGCGCCAGCAATCCGCTTACATCTATCAATGCACCGCAGATACCCGACCGGAAGATTTACTCGTCACGCCGGTTCTGGGGGAACGGGGAACAATTCAGTATCATGCCTCGCCGTTGGTTTCTGCAATGCTCACCGGCAGTATTTGCGTTTTGGATGAAGGAAATCGCATGAACGAAAAATCGTGGGCCTCGCTGGCACCACTGCTCGATCATCGGCGATATGTCGAATCGATCGTAGCGGGTATTACCATCAAGGCGTCCCCCGATTTTCGATGTGCAGTCACGATGAACGATGACGAATCGACTTTTGAAATTCCCGATTACATTCTTAGTCGCCTGCAACCAACTCTCGCACTCACCTACCCTTCTCGCGATGATGAGATGGCGATTCTGAAATATCATCTACCCTTTGCCGATGCAGACCTGATGAATCTGACCGTCGAATTCCTGCAACAGGCGCACGCTCTTAAACTCGATTTTTCCACACGGGATGGACTGAATGTTTTACGATACGCATTAAAGCGAATTGCTCAGGATCCAGAGCACCCCCTCTCACAGGAAACCGCCTGGGCCGAATCACTGGCCAATTGCCTGGGCGAAGAGGCAACAGACCTGGAAGAATTCGCCAAAAAAAGAAGCCAGGCGCTGGGAGGCAACATTCTGCCGATGGGACTGGGCGATTTCTTCTTCAACCCCGAAGACCCCCTGCATCCAGATTACGATCCAGAAGAAGACGATTTCGATGAGGAGGACGACATCTAAAGAATGAATATCTGCTACTGTAATTCTCAAAAGTTTATTCCATGTCTATTTCTCCTGAATTATTATGTCAATGCTGGTTCCTGGCAGGTCCAACTGCTTGCGGGAAAAGCGCAACCGCGATTGAACTGGCGCATCTTCTCAATGCGGAAATTCTTTCGCTTGATTCGATGGCAATCTACCGGGAAATGAATATCGGAACGGCTAAACCAACTGCCGATGAGCAATCGCAGGCACCCCACCATTTGATCGATCTGATCGAACCAAGCGAAGAATTCAGCCTGGCAGAATACATTGATCAAGCTGAAATTGTTGTACAGGAAATTTTCTCACGAAACAAAGTACCTCTCTTTGTTGGAGGGACCGGGTTGTATTTGCGTTCTGTTTTACGAGGTGTTTTCGAAGGCCCGCCCGCCAACTGGGAATTTCGTAATCTGGCCGAGCAACAAGAAAAGGAAACGCCCGGCTATCTTCACGAACAACTCTCAAAATGCGATCCCGTTTCAGCAAAGAAACTCCATCCCAGAGATCAACGGCGAATTATTCGCGCTCTGGAAGTTTATCGTCAAACCGGAAAACCTCTTTCCGAACAACAACTGCAACCAGAACTTCCTGCCGAATATCGCCCTCAAAAGGTCTTCTGGCTGCACCCAAATCGTGAATGGCTTTATGATCGAGTGAACCGCCGTGTTGATTTAATGATTGAACAAGGTCTCATCGAAGAAGTAACTCAATTATTGCAACGAAATCCTCCCCCCGGCAGAACCGCCGTTCAAGGTCTCGGGTATAAAGAAATTATTGCCCATCTACAAGAAGATGTGCCGTTGGAGAAGACTTTGGAATTGCTCAAAATGCGAACTCGCCAATTCGCAAAACGCCAGCATACCTGGTTCAGAAATATGAGTGAATGTAAAGAGATTATCGTTGAAGGAAACGAAACGGCGAAAGAACTGGCCCATAAAATTGCAGAAACAGACTGAGCATACTGGTGTTGCTCATGCAGCATCAGTGTCAACACTCATCAAAAAGATTCTATCTCCTCTGGCATTACCCCCAGTCGACTGGAGAGAACACCGAGCGTTCTTTTTTGAATTCGACTGACCTTCCCTTGTTCGATACGAGCAATCGTCTTGGCGCAGATATCTGGTTCGAAGTCTTCCCTTCGCAGACCACGCTGTTTTCGCAGTCGACGTAGCGAAGCCCCAAAAGACTGATCGTCCTGCAAGCGTTTTTTTGAAAGGCGTCTGCGAAACTCTGAGTCGTACTCGTAGAGGATTGCCTCCACGGCAGCTTCATAATCACCAAGTTGAACAGTCAACCCAGAGTCAATCACAGTACATTTTTCAAAATCTGGCTCAGTGCCGTCTCCAGACTTGGGAAACGTATCAAAAGGAACCGTTAACGACCTGAGATTTCCTCGCCAGAATGTGATTGTTTCTGTGTTACTATTCACACTACCGCCAATAAAAAGGTCCGACCGGTTCTCTGATTCAAAAACTTCAGCAAGCTCCTGTGGAGGGAGAAATCCACCATTTGCCTCGAAAGCAAGTCGATCAAATAATGATGTGAGAACAGGGATAGAATTCATGTCAAGTGGATGAATAAGCAGCCCATTCCCCAAATGAATGTTAGACTTCGATGTCAATCTCATTAAATCATTTGTCAGTTCTTCCTCATAGCTAACCCACAAAGAGTCTTTCGTGGCAGAGCGAACCGACTCACTCAGTTGCTTCTTAGAGGAAACAATTCGTGGCCGCAGAGAGAAAAAACTCGATGGACATTTCTTTCCACGGGCAAGCAGGAATATTTGAGTACGCTTCTTGCTCTCTTTGAGATTATTTGTCATCTGAATTACTCCTCATTCTCACCTGAAACGGGATTGTTCAAATACATCTGATCCCATTCGCAACATCATTGTTGACGTGTTTCTTCTCGTGAAAGTATTTTAATTAATTCTTTCGGAATTAATGCCGGGTCAGGATCATTTTCCATGAACTCCCACGTGCGGAGATTTACTCGCCAAAAAACTGTTCCTCGAATAATTGTAACATGAGGATGCTCGCGGATTTCCTTGTCGCGAATCTTCATTTTCCAGCGAGCTTTGCGAAGTGATAGTGGAAGAGGGAAATTGAAGGCCACAACTCACTCCAGAAAAACACTTGCCCTATAATGATAACATGACTATCAGTATCACGCCTTTATAATATGTCCTGTATTGAATAAAGTCAATACAGGACACATAAAAGCAGATGGCTAATCTATGGAGCAATAAAAGAAACTGGTGGACCGGATGAAATTGGCCAGAGTATTCTCACGCAAACTCCTGTTTCAGATTCGTTTTCTTCAACCGTAATAGTTCCTAGATGCAATGTGACAATTCGCCAGACTTTGCATAAACCAAAACCAAGACCGCGGCCTGCCTGGCGTCCGGAATAAAAGGGATCAAACAGATGAGCTGCTTCGCCTTGCGTTAAGCCTCGCCCATCATCTTTCACGGTAATTTCTAACGATGGTTCCGAAGACGATGCAGTGTGGATCCTCAAATCAACTTTAGTTGCCCCGGTTGATGGATGCAGTGCGTTACGAAGCAATTCAGCGATAACGGTTTGAAACTGATCGAAATCTGCATTCAGTTCGAGCTGCTCAGGTATATCGACAAAGATTTGCGGAAGCGGTTTTGACGATTGCTTTTGAAGTTGCCTGTCTAGTTTCTCAATCAGCCTGGGAATGATTTCAGGAACGTCAATTTTTTGTTTTTCTGGCAAAGGTGGATCGGCAAAGAGCATGACATCGCCAATCATATCTCGAATTCGCAACGCCTGCCCGGCAATAGTTTCGAGCGACTGCCTGTTCGCTTCGTTTTTTTCACGATTCAAAAGCAGTTGAGCGCGGCCCAGAATAACAGCCAGCGGGTTATTAATTTCATGCCCGGCTGCGGCGGCAAATTCGGTGAGAGCAGCCAGATGTTTAGGGTCTGGTGAATGTATTTTAATCTTTGTTTGTTGATGATTGCCTTTCTGTGGTTGTGTCATCATATTACTAACGGTAAAAGTTTGCGAATGACTCGCAAATTATAGAAAAACACCACTTTGGTTACGGCGGTCAGAGCTGATTTGGTTACAGCGGTCAGAGCTGACCAGCCGTGCTGGGTTGTCCATCAAACAGGAAAAAGCCGGGCATGAAACCGATGCCCGGCTATTTTGATTCTCCCTCTAATGAAACAAATTCACTACACGGGAACCGGTTCGACATCCAGTAATTTGCAGATGCGGCTCATTAACTCATCGGTTTCAAATGGTTTTTGCAGGAAATCATTTGCACCGGCTAATTTGAGTTCATCAATTTTGTCACGTTCTACCATGCCGCTGATGCAGATGATTTGAACGTCGTCCATTGTCGCATCACCACGAACTCGCTGGCAAACTTCCTTGCCGTTGATATCGGGAAGCATGACATCGAGAACGATAATATCTGGATGATACTCTTTCACCATCATCCCGGCATCAAAACCGTTGTTGGCAACACGAACATCGAAACGCCCGTCCGCTTCCATCACATCGCGAATCAATTCGACCAGTTCAACATCGTCATCGACAACCAGTGCTTTACGCTTGCCGCTTTCCAAAGCATCGGTCGGAATGCCATTGACCTTCATAAACTTGAAGAGGACATCACGCGGGATTCGCCGGAATTTTGAACCCGGCACCCGAAATCCCTTCAATTGACCAGAATCGAAACACCGAATAATTGTCTGCTGGCTGACTTTACAAATTTTGGCCGCTTCGCCAGTCGTAAAAACTGTTTTCATTTCGCTCCATCCTTAGTCCTGAACATGGTAAAGAACTCCTGTACTCAAACAAATTCTGCCAGACAAACCGCAGAACTCACAAAACAAATTCGTATTGCTGCTTGAGCTTCTTCACCAGAAATAGCTTCATCTCGCGAGGTTCCAAACGAATACGAGATGAAGAGGTCATTCACTCCATTGTTGTGACCATGGTCTTTATTCCAAACACTGCACACATAGATATGTTATTGTGCGATTAAGAAATCTGGAGACAAAACCAATTATGTGAACCGATGGACAGGAATGCCGGGTTCGCCTTTTATCCATTCGCCGTGATTGTAGCCAAACTCTCAAATTGGTCAATAGCGTTTTGGCTATCTATATTTGTCTCCCTCTTCATTCCCTGCACACTGGTCATTTCACGAATTCCCTAATAACTTCGCAGAATACCAACAATATCTGGGTTATTTGAATTCTCCAAAGGGAAAATATTTCAAAATAAACCCTCAGGGGAATCGCATTTTATTTCAAGAGAAACGAGAATAGACTATCTAATTAATCTTATTTCTATTCAGATTTCGTATTTCCAGCAGGCAAAAATTGTTGGTGAAATCAGTGATCTATCTTTTCAGGGAGTGAATTGTGGGAAAACCTTACTGGGTCGGCTTTGATCTGGGTGGCACGAAAATGCTGGCTGCTGTGTACGATAATCAGTATCAGTGTCTGGGACGAGAACGTAAGAAGACCAAAGGCTTTCAAGGAGAAAAATCAGGTCTGGAACGGATTGTCAAGTGTATTTACGATGCCATTGAAGAGGCAAATCAATCTTTGGATGACCTGCAGGCGATCGGAATTGGGTGTCCGGGACCAATCGATCCTCAGAAAGGTGTCTTGCTACAGGCTCCCAATCTGGGCTGGAAAAATGTTTCCATCGCGGACGATTTATCCAAGGAATTCAAGAAGCCGGTGGTTCTGGTAAACGATGTCGACGCGGGGGTTTACGGCGAATATCGATTTGGTGCAGGAGAGGGAGTCAAGAGCCTGCTGGGGGTTTTTCCTGGGACGGGCATTGGTGGCGGGTTTGTTCATGAAGGCGAAATTTTTCAGGGGGCAAACATTTCCTGTATGGAAATTGGACATATTCCAACGGTCCCGAATGGTCCGATTGCCTCGGCTGGTTTGCGAGGGTCTCTGGAAGCGGTTTCAAGCAGGTTAGCGATTGCCTCGCTTGTTTCTCAGGCAGCCTACAGAGGACAAGCCCCTTCAATTATTGCAAGCACGGGGACGGACCTGGCAGACATTCGAAGTGGCACCCTGGCAGATGCTCTCAAGGATGAACCAATTGTAAAAGAAATAATCGGGCAGGCGATTATTCAACTTGGAAAAAGCATGGCAGGCTTTGTGCATATCCTCGCTCCACAGCGTATTATTCTGGGGGGAGGACTAATCGAAGCGATGCCGGAATTCATGATGAAAAAAATCGAACAAGGAATGGATGAGTGGTTGCTTCCAGCATATCGGGATGTTTGCGAAATCGCAGTAGCCAAACTGGGAGATGACGCCAGTGTTCAGGGGGCAGCCGCCTGGGCCAGGCATGTTTTGGATAAAAAAAAGGATCAATGAAGGATGCCATTAAAAAGTAGGCAGCAGGCAGCAGGCAGCAGGCAGCAGGCAGCAGGCAGCAGGGTGCGTCGTGACGTACCTTTTTCATCACACGAACAAGCTGGTGCGTCACGATGCACCTTACGATAAACCGGAAACTTATTTCGGGACTATTTCCTAAAGATAGCATTTCATGGCAACGGATTCACTCCATCAAATTCGACAAGTTGCAGTGATCGAAATTGGGACCACTGCAATCAGAATGGCGATAGCAGAAGGGACTGTGCAGGGAAAAGTCCGGACACTGGAAAGCCTGACAAATCCGGTCGCGATCGGTAACGATACCTATTTGACAGGGCAGATTTCGAGATCGACCATCGAAAAGTGCGTCAATGTCTTGCGTGGTTACCAGGAAAAACTGCGTGAATACCGTTTTTTTGATATAGAAAATATTCGAGTTGTTGCAACCAGTGCGGTGCGCGAGGCTGATAATACGCTGGCCTTCATCGACCGCATGTATATTGCAACTGGTTGGGAAGTGGATGTTCTGGATGTGGCTGAGGTACACCGCATTATGTACCAGAGCATTCAATCAAAAAAGGAAAACATCACTGGCTTCGGTCAGGATCGCTGGGTCATCGCGGAAGTGGGCGGAGGAAATACTGAGTACCTGCAAATGCAACATGGCGAAATTGAATCCTCCAACGCGGTTCGCCTCGGATCATTGCGGTTACGTTCGGTGCTGAAGAAATATCACACGCCCGAAGTACAATGGTCACGCATGTTACGCAGTCATGCGCAAAAAGCACTCGCTGAAACTCGCCTGCTGCATGGAGAGATGCCAACCAAGCTGTTGTCGCTGGGGGGAGAAATGCGATTCTTCGCCTCAATTGCCCGTCCAGATTCCGATCCGGAAAAAGCGATCCGATTGCGTCTGATTGAGCTGGAGCAATTCACCGATCATATTCTCGAACAGAATGTGGATGAAGTCTCCAGAGAATATCATCTCCCGTTGCCCGATGCAGAAACATTAGGCCCTGCGCTGGTCGCGAATACTGAGTTGGCCCGGGCGCTGAAGGTTGATCATCTTTATGTGCTTTCAGCGACGTTGCGAGATGGCTTGCTTCGAGAAATGATTGATCGCGATGTCTGGTCCGATGAATTAGTCAATCAGATTGTCCGTTCTGCAACAGATGTTGGCAGGAAATTCCAATTCGACGAAGCACACGCCCAACACGTGGTCCGATTGGCCAAACTCCTGTTCAATCAACTCGAACAACTTCACGGTTTAGATCGACGTTATGAACTTTTGCTTGTGCTCTCTGCACTTCTGCACGAAATTGGCCTGTTTATCGGAACCAGTTCGTTTCATAAACATTCGATGTATTTAATTTCAAATTCCGAACTGTTTGGTTTGTCTCGAAAACAATTAACTTTTATCGGCTTAGTCGCCAGGTATCACCGCAGGGCTTCTCCCAAGGCTTCACATTCAGGCTTCACAAACCTGAAAAGGAAGGATCGTATTGCAGTTGTTAAATTGGCAGCACTACTACGTATCGCCCTGGCGTTAGATAGTTCTCGCAGCCAGCGGATTCACGATTTTGAATGCTTTGTTGAAAGACAACAACTGGTTATCACCATCCCCGAACTCACAGATCTTTCCATGGAGCAACTGGCGATTCAACAAAACGGCGGCCTGTTTCAAGATACATTCGGTATGAAAATTTTACTACGTGGAACACAAGAGGAGCAACGATTCTGGAAGTGAAGAAAGATTTGTCACTCTCGGAATGAAACCAAACTTTGACAAAGCATACCTTTCTCATGCCATTGGTCTCATGCCACAGGGAGCCTCTATTAATTCAAAATATCCTATTGAACGGAGAAGAGACATTCTTGCCTGTCCTAACCCGGATAAACCGGAACCAAACAAAGTAGGTTAGGCTTTCCAGCCTGACAAAAATAGTCTCCATCAGATTTACTCTCTGATTTACCAGTGATCCCTGTATTATTAATTGAAAGATCAGTGCAATTCGTCTCAGGCTGGAAAGCCTAACCTACGATTTATCAAAAAAATCCTGCCACTTTTACGCAGCATTTCGTTGATAAGAGCTTAAAATAGAACACGCTCAAACTAGACAGACAGGAATGTCTGTGCTCCCTTTGAATGAAATGTCTTTACTCTTGAATGAAATATCTTTACTCCTTTTGAATTACTAGAGAATCCCCATCGTCATCTTATTCGCAAAGAAATATCATGTCACATCATGCAGCACGTTTTTTTAATCGGGAATTGAGTTGGCTTCAATTCAATCAGAGAGTTCTTGATATTGCGTTATCGGCAGAGCAACCGTTATTGGAACGATTGAAGTTCCTGGCAATTACGGCTTCCAATCTCGATGAATTCTTCATGGTTCGTGTTGGCGGTTTGCAATTGCTGGCAAAAAAAAATGTGCAAAGAGTAGACGTTGCAGGAATGACCCCTGAAGAACAATTAAATAAAATCCGGAAACGTATTCGAGTGATGCTCTCGGATCAATACCGCTGCTACCGGGAAGAACTGGAGCCAGAACTTTTTGAGGCAGGAATTCGACGAGTTACTTTTGAAAAGATCACTCAAACACAATTGCGGGTGATTGAAGAACGCTTTGAGGAAGAACTGGCCTCCATTTTGTCTCCCATCGCATTATGGCCTGGCGAAGAGGTTCCGATGTTTCCAGAACCGGAATTATGTGTCGCGGTTCGACTGCAAACCAATCAAGAGAATGAAACTCCGTTTCGGTTTGTTCTTATTCCCCTGGGAAACCAGCTTCCCCGATTCCTGACATTGCCTTCAGAAACCGGGTATGAGTTCATGCTTCTGGAAGATGTTGTTGGGATGTTCGCCCAACGTTTTTTTCCTGACGAAACTGTTGTTGAAACGACTTCGTTTCGCATTTCACGCAATGCCGATTTAATTGTCAGCGAAGATGTCGCTTCCGATTTCATGGCGGAAATGGAACAGTTACTGCAAGCTCGCAAACAGAGCCATTGTGTACGGCTTGAAATTGATGCCCAGTCTTCAGCGACGATACAGGCACATTTAACACAAAGTTATCATGTTTCTCCCGCTGATGTCTATCCGATTGAAGGGCCGCTTGATCTTTCCGATATGATGCCTCTTTCCGGCCTGAAAGGTTTTGAACAACTGACCGATGAACCCTGGATTTCATATCCTTCTGAACAGATCAGTTCCAGTGAATCGATGTTTGAGCAGCTTGCAGAGAAAAGCATTCTCCTGCTGCATCCTTACGAATCGTTTGATCCGGTTATTCGATTTATTGACGAAGCCGCTGATGACCCGGATGTACTGTCAATTAAGCAGACGTTATATCGCACGAGTTCTAACAGTCCGATTGTTGCTGCTTTAATGCGGGCTGCGCAAAGTGGAAAGTATGTCACCGCGATTGTCGAATTAAAAGCGAGGTTCGATGAAGTCCGCAATATCGATTGGGCCAGGCAGCTTGAGCGTGAAGGAGTGAATGTTATTTACGGAGTGCGGCATTTGAAAACGCATGCGAAAATCTGTGTCATCGTTCGTCAGGAACCCCAGGGGATTCGGCGATATATTCATTTCGGAACGGGAAATTACAACGAGAAAACGGCAACACTTTACAGCGATGTCAGTTACATGACATCTGATTTCGATCTCGGTGCAGATGCCGTTTCATTTTTTAATGCGATCACGGGTGGGTCTTCGCCGCAGCCGTTTCATAAACTGGAAGCGGCTCCACTTGGGTTGAAATCTCGATTACTGGAAATGATCGAAATTGAAATCGATCAGGCCAACCGGGGCGGCAAGGCATTTATTCGTGCGAAGGTTAATTCGCTGGTCGATACCGAAATGATCGAAGCACTTTACCGTGCCTCTGCAGCCGGCGTGACAGTGCAACTTAATATTCGCGGAATCTGCTGTCTCAGACCGGGTGTCCCCAATTTAAGTGAAAATATCGAAGTTACCAGTATTATCGATCGGTATCTGGAACATGCCCGCATCGTGCATTTCCATCATGGCGGAGATGACCGCATCTTAATCTCCAGTGCAGACTGGATGCCCCGAAACTTGGATCGTAGAATTGAACTGCTTGTGCCGATAGAAGATGAACCATGCAAATCTCGCTTAATCAATCTTCTCGAAATTTACTTTCAGGATAACATCAAAGCAAAACGCTTAACTCCTGAAGGAGAGTACGTTTGCGTTCAAAATACTTCCCAACCGTTCCGCGCGCAAGAGTATTTCCAACAGACAATTTCTCAGCGTGTCAGGGAAATCAATCAACAGCATGTGACATTTTTTGAACCTCATAAATCCCCCTCGTAACAAAAGAGAGGCTCAGATATTTTTCAGCTTCCTGGAAGTTTCGCAATGACTTTATATTCGATGGGAACCACAAAATGAATCGGCTGCTTATGGGGATCTTTTTTGTTATTTGTTTTTCTTTTCTCACATCCTGTTCTGAAAATTCGCCTCGAAATTCATCGAAAACAATTCTGGAATCAAAAGGATTGCAG
>Ga0316208_1002071_pt1 | contig 17119 bp, 14 predicted proteins | sample 3monopyrite_MG_FD_204944 | JGI IMG/M metagenome (GOLD analysis project Ga0316208, IMG submission 204944) | Microbial mat bacterial communities from mineral coupon in-situ incubated in ocean water Damariscotta River, Maine, United States -... | ecosystem: Environmental > Aquatic > Marine >...
CTGTGGCCGCAGGGCGCGACCCGGTCGCACCGCCACCGCCCCCCATGCCAAGGCCGCCACCCTCAGAGCGCTGCAACAGCACAGTACCGATCAGGCTGAGCGCAAGGATCAGGTGGATGATAAGGACGACGTTTTCCATTTCAGGCCTTTCGGGGCGATCGCGAACACGCGGTATCTAAAAGCTGCGGGACAATCCCGCAACCCCTGAAACCATGCTTATTCGTCGATGTCGTCCACGTCTGCCTGTCCGCTCAGACGTCGCCGGACAATCGACCACGACAAGCCAATCGCCAATACCACCGACAAGGCCACGATCCCGATCCATGTGTTGATGGTGGGGTCGGCAAAGCTGACCACACCCTGATCGAACAGCACCCATAGCACTGTGCCGACCACCGCAAGGATCAGGATCATCCCAAACAGACCGATCGACCGCAAGGTTGCCCGCAGATAGATGATATAGCCCACCAGCAAGATCAGCCCGAAAAGCGCCGTCAGTGACAGGCGGGTTTCATAATTCACCATGCTCCAGCGCACATAATTCCACTCGGTCGGGTTATATGTTGCTGCCAGCAGTACGAACGCAAAGATCCAGCGGATGATAAAACCCATGATAAGCCTCACTTCTTTGTGGTGCCGTGACAATGCTGCCTCATCACGTCGCTGTCCAGCCAGACATTTTGCGGTTTCCCAAGATCAAGCGCCCCGATATAGGGGGCACGCTGGTCTGTGAAGAAAGAGAATCTAATGGCAAATGTTGTGGTCGTCGGCGCCCAGTGGGGCGATGAAGGCAAAGGCAAGATCGTTGACTGGCTCTCGGAGCGGGCCGATGTGATCGCGCGCTTTCAGGGTGGGCATAACGCGGGCCATACGCTTGTGATCGATGGCGAAGTGTTCAAGCTGAACGCGCTGCCCTCGGGTGTTGTGCGCGGCGGCAAGCTTTCGGTGATTGGCAATGGTGTGGTGCTGGACCCCTGGCATCTGGTCAAGGAAATCGCCTCGATCCGTGCGCAGGGGGTTGTGATAGACCCGACAACCCTGATGATCGCCGAGAACACGCCGCTGATCCTGCCCATTCATGGTGAGTTGGACCGCACCCGCGAAGAGGCCGCGAGCAAAGGCACCAAAATCGGCACAACCGGCCGTGGCATCGGCCCGGCCTATGAGGATAAGGTTGGTCGCCGCTCTGTGCGCGTCGCTGATCTGGCGGATGATGCAACCCTGGAGGCCCGCGTTGACCGTGCCTTGCAACACCACGACCCGCTGCGCAGAGGGCTTGGCATTGAACCTGTTGACCGTGACGCGCTGGTCGCGCAACTCAAAGAGATTGCCGCCGAAATCCTGCCATTTGCTGCACCGGTCTGGAAAGTGCTCAACGAAAAGCGCAAGGCAGGCAAGCGTATCCTTTTTGAAGGCGCGCAAGGGGCGTTGCTGGATATCGACTTTGGCACCTATCCGTTTGTGACATCCTCGAACGTCATCGCAGGGCAGGCCGCCACGGGCGTCGGCGTTGGCCCCGGCGCGATTGATTATGTATTGGGCATCGTCAAAGCCTATACAACCCGCGTCGGCGAGGGGCCTTTCCCGACAGAACTGGACGATGACGACGGCCACAGGCTTGGCACAAGGGGCCATGAGTTTGGCACAGTGACCGGGCGCAAGCGGCGCTGCGGGTGGTTTGATGCGGCTCTGGTCCGTCAGACTTGTGCAACATCAGGTGTGACCGGTATCTCATTGACAAAGCTTGATGTTCTGGATGGATTTAAGACGCTGAAGATTTGTGTGGGTTACGAGTTGGACGGTGAAACGATGGACTATCTGCCAACGGCTGCGGATCAACAGGCGCGCTGCAAGCCGGTTTACGAGGACATCGAAGGATGGGCCCAATCCACCGAAGGCGCGCGGTCCTGGGCGGACTTGCCCGCACAGGCGATCAAATACGTGCGCCGCATTGAAGAGTTGATCCAATGCCCCGTTGCGCTCGTTTCCACTTCACCTGAAAGAGAAGACACCATTCTGGTGACAGACCCCTTCGCGGATTGAGGATACATGGGATATAAAGCACGTAAAAGACTGGCGATATTTGTGCTGGTGATAGGCCTGCCAGCCTACATTGTTCTGGCGGTCACGATCATGAGCTACATGATGACGCAAGAAGCGCGATTCCCGCTGTTGGTTGAACTTCTGGTCTATGTCGCGCTCGGCATTGGCTGGGCATTCCCGCTGAAATGGGTGTTCAAGGGGATCGGACAGGCTGATCCTGACGCGCCGCCCCCGCCGCAGGAATAATCGTCACATCAACAAAAAAGCGGAGCCCGACGGCTCCGCTTTTTTTTCTTCGTTGTCTGCGCGAAGGTCAGCCCTGCGCAGCCTTATGCCCGTCTGGACGATACTGTGAATTGTCGGCAACCTGGAACCGGCCGTTTTGCAGTTTGACCAGACGCGCCAGACGCAGAAGGCGGCCAAAGCTGCGCAACCCGTCCTCGCGGGAAATGTCCATACTTGAGGCCGATTGCACGAGCTTCATGACCTGCGGGCGGGAAAAATCATCTTCCCCCTGCACAAAACAGATATAGGCACCTGCGGCTTCCATTTGATCAACCAGATCGGTTGCACCATGCGACGCTGCAAATTCCGCAAAACCGCTTGCAGATGGTTGCACGCCTGTTTCCTTCAGGGTCGCAATCTTGCGCAGGCGCTCCGAAGCGGCCTCTGTAGGGCCGGCACTTTCGACGGCAGGCTGTGGTTTCGCGTCAGGATCAAGGGTGCTGGCACCGGGTTTGACCTCTTGCGATTTCACCAGCTTCAGAGGAGGGGCCGCATTGCCTTCGCCCCTGTCTTTGGCGTCATGTGCCCCCAGATCGTCCTTGTAAACCTCATCCGGGTCGCGCTTGTCCGTGCCTTTGTCGCCAAGCTGGCGCGCCGCCTCTGTTGCTGCGACGGCCGCTTTCAGTTGGGCAAATGCGTCACGGTGACGGCGGTTTTCCGGCTGGTTGAGGTGCTGATCTGTCTGCGACATGATCCGGCTCATCGCATCTTCGACGTGGCGTGGCAGGCCACGACGGGCAAATTCATTGCCGCGCCGTGCTGCGATTTCGGCTTCGACCTTTGCGACCTCTTTCTCAAGATCAAACTCGTCATCATCATTGTAGTCGTCATGATCGACTTCATCGCTGGCATCATCGTCTGATGTCAGCACCAAAGGTGGCTCTTCGCTTGTCGCCGTCTCATCCTCTTGCGCCGCTATGGCGTCGTCCGCGGTGTCGCTAGCAAGCGGTTCGTCCGTGTCCTCAAGGACGTCGTCCTCAAGATCATCGGCGTTCTCTGCCGCCATGTCAGTGTCAGCATCCATCGCGAATGCCTCTTCGTCCATCGTATCAACTGCGTCGTCGTCAGCGGACTCTTCTGACATCTCCAAAACAGGCTCTTTGTCAACGTCAAGCTCACCGAAGTCAGGTTCTTGCGCAACCTCAGGCTCTTCGTCAACGTCAAGCTCATCGACGTCAGGCTCTTCTGCAACCTTGGGGTCTTCGGCAACCTCTGGCTCATCGACCTCAAGCTCTGTGCCTTCAACTTCGAATGTATCGCGCGCCATGTCCGGCTCAGGTTGGTCACCGGAATCCATGATCTCGTCAGACTCGATTTCCTTCTCGTCTAAGTCACTGAAAACATTGAATGTATCGTCGTTTTGGTTTTCATCACCGAATACCATTTCCGTCTCGTTCAGGGCCGGCTCTTCTGCCTGATCTGCCGCGCTGTCTTCTTGCTCAACCTGTTCCGGTTCGGATGTCTCGGTTGCAACCGTTGTTGTATCGGCGGTCTGCTTCACCAGCTCAGACAAGCGCTGAGACAGTGGGTTGGCGGCGGGTGTTTCAGCAGCAGGCTCGCTCAGATCCTCGGCGAACTCTTCGGATGGCGCGGTCGTCTTGCGCGTGGCGGCGTCGCGCATGCGCTGCAGCTTGCCTGCCACGCTCGACATATCTACAAAATAGGACCCTTCCTCGGGTTCGTTTTCCTGAGAGGGGGGATCTTGGGTGTTGTCCTCGGCCGCATCATCCTTAAAGCTATCCTCAGCAGCGGCCAGATCTGCGTCGGCATCCTCTTTGCGGACGCGCAGGCTGACGGCATTGCCATTGCTTTCTACATCGACAGGCACACCGGTCTGTTCTTCGGTCAGCCGGGCAAGGGTGGCCATATCGGGCGCTTGCGGCTCGGTATCCATAAAGAGGTCGTGCCCCGCCAGCTCGTGAAAATACGACACAACCATCTTCATGGTTTCGACAGAATCTTCGAACCCTTCCAGGCGGCAGGAAAAACTGCCGTAGGTCACATCAAGAATTTGATTGTTTTCGTCCATGAATACACGCTTTCTCTCGTTTTACAGCGGCGGCCCGCTGGACACGCTCTGGTTCTTACCTGAAAACAACAACACGTTCCATTCAGGATCATATTGTGACCCTTTTGAGGAATGTTTGTGAATAGAGGTGCAATCTTTGCCATACGAACCGATTGTTGCAAGTGATAACCCAGTCTGTTTTGTCGGAGGAGCCGCAATCGCCGAGGATGCGATTTCGGCGGTATTCGCCCATGTTGCGGCCTTTATAGCGGTCGATGGCGGGGCGGATCACCTGTTGGCGGCATCCGTGACACCGGCGGCAGTTGTGGGCGATCTTGACAGCTTGTCGGATCGGGCGCGCGCCATATTTGCTGATCAATTGTGTCATGTGGCCGAGCAATCGACAACGGATTTTGAAAAGGCGCTGGTTCGGGTGGCGGCACCTGTGGTGCTGGCGCTTGGGTTCACGGGCGGTCGAATTGACCATATGCTCTCGGTGCTCAACGTGATGGCACGCTTTTGGGATCGCGCGATTGTTCTGGTCGATCCCAATGACGTCTGCTTTGTGGCGCGATCAGGCCGCACGGTTTTTCATGCCGATCAGGGCACGCGGATTTCTCTGATGCCTCTGGGCGCTGCCACGGTCTCGGTCTCCGGGGTCGTCTGGCCCTTTGCGGCGACGCGAATGACACCAAGCGGGTTTACCAGCCCGTCAAATGCAGCCTTGGGCGGGCAGGTGGCAATCGAGACCGATGGCCCGGTGCTCGTCACACTCCCGCGCCTGCTCTTGCCGACTGCATTGCAAGCCGCCGTTCGCGCAGAATAATGTAAAGACCGGCACCGACGGTCAGAAAGATACCAACCGCCGCAAGGCCATTCGGTAAATCCGCAAAAATCAGCCAGCCGATCGCTGTGCCAAACGGGATTTCCAGATATTGCATCGGGGCCAGCGTTGATGCCGGCGCAAACCGCAGACTCCAGGTCATGAAAAGATGCGCGATAGTCCCGATCAGACCCAACGCGAAAAGCAGCATCCAGGTGCGCGGGTCAAACTGCAATGAAACCTCGCCGGAAATCATAGACTGGATCAGAAGAACGGCAAGCAGCATCACACTGGCTTGAAGGCCGCTGATGGCCTGCAATCTGATCGGATCAATGACGCGCGCAATCTTACGCGTTGTCATCATGAAAAGTGCAAAGACCAGAGCAACCCCCAAGGGCAGCAAGGCCGGATACCCGACTTCGGCAAAGTTTGGCTGGATGACAAGAAGCGTGCCAATAAACCCGGTGGTACAGGCCACCATCCGGTGCAGCCCGACCTCTTCACCCATCGCAAAATGGCCGAGCAGCAGCAGGATGAAAGGCATCACAAAGGCAATGGCCAGCGCATCGGCCAGCGGCAGATAGCGCAACGCGCTGAACATCAGGCTGATCCCCAAAATATGCAAAACGGTGCGCACCAGCGACCAGACCATCACCCCCGGAGGCAACCGCAGCCGCTGCGGGCCTCGCAATGCCAGCGGCAACAAAACCGCAGCCTGCACAGCAAAGCGGACAAAGACCAGCACCGACAGCGCAACGGTCCCGCCGAGGAATTTTGCAATGCTGTCACCCAAAGGGGCCAGCACACAAAAAGCCAGCATCAGAATGACACCCAAGAATGGTCGGTCGGTGGTCATGCAGGCAACCTAAGGGCAGAACGCCCAGGCAGCAATCGCAGCCCCCCTCATCATCTTGCCCAAAATACTCCCGCCGGAGGCATCAAGGGTTGCAATCACAAGCCGTCGCTAGCAGTTCGGCACGTTCACCGCCAAACCACCCAAAGCGGTTTCCTTGTACTTCTCGCTCATGTCCACGCCGGTCTGCCGCATCGTTTCAATAGCAACATCAAGCGAGACAAGATGCACCCCGTCCCCGCGCAACGCCAATGACGCCGCCGAAACCGCCTTGATCGCGCCCAATCCATTACGTTCGATGCAGGGCACCTGCACAAGCCCCCTGACCGGATCACAGGTCATGCCCAGATGATGCTCCAGCGCGATTTCGGCCGCGTTTTCAACCTGTTCCGGCGTGCCGCCAAGAACGGCCGCAAAGCCGGCTGCGGCCATGGCAGCGGCACTTCCCACCTCGGCCTGACACCCGCATTCCGCACCTGAAATCGAGGCGTTGTATTTGATCAGCCCGCCGATCGCTGCGGCCGTCAGCAAGAATTCTGGCACCCGCGCCGCCGCAGCCCCCGGGACATGATCCAGCCAATAGCGGATCGTGGCCGGGATCACCCCCGCGGCCCCGTTGGTGGGTGCTGTCACCACTTGCCCGCCGGCTGCGTTTTCCTCGTTCACGGCCATGGCGTAGGTGGACATGAAATCGTTGATTGTATGCGGCGCGGTCAGGTTCATTCCGCGCTCGGCCTGCAAGGCATCATGAATGCCCTTGGCACGCCGGCGCACATGCAGCCCGCCGGGCAACACACCATCGGTTTCCAGCCCGCGCGTGATGCAGGCGTTCATGACCTCCCAAATCCGGGAAAGCCCCCTGTCCAGATCGGCCCCGGGCATGCGCGACAATTCGTTGGCGCGCTTCATCTCGGCGATGCTCTTGCCGGACATATCGGCCATGCTCAGCATGTCCTGGGCAGTGTGAAAGGGGAAGGGAACCGGCGCGCCGGTATCGGTATCCTTGCCGGCGTTCAATTCGGCTTCGGTCAGCACGAAACCGCCCCCGATGGAATAATAGGTGACCTGCGTAATCACGTCGCCTTGGGCATCGGTGCCCCGCAGGATCAGCCCATTGGCATGACCGGGCAGGGCGGGCCCGTAGTCAAAGATCAGATCATCTTCGGTGTGAAACTTCAGCGTTCCCAGACCAGCGGGGGCAACTGTCTGTTCGGCCTTGATCCGCGCCAATTCGGCTTCGGCTTTTTCGGCGTCATAATCATCGGCCCGAAACCCCGCCAGACCAAGGATCACGGCGCGGTCCGTCGCATGGCCCACACCGGTAAACGCCAGACTGCCGTAAAGCGAGGCCTGCACGCCCGCCACCCCAAAGGGTTGCGCGCGCAAATGGTCCAGAAACCGGGCGGCAGCAACCATCGGGCCAATGGTGTGCGAGGATGACGGGCCAACACCCACCTTGAACATATCGAAAACAGACAAAAACATGCTAGAGCGCCGATCCTTCAGGTGGGTTGCAAGCGGAGGGGGCGGAAAAAGGCGTCGTGCCCAGCCCTTCGGCCTGTGCTGCGATGCGCACATTCTCGCGCATTTCAAAGCGTTGCGCAAATGTGTGCAGGCGCGGCCAGTTTGTCAGGTCAAACCATGTTACTCCGCCACCATAAAGGGCGGCCCATCGCAGCATCGGCGCAAGGTAGCAGGCATGAATGCTGGGGGCGTCCTGCTCAAGCCATCCAACGGTGTCGGCGACACAAAGCAGGTCAAGATGCGCCCCAAGCCGCTGCCCGGCCATCCGGTGCGTGGGGCGGGTGTCACCATCGGCGTAATGGCCGGGATAGAACATCATCCGCAGAGTGGGATGCAGCGTGTTGGCCAGCCAGATCATCCACTGTATCGCATGCATTCGCCCTGGTGCACCGATTGCAGGCATCAACTGTTCTTGCGTTTCAGCAAGCCACAAAAGGATCGCGGCGGTTTCAAAAACCGGGCCTTTCGGCGTTTCCAGAACCGGGATCAACCCATTGGGATTCAAAGCCAGAAAGCGATCTGACTTATGGCCCATTCCAGCCCGGTCAACCAGCACGGTTTCATAGGCCAGTCCCAACTCCTCCAAGGCCAGACGCACGCAAAGCGAAGCGTTGTCGGGGGCATAGTGCAGGCGCAGGTCATCAATCATGAACGATACCTAGCGGATCAGTTTTGGCACCAGCTTGCCAAATGCGACCCTTTGACAGGAAAAACACGCCTGATCCGGGACCGCCTGACATATCGTTAATTGAGGTCTCGCACCTTGTCTCAATCTTGCCTATAAACTTATCAGGTAGATTTTTTGGAGTGGGTCTTTTGTCCAGTGAACTAACCCCCATCGACAAGGCAAAATTCGTCGCCGCGAAACAGGCAACAGAATATGTAGAGTCTGGCATGAAAGTCGGCCTTGGCACAGGGTCAACCGCGGAATGGTTTGTGCAGTGTCTTGGCGAAATGGTACGCGAAGAAGGGCTCAAGATTAAAGGCGTCCCGACGTCGAAACGCACCGCACGGCTGGCCCGGAAAGTCGGGATCGACGTGATCACGCTCGAAGAGGCGAAATGGCTGGATGTGACCGTTGACGGCACCGACGAATATGACACGGACCTGACCCTGATCAAAGGTGGCGGCGGCGCGCATCTGCGCGAAAAGGTCGTCGCGACGGCAAGTGACCGCATGATCGTGATTGCCGACGCCAGCAAGAAAGTCGATGCACTCGGCGCCTTTCCCCTGCCTGTGGAAGTCATCCCCTTCGGGCTGCCAGTCACACAGACCCTGATCGAGGAGATGCTGACCAGCGTGGATGTTCTGGACCGCAGCGTTGTTTTGCGCATGGACGGTGATGCCCCGTTTGTGACGGATGAGGGCAACCATATTCTTGATCTGCACCTCAAACGCATTGGCAATCCGCGCCAGCTGAGCCTTGTGATCAATCAGATCCCCGGAGTTGTCGAGAACGGCCTGTTTATCGACATCTGCGATATGGTCATTGTGGGCCACGGTGACGGCCGCGTCACGACCCGCGATATCACCAATAACACGGCCAATGTCGTGCGCTTTGATGTGCTGGATGATGACAATATCTTTTCTGATATCGCGGATTAATCCCAAAGCATGAATTTCAAGCGCGCCTTCCGCCTTCCAGATATCGCAAGAGATCGTCGTGCATCTTGTGGTTTCAGGTTTTTGAACCCACATGCAGGGGATGCTGTTGCGACCGTGGTGCAGCCCGCCTGCCAGTTTTTACCATCAAGCCTCTCGCAAGCAGAAAGCGAAGCCCTGATATGACTTTTGATTATGATCTGTTCGTTATTGGTGGCGGCTCTGGCGGTGTGCGCGCGGCGCGTGTTGCGGCCGCCACCGGCGCGAAAGTCGCTCTGGCCGAGGATTCGCGCATGGGCGGCACCTGTGTAATCCGGGGCTGTGTGCCCAAAAAGCTGATGGTCTTTGCGTCAGGCTATTCGGAAATGTTTGATGATGCCCGCGCCTATGGCTGGGACGTGCAGAACGGCGCCTTTGACTGGCCCAAGTTCAGCACGACGCTGAACACAGAACTTGACCGCCTTGAAGGGGTTTACCGCAAGATGCTGGCTGGCTCGAACGTGGAAATCTTTGATGCAAGGGCAAAGCTGAAAGACCCGCACACCGTCGCGCTATCCACCGGCCAAGAGGTGACGTCCAAGCATATTCTGGTGGCGACCGGCGGTCGTCCGGTCGTTCCTGACATGCGCGGGTCTGAATTGGGGATCACCTCGAACGAGATTTTTCAGATGAAAAGATTGCCCAAGTCGATCCTGATCATCGGCGGTGGGTATATTGCGTCTGAATTTGCAGGCATTCTGAACGGATTTGGCGTCGAAGTGACCCAATTCTACCGCGGCGCCCAAATCCTGCGCGGCTTTGACGATGAGGCCCGCGGCCTTGTCGCCGAAGGGATGCGCGCAAAAGGTGTTGATCTGCATCTGGGTACTAACATTGTCGAAATGCGCGCTGCCACGGTCGAAGATCTGGCTGGTGTGCATGAAGGCGTTCCAATGGACAGCGGCAAACCTGCCACCTACCCGCATATGGCGGCAAAACATGGCATTTGGGTCAAAGCGACCAACGGCACCGAACGTTGCTATGATCAGGTTTTGTTTGCGACCGGGCGCACCCCCAACACCGATGATCTGGGGCTGGAGGCCGCAGGCGTTGAAATCGGGCGCTGGGGCGAAGTTGTGGTTGATGAATACAGCCAAACCGCCGCGCCTTCGATCTATGCCATCGGTGATGTGACCAACCGCGTGCAACTGACCCCGGTAGCGATCCGCGAAGGGATGGCGTTTGTCGAAACCGTCTTTAAGGGCAATCCAACGCCGGTGGATCACAGCTTGGTGCCGTCAGCTGTATTTACCCAGCCTGAACTGGGCACGGTGGGGCTGAGCGAAGAAGAAGCGCGCGAGAACGAACGGGTCGAGATATACTGCAGCTCTTTCAAACCTATGAACCACGCTTTTGCGGGACGCGAAGACAGGGTATTGATGAAACTGGTGGTCAGCGAAAAAACCCGCAAAGTCCTGGGCTGTCATATCGTTGCAGATCACGCCGGCGAGATGATCCAACTGGCAGGGATTGCAGTTAAAATGGGGGCAACAAAGGAAGATTTTGATCGGGTCGTCGCCGTGCACCCCACGATGGCCGAAGAACTGGTGACAATGAAGGAACCCATGCGCACGGCTTGATTTCGACAAATCAGACCACACATGGCAAAAGGAAGCCCGTGATGAATGGGCATCGCTGAAAGGAAGCGTAGAAAACAATGGCTGGAAATAACGGTGGCCCTTGGGGCGGCGGTGGAAACAACGGCTCTGGTGGTGGTGACGATGACGACCGCAAAGGTGGTGGTCAGAGACCTGGCAATGACGGTCCGGGCATTCCCGAGATTGATGAACTGGTAAACAAGGGCCGCGAGCAATTGCGCGTGCTGATGGGCGGTGGCGGCGGTGGCGGCAACCGGTCCGGCAGCGGCGGCGGCGGTGGCCCGCAGATCACGCGCGGGACCATCGGCATCGGCGTGGTCATTGCCCTTGTTGGCTGGCTTGCTGCGTCTTTCTACACGGTCCGGCCTGAAGAACGCTCGGTCGAGCTTTTCCTTGGCGAGTTTCTTGACATTGGCGAATCCGGTCTGAACTTTGCCCCCTGGCCCCTTGTGAGCCGCGAGATCATTGCAACGACGACGGAACGCAACATCGACATTGGCACCAGCCTGTCGGGTATGGACGCGGGCCTGATGCTGACGGGTGACGAAAACATCGTCGATATCGACTTTCAGGTCGTCTGGAACATCACTGATCCGCAGCAATATCTGTTCAACCTCGCAAATCCACCGCAAACAATTGAAGCCGTTGCAGAATCCGCGATGCGCGAGATTGTTTCACAGTCCGAGCTTGCGCCGATCCTCAACCGTGACCGCGGTGTAATCGCGAACCGGCTGCGTGATCTGATCCAGTTGACGCTTGATAGCTACGATTCTGGTGTGAGCATCATTCGTGTCAACTTTGATAAGGCAGACCCGCCAGAGCCGGTTATCGCCTCTTTCCGTTCGGTACAGGATGCCGCGCAGGAACGTGACCGTGTGCAAAACGTGGCTGACGCCTATGCCAATCAGGTGGTTGCCGAGGCACGCGGTCAGGCAGCACAGATCCTTGAACAAGCCGAAGGGTACCGCGCCCGCGTGGTCAATGAAGCCGAAGGTGAGGCAAGCCGCTTCACGGCCGTTTTGGAAGAGTACAACAAGGCCCCGGTCGTCACACGCAAGCGTCTTTACCTTGAGACAATGGAAGGCGTCCTTGGCGGCGTTGACATCATCCTGCTTGACGAAGGCGAATCCGGCGGACAGGGCGTTGTCCCTTATCTGCCGCTCAATGAACTGCGTCGCAATGCGACCGGAGGAGCAAACTAATGCGTAAGTCAGCAATCCTTCTGCCCGCTGCCGTTGTGCTGCTTATTGCCGCGCTGTCATCGGTCTTTATCGTGGACGAACGCCAAAAGGCGCTGGTTCTGCAATTCGGTCAAATCGTGAGGGTGAAGGAAGATCCCGGTCTGGGCTTCAAGATACCTTTGATCCAAGAGGTCGTGCGCTATGACGACCGTATTCTCAGCCGTGATCTTGATCCATTGGAGGTCACCCCCTCTGATGATCGGCGTCTGGTTGTCGATGCCTTTGCCCGCTACCGCATCGTCGATGTCGAGCAGTTCCGCCGCGCCGTTGGTGCCGGTGGTGAGGCGGCAGCCGAACGCCGCCTTGACAGTATCTTGCGCGCTCAGACACGTGAGGTGCTGGGTTCGGTCTCGTCCAACGACATTCTGTCGGTGGACCGGGCTGCGCTGATGCTGCGCATTCGTAACGGTGCGATTGCCGAAGCGCGCGCGCTGGGCTTGCAGGTGATTGACGTGCGCCTCAAACGCACTGACCTGCCGCCGGCAAACCTCAGCGCCACATACGAACGTATGAAGGCAGAACGTGACCGCGAAGCCGCCGACGAACGCGCCCGAGGTAACGAAGCCGCGCAACGTATTCGTGCGCTGGCAGATCGTACGGTCATCGAACTGGTGTCCGAGGCACAGCGCGAAAGCCAGATCATTCAGGGTGAGGCCGACGCCCGCCGGAACGGGATTTTCGCGGATGCCTTTGGTGCCGACCCGGAGTTCTTTGAATTCTACCGCTCCATGACTGCCTATCAGCGGTCTTTGCAGGCGGGCAATGCAACAATGGTCCTGTCGCCCGACAATGAGTTCTTTAACTACCTCAAGTCTGATCAGGGACGTCAGAGCGAATAACGCTCAGGGGTTTAACAAGGATTCAGCAAGGGGGCCGGCCACTAGGGCCGGCCCTTTCGTTTTTGCAAGCCAATGTGGCGCTCCGCGTCTGGTGAAACGGCAAGAATGAACATGCGGGCGTTGCGGATAAGGCCGCTCTGGCCCCGCGAATGAGAATTATTGCAGGAAATGCACGACACCTCACATCCTCTTGAGCAATGGTGTGAGAAGTTTGCGTTGCACATTCTGCGCCCTACATAGAACATCAGATATTGAAGGGGCCGCAACAGCGCACCCCATGTTCAGAACAAAGGAGATCTGCCCCGTGGAGTCCAAGGCAATCGCAATCCAACAAGACCAATATCGCGCCCGCCGTTTGCTCTATGCGCTGGCGACCGCATTGGCCGTCGCTGTCGCGATGGTTCTGGCGCAGGTAACATTCGCCGTTGCGCAGGAACGCCCCGCGTCCTTCGCTGATCTGGCCGAGCGGGTCAGCCCCGCCGTGGTCAACATTACAACAAGCACAACCGTGGCCGGGCGGACCGGTCCGCGTGGCCTTGCCCCGGAAGGGTCTCCGTTTGAGGATTTCTTCAACGATCTGGAGCGTGGCCCCGGTGAAGGCACTCGCCGTTCGTCGGCGCTGGGTTCGGGTTTTGTCATCTCTCAGGATGGCTATATCGTCACCAATAACCATGTGATCGACGGTGCCGACGAAATCCTGATCGAATTCTTCCCCGGTGGTGAACCCGGTGTGCCTGCCGAAATCATCGGTACTGACCCCAATACGGACCTCGCGGTTCTGAAGGTCGACCTTGAAGATCTGCCGTTTGTGGACTTCGGTGACAGCAATGCAGATGGATCCCGTGTGGGTGACTGGGTGATGGCTGTCGGCAATCCGCTTGGGCAGGGGTTCTCTGTGTCCTCTGGTATCGTGTCTGCGCGCAATCGCGCACTTTCGGGTACTTATGACGACTATATCCAGACCGATGCCGCCATCAACCGTGGCAACTCTGGTGGTCCGCTGTTCAATATGGACGGTGATGTCATTGGCGTGAACACAGCGATCTTGTCGCCCAACGGTGGCTCTATCGGGATTGGTTTTGCGATGTCGTCGGCCGTTGTCTCAAACGTTGTCGATCAGTTGATCGAATTCGGCGAAACCCGCCGCGGTTGGCTGGGTGTGCGCATTCAGGATGTTGCACCTGATATGGTAGATGCCATCGACGGTCTTGATCTGGCCCGTGGCGCTCTGGTCACCGACGTGCCTGCCGGACCGGCAGAAGATGCGGGCATGCTGGCGGGTGATGTCATCGTGAACTTCGACGGCGTGCAGATCGAGGACACCCGCGAGTTGGTGCGTATCGTCGGCAACTCGCCTGTCGGCAAAGAGGTGCCAGTCTCGGTGTTGCGCGATGGTGATATGGAAGATTTGGTCGTGGTGCTGGGGCGTCGCGAAACATCAGAAGCCGTGGCATTCCCTGCATCCACCCAAGAGCCTGAGTCGGAATCTTCTGAGATACTGGGCTTGTCCTTGTCGGAAATCACGCCAGAGCTGAGCGATCAGTTCTCGCTGACAATTGACACCGGTTTGGTCATCACCGCCATCGACCCAGATTCAGAGGCCGCATCCAAAGGCTTGCTGGAAGGCGATGTGATCACCGAAGCCGGTCAGCAGGCTGTGGCGACCGTCGCTGACCTGTCCGAGCGGATCGAAGCGGCAACCGATGCGGGGCGCAAATCGCTTCTGCTCCTGGTGCGTCGCGGCGGCGATCCCCGCTTTGTAGCGCTCGTTTTGGAAGAGTAAGCCTCTTTTCGAATGCGATTGAAAAAGGCGGTCCCGTTCGGGGCCGCCTTTTTCATTGGTCAGACCGTAACGGTGTCGGCCTGGCGTGCATTATAGATGACCAGCAGGATCACAACTGCCACAGCGATCAGTTGCACCCACAGCGGCGCAGGCCAGATACTGGCGGCACCTCCGACCCCGGCGACAATGCGCAACGGCACATTCAACGGCTTCTCCATACACCCTTGCAGCGCTCCGGCTAGCCCATAAATCCCGACTACGCCAAAGGCGAAGATCAGCAGCATGACGCCCCAATCGCCTGACAGGAATGGCGTATAGGCCATCATCAGCGGCACGATATAGAGGCCCTTGGCCAGCTTCCAACTGGCAAAGCCGGTCGCCATCGCCGGGGCTTTGGCAATGGCTGCCGCGGTAAAGGCCGCCAATGCGACAGGGGGGGTCACGTTGCTGTCCTGACTAAGCCAGAAGATGATCATATGCGCCGACAGGATGGCGGCGATGGCCACTTCCTGCGGAACAACCAGATCGCGCAAAGGGGCCGCGATCTCAAGTGGGAGCACTCGAATGATATCGCGTGCCTCCTCGCTCGTCAGCGGCCCGGTCAGCACCGACGGGTCCGGCACCCCGAACATCAGCACCGCATTGCCGGCGTCACCCAGCGTGCCTGCGGCCAAAGCCTCGATCACGAAGCGGTCCGAGATCATGCCGGCAAGGGCAGGGGCCGAGAGGGTTGCCAGCACGATATAGGCGGCCGTCACCGGCAGGCCCATGCCCAGAACAAGGCTCGCAATGGCGACCATGACGATTGCGATCAGCAGGTTGCCACCCGCCCATTCCGCGATCATCAGGCTGAATGTGTTGCCAATACCCGCCGTGGCGATGACGTTGACCACAAGGCCAATAGAGGTGAGCAACACGGCGGTCATGATCATCCCCTTGGTGCCCATGACGAGCGCCTCGAACACCGCGCGCGGACCCATCGGGTTCTGCGTCAACCAGCTGGATGCGATGACCGCAAGAATGCCAAAGACAGCCGCATAGCTTGGTGTGAACCCCGAAACCAACAGCCAGATCAACATCCCGATGGGGATCACAAAGCTGGCGCCGCCTTTCTTGAAAGCAGACACGATGGTCTCACCATCGCTCTCCATCGGCTTGAGGTTCAAACGGCGCGCCTCGATCCGCACGAAGAAAACGACTGACAGAAAGTACAGCAAGGCAGGCAGAGCCGCGACCGCAACGATCGTCTCGTATGGGATCTGGGTAAAGCTCGCCATGACGAAAGCACCCGCGCCCATGATGGGCGGCATCAGTTGACCGCCCGTCGAAGAGGCGGCCTCGACCCCGCCGGCAAACTTGGCTGGAAACCCCGCCTTTTTCATCAGCGGGATCGTGATGACCCCGGTTGATGCGGTATTGGCTACGGCAGAGCCCGAGATTGTCCCGGTCAGGCCAGAGGCGATCACCGCCACGATGCCCGGACCGCCAACCAGACGCCCTGCAATGGCGCGAGCAATGTTGATGACAAAATCACCCGCACCAGAGCGCAGCAGGAACGCCCCGAAGATGATGAACAGGAACACGAAGGTCGATGAAATACGGGCAATCGTGCCAAACATCGCGTCATCACCAAAGATTGAACGGAAGGCAATGGATTCCCAGCTGAGACCGGGAAAGGAAAACACCCCGCCCACCAGCTGCCCCCACCACCCGATGTAGGTGATTGAGATGATAATCAGACCGGGGATCACCCAACCGGTCAGACGGCGCGTCAACTCGGTCCCACCAATGATGGCGATCACAGCGGCGATCCAATCAAGGGTCGAGAATTTGACACCCCGGTCATAGATGCCCTGTTCTGCGTAGGGCAGATAGATTGCGGCCATGGCGACCAGCACACCGAGCGTCAGATCAAAGGCCAGCATCGGTTTGCTGCGCGTCTTGCCTCTGATCAGCGGATTCAGGACAGCCGCAAGAAAGGCAAACCCTGCAAAGTGGTAGGCGTTGCGCTGAAATTCGGAAATGATCGGGTCAAAGGCCACATAGATGTGCCCAACCGCGATCAAAAAGCAAAGAATGGAAAGGGCAGCATTGGTCAGCCCGGTAAAGTCGCGCTGCAAGGCGACTTCGGCTGGGGTTTCATCAGACATATTTGCCCCTTTGGATGCAAAACGGCCCGCGTCATTGTTGGCGCGGGCCGTGGTCGGCTTAGTTTGCGATCAGACGCTCAGGGATCTCGATCCCCTGCTCGCGATAGTAGCGCGCCGCACCGGGGTGCAGTGGCACTGGCAGGCCTGCAATGGCGGATTCAAGCGCCATCGCCTTGGTGGCAGGGTGGATCGCTTGCAGGAAAGGCAGGTTTTCATAGATCGTCTTGGTGATCTGATAAACGTTTTCCTCAGGCAGGTCCGCGCTCGTGGCGAGGAAGTTTGGCTGCGCAATCGTGTTCACATCCTCGGTCTGGCCCGGATAGGTGCCAGC
>Ga0316208_1002072_pt1 | contig 17112 bp, 18 predicted proteins | sample 3monopyrite_MG_FD_204944 | JGI IMG/M metagenome (GOLD analysis project Ga0316208, IMG submission 204944) | Microbial mat bacterial communities from mineral coupon in-situ incubated in ocean water Damariscotta River, Maine, United States -... | ecosystem: Environmental > Aquatic > Marine >...
CATCCACGCCGCCGCTGATCGACCAGGTCACGGTTTCATCAGCCGTCAGCGTCGCAACGCTCGTCGTACCCTCATCGACCGTGAAGCTCGCAGCTGACGTGATCGTCGGCGCACCTTCATCAACGTCGCTCACATTGACCGTCACCGTCTGGACGCTGCTATTGCCCGTACCATCGGTCGCGGTCACTTCGATCACATAGGCGTTGTCGCCATTATCATCGGCAGGCGCCTCGAAGTCCGGCGCAACGTTGAACGTCAGCGCCCCGCTCGTCGCATCGATCGACAGGTCGCCAGCATCCACGCCGCCGCTGATCGACCAGGTCACGGTTTCATCAGCCGTCAGCGTCGCAACGCTCGTCGTACCCTCATCGACCGTGAAGCTCGCAGCTGACGTGATCGTCGGCGCACCTTCATCAACGTCAACTTCGGACAAGACAATCGATTGAGCAACGGTGGCCGATCCATCATTAGCGAGGACAGTTATCGTCCGACTGTTGGGAGTCACCTCAAAATCATTTGGAATCGCAGAAGAAACACCAAAGGAAGTGAGCGAAATCGCACCGCTAGATGAGCCAATTTCATACCAGCCATTCGAGTTTCCAGCTGAAATCGAAAATGCAACTGACCCGGCAGCATTGACCGTCTGCACAGTACCAATGACATCCAGATCTCCAGAATTTTCAATATAGCTAAAATTGTTAGACGAGTTGAAAGTGAGCGAAGACGAGCCCGGCCCCGGGAAAAAGATATTTAATACATTCAAGGCGCTGCCGACATTCTGACTCCCGTCAAGATCATTCGGCAAAAGCGTTGCAAGGCTAAGTGTACTTTGAGGAAACTGGAGTATGTATGTCTTCCGAAGCGACGGAGTTGAAACAGTATAACCATCACTTTGACTAGTGACCGTTGTCAGGCCGATCCAATCAGAATTGCCCGCACCGCCATTCTTCACCCACGAAATCACAGCTGGAAATACCAGCGTCGAACTGTCGTCAAAATTGATAGTCGCAGTGACAGCCTGACCAGACCAAACACCGCTCGTCGCTGCCTGGGAGATACTAATGGAATTGATGTTCAGAGAACTGAAGAGAACAGCATTCGATGTCTGATTAGAGTTATTCTGATACTCGGCGATCGCCCCACGATCGAATTCAGCAACCAGCGTAACGCTCTGCGCGCGCGCAGGGAGGGCCACAAAGAACGCCAACCCGAACACGAGAAGGCACATGGCAACCAATCGGTTTGTCAACTTTATCACCCAACAACCTTGCAAAATCGATCAATTGGGCAGTTGATACGTAAAATTACCTAATGGATTGTTAACCTAGTTCAGTAAGCAAGTTTATCTAAGTCTATGATTTGTATGATGATGACAGGCAGCAGCAATCCATTCGTTAGGATTTCAACGCGATCGATAATGAATCAGGAGAGGCCACTCTCGTTAAGAGCTGGAGCAAACCGACTAGGTGCCGAAGCGACAAATTGCTCCGTCGGAGACCATACTGCCCTCACGACAATCGACAAAATGAAGTCCAGAGACCGAAGCCCAATGAGCAGTATTGAAGGCATAGACCGGAAAATTCCTGCTCAGGTCCTCCAGCCGGTCTTCACATCAGGTCGACAGAAAAGACCACCAAGCATATCCGCCAACAAGGAAAATGACTGCCAAGAGTAACAACAACGCCCATGCCTCGGGAGCAAGCCTACTCTCGCTAGATTTCAAATCAGGGTCTTCGTTCCAGATTTGCATCTGCCTACTTTACACGAATGGCTGGGCTGAGGAAGCACGCTGACGACATTAGTTTCATGATTTACACAGACGACGTTGTGATCACGGGAAAGCGCATTGGCTAAAATGATCGTGGAGGTTAACGTGAGCGGGAGCGAATTTTGTAAGCTCCCTATTTGTCCGGACCTGAGCTTTGCCCGCTCAAGTAGTCGGAAGGGTAGGTCACTGTTCTCACCCCGATTATTGATTCACCTTACCTATCCCGCAACTTCCTAAATTTCCAAATTCGGTCATTGCCGAAAGGCAAGATCGTAGCCGATAAGTGATGACCGCGGCGGGAACACCATGCAGTTACAGCGTCTTCTTGAAGAACTGCAAAGCCGCTAATTCGTCTCGCTCCTTAGTAACATCGCTCTCCAGGATTTCACCTTCGTGATCCACAACCCCCGAGAAGTAATGCGTCTCGATAATGATGCTGGCTTCGCGGCACTCCGGGTCACGAACAATCGTCGAGGTGCGAGCGCCAGTTGCAAAACACACGCATCCGATTGATCCGTCCATAGTCGCTGGATTTCGGTCAATAACGTTGGCGCAAATCTGTGCCACCAACATCGAAGCGTCTCGCAGCAAATATCAATGCCACATTTGACTGGAAGATCTTCGACGCTCCCGCAAGTCTGGAGGAAACCCAGACATACATAGTCGCTAAAAGCCGAATGGCTTCAGGTGATAAGTTAAAACAGCGAAACGAACTGGCTACCTTCCCGGGTCTGGGAATCTCTTCGCCCCACCCTCACTTTCCGACCAGATTCGCTTACTTTGCTACCACTCTTCAGGCCCCGCATCTTTATTTCAGTCCAATTTGGTCCTATCGCATGGAGAAAGCTTCACCATAATGGCGGACAACATCGTGAATATTGCAAGTCCCGATGCAGGCGAGTGGCTAGAAGCTCTCGCTTCACTAAACGAGGCAGTGGCGAACTCTAGGCCGAACTCAGAAGCAACGCATCTTCGCACTTTTTACAATCTCTTACAGAACGCTCCGCCTGGAACATTCTCTCCTGCACCAATGGTCAAAGAGAAGGAGCTAGAAGCCATGATCTCGTCTGGAGCCAACGAAGCTGCCGTGCTTCGCACGATCTCACCACTGATGGGCTATATGATTAGTCGCGCTCCGGGAATAAATTGCGAAACAATCGCTTCAGTCTGGGTCCCCGGGGCCGACAAAGAAACCACGGCCAGGAACGCCACGGTCGCCGGCGCTATCATGAGTGCCGCAAGTGCAGCACTATACAAGACCCACATAGCTACAGCAGATGGTTCAATGACAAAGGGAACTACTCACTAGCCCTATGCCGCTCGTCTCTTAAGTGGGCGGCCTCTTGCATTCCTCGGAATCACGATTTCAGCATCGAATGCAGCCTGAACCGCTTCTGCAACGTGCTTTTTTCCAAGCTTTGCCATCATATTTGCACGGTGCACTTCCACAGTGCGACTGCTGATATCCATCTCACTAGCGATGGCATTGTTAGTACGTCCACCTGCCAGAAGTGAAAGTACTTCTAGCTCCCGCTTCGAAAGGCGCTCTACCAGATGCTTAGCCTGATTAGCAGCACATCTGCTTTCGCCAAGATCATCGAAACGCCTTCCAACAATCTCAAAATGAGCAACAAGTTGATCATGTTGGAATGGCCATTCCATATAATCCAGCGCGCCTTCCAAGATCGCATTTACAACGTTCTCGACCTTGGGCATCTGGCTGTATGCAATTACAGGTTCAAATCCGCCCTTTTCTTTCATTTTTGATATTACATCACACACATTTTTTTCATGGTCATAAACCATTATTATCGAGTACTCACTCCAATACTGATCAAGTTCTCGTATACTTTCATATGGCTCCACATGGAACATTCCACCCGAGATTTGTCGCGCGATTGCAGCCCTGCGCGATGAGTCTGGATCGAGAACTACCGCACGATTCAATTTACTCATGATCAAAAACCTCTTGTTGCCAGGCTTTGAACCAACCTTAGGCAGAACATGGTTCATGATTTTTCACATAGCAACTACGTATTAGTCCGAATTGAACCTAGTCAGGAAGTAACGAAGCAAAATGCCGACTCATGCCAACCACATATTTTGTAAGCATGGCGTCGATTTCCGTCGGCCAAAACGCCGATTCGATTACAACAATCGACTAGATTCACGTAGTGGCAGACAAGGATCATGGGCGATTGATTATATTTTGTATCCGCGCGATTTAGGTGATTAATGGCAATGGAAATGAGTTTAGGCAATGAGTCTTGTTGAAGTGGTCTGAGCGCTCTCCGCCTCCAAAAGCGACTGCAACCTCGGCAAGGTTACGGCCTGCGAATAAACAAAGCCCTGAATTAGATCACACCCTCCGGCCCTTGCGATTTCCTCATCGGACTTATCAGCCACCCCTTCAGCAACTACAGTGAGCCCATGAGATTTGACGAGGTCGACAAGCGCCCTCAGCATGGCAACATTGCCTGTTTGGCGCGCCGTCTCAATTAGGTTGTGATCAATCTTTACAATTGAGACTTCATGGCTACTCAAATTTCTGATCGAAGCCATTGTTGCTCCAAAATCATCAACTGAGAGAACAAATCCTGCACTCGTGAGACTTGCAAGATTTTTCCCGATTTCGGGACCACGCTCAACTACCGCACGTTCAGATATTTCGATTTGCACGCGCGAGGGGTTCACTCGAAATTCCGACGCCATCGCCGCCAGACGCGGCACGTATTGGGGGTCTAAAAGCTCAAGCGGACTCACATTTAAACAGATCGAAATTTCACTTGTCCGGCTTGCAGCCATCATTGCAGAACGAGCCACACTTTGCCCGAGATCGCCAATAAGATGTGCACCCTCGGCAATCGCGATTAACTCTTGAGGCGAGATCGGGCCGGTCATTCGATCTTCCCACCTTACGAGCGCCTCGGCCGCAACGATCTTACCTTTAAGGTCAAAAATTGGCTGGAACTTTGTTGTCAAATTGGGGCTCAACTCATCACTCTGATAATTCTCGTTGCCCGCCAATAGCGCCTCGACTAACCGCCGTTCAGTTTTCGTACGAATTTCCAGCTGTTCGCCCATGTAATCGTCAAACAGTTGGAAGCCTCCGCCACATTTCTTGGCCTCGTACATTGCGATGTCTGCCTGTCGCATGACTGTCGAGCAATCCCCGTGATTGCGCAGTTGGCTAGCCCCAACACTCGCCCCGACGGATATCAGCGTGCCATTGATTTCATATTTTCCGGCAACAGATTGGACAATGCGCCTTCCAATTTCTGTGATTTGTTCCTTGGTTTGAGTAGGAACAATCACCGCAAATTCGTCACCTCCCAAGCGAGTAACCGATAATCCTGTCATACATTTGACCAGCCTGCATGCAACTTCCTGAATAAGAGCATCGCCCATATGGTGCCCCAACGTGTCATTCACGCTTTTAAACTGGTCCAGGTCGAGGAAGTACAATGTGCTTGCCGCACGCTTCCGACCCTCGGCCAAGAGACCATCGAGCTCCTCAAGTAAGCGCTTGCGATTTCCCAACCCAGTCAGCGGATCGCTTCTGGCATCTTGCCATGCATTAGTTCGGCTCTCAGAAAGCTCGCCATATAGCTGCCTAAGGTTCCCGTGAAGCATACTCATGACAAGGAGCGTGGCTGCGCTTGAACCCGCAAGCAGCACGGCGAAGAGATGCCCTTCCCCTGCCATTTTCGATCCAAACTCCGACATCGAGAATGTCAAAGATATCGTGGTTAGTGCGATCATGGCCGTGGTTGCACCAACCAGCAGCGACATCAGTTTGCGTTCATGGGATTTCCTGAGCTCCATGCCATTCTTGTCGCAAAAAACAAATAATATATAGTTAATATTTCTATTAAGTATTAAACACAATTATCTATTACTTATAATTAATATGCATCGACTTATGTTTCTTTTCGAGAAGGCAATTGAATATAAATTCAACTTGTATGTTAAATTTATTAATAGGTTTTGGCCCCCGGAATATCGCGAGCAAATGGCTTTGCCGAACCGATCACCAACATTATCCCAGATGACTTTCGACAAGAAGAGGAGCAATATGGCAGCTGCAAAGCCAACGTCGGCTCAATGGGGTGCTCCAGCTGATCAACGCATTGAGGGTCGAACTTCGACCTTATTTCGTCCTGTTCTAATCGAGACCGACGCATTTGCCGGATTTTGCCTGGTTAGGAATATTTCGCCTAGTGGCCTAATGGGCGAAGTTTACACTTCCTTGACGCCTGATACGCCGGCGCTGCTGTCCTTTGAGCCTAATCGAACTATTCATGGCTGCATCAAGTGGTGCCGGGACGGGCGGATCGGCATCGAGTTCGACAAAGCAATTGATGTCGCAGAGATTCTAGCTGCAGTGGGAGCTGGAACATTTGACGGCAAAATAAACCGTGCCCCGCGCCTCGCCATCCAAATAGCAGGAGAGGTGATTGTGGATCAACGAGCAATCCCAATTGAAATTCAAAACATATCCCAACGAGGTTTACGGGTGCGCGCAACTTATCTCCAGCCTGGCGAAGAAGTGGAAATTCGGATAACCGGGATGAGGAATCGCAAAGCAATCGTGCGCTGGACACAGCAGGATTCAGCGGGCCTGAACTTCATTACGCCACTACCCTTTGTGGACTTAGCGAAATGGATCATTGAAACCCATCTCACAGTTTGATGCGCACGACCACTGTAAGAGTCAATTTCGCTCACAAAATTATTTGAACTCGATCGCCGTGCGTCCACGAAGCGGGACTAAGGTGTCTTGCTCGGCGAATACAATGCCCATCCTCAAACGAATCACTGAGAAATGTCGAATTCCCGTGAAGAAGGCAGTCGCAATTTTCTCAGTTGCATCCTGCAAACTTGGCTATCAGCCTATGAGGTCGATCGAGCACAGGGCCATTCCTGCAGTATTCTGTTCGGCATTCATTGCAAAGGTTTGGGTTGCCCGCCTATCGGAATTACTGAACCCATTATTATTGGTGCCTTCCGCCAGTAATGAATGCGGGTATCGCGAACCTTCAATCTATAGGATGCCTCGATTAGCGATAATCATCCCGCCTCTCACAAAACTATCGATTTGATTCGATAAACTTCTTGTGACAATAGCGGCCGAATGCATCAGCCAGGTGCTGTCAGTCTAACTCAAACTAGTCTCCACCTGAAAGAAATCCGTTGCTAAACAGAAGGGTATGCAACCCATATCCTTCAAGCGTCATCGCTTTCATCCGGACATCATCCGACACGCCGTGTGGTTGTATTATCGGTTCACATTGAGCTTGCGGGACGTCGAAGATCTGCTCGCCGAGCGCGGTATCGACGTGACATATGAGACCATCCACAAGTTTGGTCCGACGATCGCCGCCAACATTCGCAAGCACCGTCGGCCAGCCGATTGCGTTTGGCATCTGGACGAGATGGTTGTGAAGATTGGCGGCAAACGCATGTTCATGTGGCGTGCCGTCGACAAGGAAGGCGAAGTGCTGGACGTCCTGGTCCAGAAGCGCCGCAACAAGGCAGCCGCACTGAAGTTGTTGCGAAAACTGCTCAAGAACCAAGGGTTCGTGCCCGAATCAATCATCCCCGACGGACTGGCTTCATACAAGGCAGCGCTCCGCGATCTCGGCGCTTTGAAACGGCACCAACCCGGTCGGCTCCAGGAGAACAATCGGGCAGAAAATTCACACCTTCATGTCCGCAGGCGGGAGCGAAAAATGCAGCTGTTCAAGTCGCAGGGTCACGCCCAGCGTTTCGTTTCAACCTACTCAGCGATCTACAATTGTTTCAATACCGAACGTCATCTCATCTCCAGGAAAACAATTAGAACTTACCGAGACCGTGCATTCGCGGAGTGGCAAGCCGCGTCCGCTGCTGCAGCGTGAGATTGGCAAAACGCGCATCACTGCGCTTCACAAAACTTAAACTGACAAAGCCGTTAAAACTGCTAGGCATTTGATTAGCAAAAGGCATGCCATGGTTATATACCTGTTAAGCTTGGTGCTTGAAATAATATTTCACGGATATAGAACCCGTTCCGATTTGGAGCAATTCACCCCCCAGGACTATCGAATTGATTTGATGATCCTATTGTGACACTGAAAACTCAATGCAGCAGCAATCATCCCAGCCATCGAATAGTCCATCGACCTCAGAGCTTGAGGGACACATTGTCGAAGCACTTGAGATTGCAGATAGCATCGGCTTGACACTGGTAGGCTGCCGCCTCGAGGAAGCCCTCGACGCACTGCGCGAAGCAAAACTCGCCCAATAGCCAAATTGACTTATCCTTAGGGATGCGATCCAACTGAGGAATGGGAATTCCGGCATGTTAGGCTAGGATTCACCTATGAGACTAGGTATAAATTTACAACTGAGCCCTAGCGCACTAGGCATTCGTAAGAGTGGCCGAAATGGAACATATCGAACTCACGGAAAAGCAGTCAGCTATCGCACTGGCATTGCTTCGGCGTACACCATACAAGGTTATCGCTGGCGAACTTGGCATTGCAGAATCGACTGTCAACGATCACATACGAGCACTGCGGCGAAAATTTGACGTCAGCACCACACAAAAGCTTGTCGAGAGATTGCTGACCACAGAACTGGTCACGATGGATACCCCCCCAAATGGGGGGCAGTGGAAAAATCGGGTCGAAACGCCGGTGTTTTTCAACGAGCCCTTGCCACGAAACGACGAGTGTCTCCTGGCCGATGTATCTAGCATTTTAGATGGCACCGAATTCAATTGGCCAAGCGAACCAACTGTTGTTTCGGAGGAGCTCGACGGACCTGGAGCCATCTTGCCCCGGCTGCTGGCAGTCGCGAAAACGACCGCTTGGATTCTGGCTGCAATTGTTTTGACGGTTGCTGCGTTAAATGGGGTCAACAGCCTGGTGCTCGATATCTGGCCTGCCTCCTGATAGCAGAGACTGGTTCATTTGAGCTTGGCCGGTCTTAAGGAGACAGGTCATGGACAAGTTTGATAGAGGCGTTTCTGAGATTCGTTCAAGCATTCGAAATGCAGAGGCCCTAAGCGATGAGCTGCTAGGTACATTGGCGACACTTAAGTTAAAGATGATTTCTTTCAGGTCGCACCCTGATGTGGAACCACATGCCGGACAAAAGGCTTTCATTCGCCTTCAACGTGCCGAGCAAAGCTTGGTTGATGCTGCGAATGATCTGTTCAGAACCCACGACGAGTTGGTGAATGCAGCCGTACGCATGGATGTTGAGCACCCTGACTACCTGGAAAAAACAGGAGCTTCCGGCTTGTCTGATGATGTGCCAATTTCAACCAAAGATATGGCTGGAATCTACTCTTGACGAGCGGGTAATGGCTGCGAAAATCGCGAGATGCTGGAGATGTTTGAAAACAGAGCACTTCTGCAGCATCTCGCAATCCTGGCATTGCTACTGGCTGCCTGGAGATGGGGTGACGCACCAGAAAGGCTCAGCGCGGTTATATTGGTTGCAATGCCGATATTAGAAGTCGCCTATCATCTTGGTTTTGGCGCCGGGTATGTCGTCTCTGACTTAGATATTGGGCACTTCATCATAAGCTTGACCGCTTCAACTGCACTGCTTGCAATCGCGCTTTACGCGAACCGGAGATATCCGATATGGCTGGTCTCTTTTCAACTGATTTCTCTCCTTACGCACGTCGTCAAAGACTTCAGCGACCGGGAGATGTCGATTGCCTATCAGATCATGGTGATAGCACCTTCGTACTGCATGATGTTAACTCTTCTCTTGGGAATCGTATACCACCGAAGGAGATACTCTCGTTACGGTCAGTATCGTCCCTGGCGCACTTCATTGCCCCGATCGCAGGACCGGATGCCGCAATTCATGCCAAGAAACTGATCCAAAGATTTGGCAGCCTTTCAAGCGTGTTCGAAACGCAGACGGATTGTAGGGAGCTAAGTGAGCAGGAAGCCCGGATACTTGATTTCCTTCACTCTGCGCGAACGCTGGTAGAAGAGGCCATGCACGAGTCAATGGCACGCAGCAGTTTTTCCGCGAACAACAAAAGCTTTTTACAATACATAAAGACGAGTCTGGGCTTTATAACAAGAGAGCGTGTTCTGGCCGTTTTTGTTGATGCAGGTGGGCATTATTTGAGAAACGAGATAGTTTCGGAAGGCAGTAGTAATGCGGTAAGAATTCCCACAAGGCGCATCGTCCGGCGCGCACTCGATCTTGCCGCCCATGGCGTTTTGCTGGCGCACAATCATCCTTCAGGCAAAGCTCGACCAAGTGCGTCAGATATAAAAACGACCGAGAAGCTGAGAGAAGCACTTCTGAGCTGCGAGATCGGTCTGCTTGATCATTTCGTTGTGTCTGGGAACGACATTTACAGTATGAAACAGGGGGCATTAATATGACGATGTCTCGTAATGAATCCCTTATCCGTGCGTTGGAAGAGGTGTGTGATATTCTGAGCTCGATGAAGGACAAACCTTCAATCATATGTGGCGACGAAGCTGCCACCCGAGAAGAAGCAGACTTAATTGTTCAAACGAGCGGTCTATGTTCAGAGCAGGCAATCAAGTCAGTTGAACAAGACCTGGTGAAGCATGCGCGCCTAATCCTAAAACACCGCAAAATGCGGCGAGGTCACCTGCCTGAACAAATCTTCGGAGAGCCTGGCTGGGAGATGCTCCTAGACTTGTTTATTCATATGAACTTAGGAAAAGCCGTAAATATCTCAAGCATGTGTCTCGCTACCAACGCACCCAAAACGACCGCTTTGCGCTACATAGAATTACTTGCTGAAATGGGGTTAATTCAAAAAGTTGCCAGCCCTCATGATGGAAGGATCACATATGTGAAGCTCACACCCAAAGCCTATGTGTCTCTAGGAACGTACCTTCTCGAAGTAAGTCGAGCAACTCCTGAATTAAATATAGCACATGCCGAAATTGTTCGTTCAAAAATTTAGTTTTTAATCTTGAGCTCCTTTATCAAACCTACTAATAACATTAAATCATATTGGAAATAGCACGATAAAGCTATAAAAATTGTTAAAGTTATATAAAATCTTGTTTTGGCATCTACCTAATTGTATCGGCGCCATTTAATTTTCAGATCGCTTTTTATCTTGATCCCTAATCTCAAGTTCTATCAACTCTAGTAATATACTAATTTCTGTGCACAAATTTTCAGGAACGCAACGTGCAGGAGGTCCCCCAGTGATTGGTCTTGCGCAATCCAGATTTTCCCTCGTAGCCAGTATCTCATCTGCGTCGAGCTGTAGCAACGATTTCAATTTCTGTCTCCTAGCACCATTAAAGAAGTGCTCTCCACATCAAAATTTCTGTTAATTTTCTAGCGTTTGATATAATCTATATTGCACAATATTTCAAATAGGTCACCTTATCATAATGGCTCTTGTGTGCCCTTCCCCTGCCGTCATTCTAATGTCAATTCGCCTCTACTTGATACAGCTCGCCCTACCCTTGGCGTTGTTCAAGCCGTGAGGTTTTGCCACTCAGTCACGGCAGCTGGACACCCGCAATAACCCCTCGCATTTCCGGTGCTGATGTGATTCAGCGTCGGCGAGGAGATAACGCTGATGCTTCCATCGAGCCTGTTTTCGCTGTCGGAACACCTGGAGCGACTGAGCCGGGATGGCGATCCGCTGGAGGTTCTGGCCGACGCGGTGGACTTTGAGTGTTTCCGCACCCTGCTGGCGACGGAGCTGGGATATAGCGACGGTGCAAAGGGTGGCAGGCCGCCGTTTGATCCGGTCTCGATGTTCAAGGTGCTGGTGGTTCAGGCGCAACACAACCTTTCCGATGCCCGGATGGAGTTCATGATCAGGGACCGGCTGTCGTGGATGCGGTTCTTCGGCTTCGATCTGGGCGGCACCATGCCGGATGAGAATACGATCCGCCACTACCGCAACCGTCTGACCGCGAGCGGCACGCTTGAGGCATTGATGCAGGCTTTCGATCAGCAACTGCACGAACGCGGCTATCTCGCCATGGGCGGCCAGATCGTCGATGCCACGCTGGTCCCCGCTCCCAAGCAGCGCAACACAGAATCAGAGAAGGCAGCGGTCAAGGCGGGCAGATCAGCAAAGCAGATCTGGCCAGGCAAGCCGAACAAGGCGCACCAGAAGGATGTCGATGCCCGCTGGACAGTGAAGGTCGGTGGCAAAGTCCGTTATCGCCCCGACGGCACACCCCTGCCGCAGATCGCCACGCCGGTGTTTGGCTACAAGAGCCATATCAGCATTGATCGACGCTTTGGCTTCATCCGCAAAGGCAAGGTCACCTCTGCGGCGCATAGCGACGGGCGGGAACTGCGGCATGTCATCGACCCGCACAACACCGCTTCCGATGTCTGGGCTGATAGTGCCTATCGCAGCCGGAAGAACGAGACGTGGCTGGCGCGGCATATGTTCACGAGCCGCATCCATCGTCGCAAGCCGAAGGGCATGCCGATGCCCGAGCGCACATCACGCGCCAATGCCGCCAAGTCAGCCGTGCGGGCCAGGGTCGAGCATGTCTTCGCGCATCAGAAGGGCCGCTACGGCCTGTTCATCCGCACCATCGGCCTTGCCAGGGCGCAGGCCAAACTCACGCTCGCCAATCTCGCCTACAACTTCGACCGCCTGATCTTCCATGAAAGACAGGAAGCGACGGGATAGGTGCGCCCCGAAGCCGCACCTGGCGCTAGAAATGGCCGGAAGGCAGCCAGAAAATACCGATAACAAGGCGCTCAGCCCGCCGATCCGCGCAGCCAATGCTCTGTCGGCTCCAACGCAGCGGGAAGAACACGGTTATTGCGGGTGTCCAGCTTAGTAGCAAGTCTTGTAAGTCTGCCTGTCATCGAATGGTGTACGGAATTGGGTGGTGGTAGACGTTGGCATGGACTGCGGCGAGCTTCGGCAAGCCTTTCTTACGCCTGAGGTACTGCATCACTCGCTCTCACCGGCCCAGTAGGAGGCGTGCGTTTGGCTCGATTGTCAGCCACCCTACAGGGATCTTGGAACGAAGCAAAAATTCTTCGAGTGCATTCTGTCGGCGGAACGCTTGCACCGACTTGACAACTGCCATGATGGGAAATGCACTAACGTCGCAGTACGCGTTGAGGCAAGCTTTCAACCGTTCTGGGTCATTCATGAACTCACCACAATTTGAACCAATGACAACCCAGTCAGCTGGGGAAGAAATCATGTACCCAAACCAACCCTTCCACGGCCGGAGACCCACGCCAGAGCCGCTCTGGCAATTTCCTCATCCCTCGACAGCCAACTGGGCGCCGTGCGAGCTGCTAAAAGCACATCATGGTCTACTTCCGTTTCAAATCGAAGGCCGACGATCGAGCCATCGACCCACATAATTTCCCCAAAGGCTTCAAGGGACTCCCATTGCAATATGGCTTCGCTTCCTTCGCGAAGCCTGGTTTCCGCCAGAATCTTTGCTCCACTCAACGACAAGTTGAGCAGCACTACTGAACATGTTCCATCTAGCGTCGTCAAACGCGCATTGAGTCTTAGCCTCAAGCGGCTGGTAGAGCGCCTCCCAATGCTGGCCACACAGATTTGTTCGAACTTGTCAGACATGACTTCAGTTTGGCAAAATATGCCTGAGGAATGCTCAAGAAGAGAATATGTGAAACTACCTATGTTATCAAAGCGGATATCCCGCTTGGCGATGTCCAGCATATTATCGAATTGTTTGATGTAAGGTCCATTGGGGCCAGCTTAGAAGGCTTTGCGATGGATCTGTTAGGCAAAACCTATTGCGCCGGATATCCGCAGGCCTCCACCAATGTGATCCGACCTTGGTGCCAAATAAAATGAACTATTCTGCTGCATTTCCGATTTTGGGCCAGTTCCAAGCGCCCAAAGCTTGGTCATCCCGAATATCTCCAACGCCCGCCTGACATTCAGAGATCACCCACGACCTTCTGACCTGCCCCCCAGGAAGCGGTCCGTTTTGAGAGTTAGGATTTCGGCTATTTACGGCTTGAAAGGAGCTGCTGAATGGCACGGAAGAGATACACGCCAGAACAGATTATCGGGATGCTGCGAGAAGCCGAGGTTCGGCTTTCGCAAGGGGAAAAGGTCGGTGCGATCAGCCGATCGCTGGGGATCTCGGAGCAGAGTTACTACCGTTGGCGTCGTGAGTATGGCGGCTTAAAGGTCAACCAGGCACGGCGATTGAAGGACCTGGAGAAGGAGAACCAGCGGCTGAGGAAGGCAGTGTCTGACCTCACGCTCGATGCGCTGATCCTGAAGGAGGTTGTCGAGGGAAAGTACTGAGCCCTTCACGGCGTCGGCTGGCCATCGATCATGTGCAGGAGGCATTGGATGTATCCGAGCGCCGCGCCTGCCGGGTCGTTGGCCAGCACCGCTCGACCCAGCGCAAGCTGCCTACACCACCAGCTGACGAGAAGCCGCTGACTTCAGCGATCATCCGGCTGGCCCAGCAATATGGCCGGTATGGCTATCGCCGGATCACAGCGCTGCTGCGGAATGAAGGCTGGGTGGTGAACGCCAAGCGGGTCGAGCGGATCTGGCGTCGAGAAGGCTCAAGGTTCCACAGAGGCAGCCCAAGCGCGGGCGGCTGTGGCTCAACGATGGATCGTGCGTGAGGCTCAGGCCACAATATAGCGGCCATGTGTGGAGCTACGACTTCGTTATGGACCGCACCCATGACGGGAAAGCGTTCCGCATGCTCACAGTGATCGACGAGCACAGCCGCCAGTGTCTGGCGATCCATGTCCAGCGCAAACTCAAGAGCGATGATGTCCTCGCTGTCCTTACCGAGTTGTTCCAACGTCACGGACCGCCCGATCACATCCGTAGCGATAATGGCGCTGAGTTCACTGCCCATGCCGTGCGCGACTGGCTCGGGCGGATCGGCGTCAAGACGCTCTACATCGAGCCAGGATCGCCATGGGAAAACGGCTATAATGAGAGCTTCAACGGTAAGCTCAGGGACGAGCTGCTCAACGGGGAAATCTTCTATACGCTCAGGGAAGCAGTCATCCTGATCGAGCGCTGGCGCATTCACTACAATACCGTCCGACCGCACTCATCGCTCGGATACCAGCCGCCGGCACCACAAACGATCTTGCCTCGCCCTGCTAGCCTGCCTTACGCTACGCTTCAGGCCGCCCAGCAGGGCGACCACAACCGCCGGAGCTCTAACTTAACCGGTGGACCACCCTAATGGGGCAGGTCACTTCTACGAAGTGAAGGCTTGAGAAACATCAGAAGACCCAGAGCCCTCGCTCAACATCGCAAGATACCTTTCCACCAGAATAGTCCCGGCGGTGGTAAGGACGACAAACCTTGACCTGCGATTTTCGATCACTTCTTCCCGCGTGATCAGACCGCTCTTAACAAGGAAATTAATCCATCTGATGCCTGTGGCATGCGGAGCGCCGGATTGAGAGACCAGATAGGTTGTCTGCGTCCTTAACTGCTTGGTCTCCGACAAGTAAAGTTCAAGCAGCATGGACCAAACCGGATTCAAGTATGATAGTTGCGGGATTAAAGCTCTCTGAAGCCGAATGCGTTCTATCTCTCGTTCAATGAACTTCGTGCTATACGTCACTGAGGTCACCTTCGGCTCCCGAGTGAAGAGCTAACTTCATCGCTCTCCAGAAGCTTAATGGATGCTTCCAGCAAGTAGGCCTAAAGATGACCAAAGCGAGAAAAGTGCCATTGCTCCAATGATGGCTGCTCGCCAAAATGCCTTTCAAATTGGATACGAAAGCACCGATTTCCCAAGGCAGGGTAACCGCCCAATTTGGCACGGCAAATCGAGGTACCCAGCGCCCGTCAGGAATGAGACTTTCGAGATTTATGCTATGATCTTGCTCTGATAATCTCTGCATCTTCTATCTTTTTCTATCTTTCTGTAGTTAACTCCCTGAAAGGTGATTGAGGACGTCGCCCAAGTCTTGCATCACAGTACCGCTGAAACAATTTACGCAAGGTGCTCCACCAGTTCTATCGCCAAAGGGCCAAGACTCGAAACTGGCAGTCCATACCCGCCTCGGAATTCCCCAGCTCGAAAACAAAGTTTCAGCCCCAAAAAGCTTTCCCCAACCTTTCCGCCTCAGGATGGACGACACAACACCTGAATAAAATTGAATAAAAATATTTTATTTGTTACCTATGAGAACATATGGATGACTTACGCCTCTTGCGGCATTTTGAAGCCGTCTACCGACTGATGAGTTTTTCGGCCGCAGCAGACGAGCTGAGGCTGACGCATTCAGCGATTACGAAGAGCATCAAGGCGCTTGAGACCAGCTGGGGAACGCCGCTTTTCCACCGCACGACTCGTACTGTCGTAGCGACTGAGGCTGGCAAGAAGCTCTACCCGCACGCGGTAAACCTATTGGTCCATGCGGGAAGCATTCGCGACTTGGTATCTGCAACTGCGCAAGAGATTAACATCGTGTGCGGCCCCATTGTGCTCGAACGAGTAATCCACCCAGCGATCGTGAAATTTTTGCGCCGCTATCCTGAGGCGCGGATAAATGCCATTTCCCTGCCACCGCATCTTGCGGCAGACGAACTGCTGCAGCGGAAGGCCCACCTAATTATCTATCACGCTTCAAGCCTTACAAGTCTGCCGCATAGGGAGCTTATGCGGGAGACTATCGTAATCGACGAACCTTACTGGTTGATCTCTCGCCTGGGTCACCCAATTGGAGCGGATCCATATTCGTATAAAGAATTGGTACGCTATGATTGGGCTCTGCCTGGGTATGATCGGCATTTCGAGGATTCGCTACCAGAGCAGTTGCGAAAATTTCTTCAGGACAATGGTGCCCCAAGCCATCGCCTACTGAGCCTGACCGCCTGTATTGAGCTCGTAAAGCAAACCAACATTTTAACCATTGCACCAAAAAGCGCTGCAGAGGCCATCTCGGCCAATGGGCAGATTGCGGCTGCACCACTTCCTGAGAGCTTCCGCTTCTCGATCGTCGCAGCAGTGCTCCACGAGACCAAGCGTAAACCGACTATTCAGCACTTTATCGAATGCCTTTAAAGCATCAGGCAAGACCGCCTGCTCAGTCCTCTATGAGTGGTAAAAACTTATGGCCTGATCCAAGCCGAGCGCAAGGCGACCTTTGCCAATTTGAGACAGTTGGTGTTAGACTGACAGCTCCATAGAGTGACGGTAGCCACTTTAACCATTGACGATCATTGCCAGTTTTTCTGACTTGTCCCCCGTCAGCGCCAATGGCACAGATTTGAGGTTGTGATTTAAGGAGGATTTGGGCTTCGTCGTAGTGACGAAGGAACGAAGATGAAGCCCAAATCCTCAAGGTTCAAAATCGCCGCCGAACAG
>Ga0316208_1002075_pt1 | contig 17103 bp, 9 predicted proteins | sample 3monopyrite_MG_FD_204944 | JGI IMG/M metagenome (GOLD analysis project Ga0316208, IMG submission 204944) | Microbial mat bacterial communities from mineral coupon in-situ incubated in ocean water Damariscotta River, Maine, United States -... | ecosystem: Environmental > Aquatic > Marine > Coastal...
ATTTTAAAAGGCACATTACGACCTGATATTTGTGCAAAAGTTTTTATAATATCAAGTACCGAATATCCTGAACCTGTCCCTAAATTATATACCTGGCAACCACATTGGTTATCAATAACGTCAAGCGCTTTAATATGGCCCGCTGCTAAATCCATGACATGAATATAGTCCCTTACACCTGAGCCATCACGAGTAGGATAATCATCTCCGAACACATTAATATGAGGGAGTTTGCCAATCGCTACCTGCGCTACATATGGCATTAAATTACTTGGTATACCATTTGGATCTTCACCAATCAATCCACTTTCATGTGCTCCAACGGGATTAAAATAACGTAATAAAACAACATGCCAGTCTTTGTCAGAAAAAGAAATATCTTTAAGTATTTCTTCTACCATCAACTTATTTTTTCCATAAGGATTGGTAGCTGAAAGGGGGAATTCTTCTGTGATAGGTAATGAGGCAGGATCACCATATACTGTAGCAGATGAGCTAAATATAATTCTCTTAACATTATGTTTATTCATTTGTTCAAATAAACATAATGAGCCTTCTACATTATTACGATAATAAAGCAGTGGCTTTTCAACCGATTCCCCAACAGCTTTAAGCCCTGCAAAATGTATAACTGCATAAACATCATAATCTTTGAAAACCTTATCTAAAGCACTTTCATTGCGAATATCAGCATGGACAAAATCAGGTTGTTTACCACATATTTTTTCTATGCGTTGAAAAACTTCAGTATAGCTGTTTGAAAGATTATCAACTATTACAACATTATATCCAGCCTGAAATAATAGTATACAAGTGTGGCTACCAATATATCCAGCCCCACCAGTAAGCAATATTGTCTTCATTTAAACTCCTTTATTTTTTATTATGAGTTGTAGGTACCATTATGTAAAACTCAATACCTTAGTGACTCAAAAGAAATTTTTTTCTTCATTTAACTTATTGAATCATAAATGTTTCATATTCCAAGCGATCTAATTTTCGTGATATCAATACCAACCCAATCAAACTCGTTAATACTAATGCAACCGCAAACCCATATCCATAGAACTGCGGACCAAGTTCAATAGTAATATATGTGAATAGCGTGTTTGCCGCAACGAATAGTAAACACAGACTAAATGCAATCATTAAGAAATCGAGATAAAACAAAACATTTAATATTGCTAATAAAAGTACCTGTACACCCACTGCAACAATATCTATTTGGAATAAATGCACATATAAAGGAGAGATACCAATGAAAGCTAAAATTTTCTCCCCTAATAAGTACAGTAATACAACCGTAATACCCTGGACTTTAAATATTTCATAAATTCCCTGGCGGATTGTTAATACCATTTCATCTTTAAGCCGTTCAATGTGTTCTAGTGTGTCACCTTCTCGAACTGAAGTGTAAAAATTATTATACGCTTCAGCAAAATCAGTTTCCATTCTAACCAGAAAGACGGCCATACCAGGGATAATTGATAAGTAAGCTAAAAATATCGGGATATCATAAATAACCGATGCACGAAGTGGACCAATTACTTGTTCAGACGTGACCGGCGTAAACCAAAAAATAAACTTATCAACCCAGATACCAAAGTTATATAAAAACCCGGTAAACAATAAGCTAATATATATTTTCTTTTTATTTAAAAAATCAAAAGAAATAAGGTGTTCACTTGGATATTCATAAATCACCATACCAAGCATTAAAAACAGTAATACGACCTGCCCAATTAAAAATCCTAACAATAAACCATGTAAACCGTAGATTTCCAATGCCAATGCGGCAACGACTGTAATGCTATAGCCGACAAAAAAAACACCTAGTAAAAGCTTGTATGCTTTCATACCCGATAAAAAAACAACCACTATCCAAATATTACTTAATGTAATAAAGCTGGATAACATCAAAATTTTGTAGTTAATATCCTGACTAAAAAACATAAACAATATAAATAACCCGAGTACACCACCAACAATAGTTATTAAAGTCAAGACACCGATTAAATTTGCCAGAATAATATCATTTTTATTTTCGAATAAGCGGTCAGCAACATAACGAGTGAACATAAGTTGAAAAAAACCGGTAAAGATAAGCGAAGCCGCCATCAAATAAGTAACTGAAACTAAAAATTGAATAATTTTTATTGCTGGGAATACCAGGCCAATACTAATTACTCCAATAAGCATGACACCTAATATTGAAAGTACCCAGGGCCCAGAACCTATAATGCTAGCAAAACCATACGCTTGTAATAAACCAGTATAGCTTTCACGGCGTAGTAATTTTCTTAATTCAAATCCAATGCCCGCCACTAAATTTTCTCGAGGGCTTGATTATAGATTTTACGGTATTTTTCGAACATATCTTTTTGTGTGTAATATCGTTCAACTCTTTCAATCGCAGCTTTTTGAGCTTTCTTCCAAACAGTTTCATCGGTTAAGAGTTCTATTGCTGCTTTTGCTGTTTCTTCCGGGTTTGCTATTTGCACGACTCGACCAGAAAAACCAATTAATTTATCTTCTTCATTATTCCCTTCAATTAATTCCCGGCATGAACCAACATCGGTCGCAAGGGCTGGCACACCGCTGGCATAGGCTTCTAATATGACTAAAGGTAGTGCTTCACTAATTGAGGTTAAAACAATTAAACTTATTTGTTTTAAAATATCATCCACTTTCTGAAAACCAAGAAATTCAACATTATTTTGTAAGTTTAAACTTTCACATAAAGCATGACATTCATTTGCGTAATCTTCGTCTTCGTCTTCAGGACCTACAATCCATCCCTTTGCATCAGGGATTTTATTACAAATAGTATGCATTGAACGAATAAAGGTTTTCACATCTTTAATAGGTACAACTCTACCAATCAGTGCAAGTATCGGTGGTATGCCTTCAGGTCTTTGGTTTCTTAAAAGAGTAAAACGTTCAATATCAATTCCATTAGGAATGATATTGGTTCGTAATCTATCGGCACCATCATCAATCTGACGTTGCCGGTTTCCCTCGTATAAAGAAATAATAGGATCTGCAGAGCTATAAGTTAACTTCCCAATGCCTTCAAAAAACCGTATCCATAGCCTGCGAATATAACTCACATCATCATCAAGACTTGCTCCAAAAGTTTCACTTGCATCAGTAATCCAATCTGCTTGTGCCAGATCTATCTTCCGCTCTTTTGTATATATTCCATGCTCAGAAAGTATGTAAGGTAATTTTTTAGTTTTTTCCGCCATCATCCCTAACATACCTGCATAGCCCGTTGAAATAGAATGTAAAACTTTTACCTCAGAAAAATTTTTAACGATTTCAGCTAAAATAAATAAAGGGGCGTGCATTGTACGAATTGTCCAGAAATAATCAACAAAGGAAGGAGCAGTACAATATTTTTTATAATATTCTTTAATTTGATTCCAGGATTCTTCACTGTATAGAAAATCTTCACGAGCAAGTTCATTTTCATTACCTAATGCGTTCATTACCACACTTAAAGAACTATCATAAAATGATGAGTTTTGTGAACGTAGACACTCATGCATTTTATGTACATGAGAAAATATATTTTCATTTCCTTTAATTGGCTTAGCTTTTTTTTCACTCCAGGATTCCATTAAATAATGGCATTCAAGATGAACAACATTGTCGGGGCATTGATATCGATAACCATCATAAAACTCTCTATTGCCACCTAAAAAAATCAGACTAAAGCTAAATTCAGGCAACCCACATATTATTTGATTCACCCAACTCGATACGCCGCCACTAACAAAAGGAAATGTGCCTTCTAGCAGTAACGCTATATCTGCTGGTTGTTTACTATTAAGTACTGCGTCCCAACTTTTCACGTTTGCAACCAATAGTTAGTTAAATTATTTATGGATGGAATTTTTTTGGCATCGTCAGGCAATGTTTTAAGTAAAGATTTTACTTGTTGAAAGTCTTTCATTCTAAAAGCAACCTCAGCCATATAAGGTATTATATCATTTTTAGATATGCCTAAATCTAGCGCCTTAGAAAAATATTTCATTGCTTCTTGTTTATCGCCCAGGGACAATAGAACACGTCCTAATTCAAAGTTTGCTCCTGCATCTTTAGGTTCTAGTGCTAATGCCATAAGAAGGTTCTCATAAGACTGTCTTAAAACGTGATTAACTATCTCGCCTTGGGCAAGACCTAAATATGAAAATTCCCAATAGTGATGAGCAAGCTCTTTATATAACCTTGCATTTTTTTTATTCTCATCATTTTTTAATTGTTTTTCGATGCTTTGTATGCCAGAATTTATTTTTTCTTCTTTACTATCTAACATTGAGTACGCCAGCAAACGTACATCGTCAACAGGATCTTTTAAAGCAAGTCGTAGTATAGGAATTGCATCTCTATCATCTAATTGCCGAGTCGCCATGATTGCTTTTAAACGTTCATCTGAGTTTGCTGAATTCTTTACCACACTCGACAATCCAGCTTGCCCATAAATTATTGACTCGCTAATCATTAATGGTTTAAACGGTAGCGGAGGTTCTTCCGTGACGTTGTACATGTCATAAGTGATTGTGCGCGGCCAGTATTGTCCCGCATACAGAGATGCATATAAGCCAATAAAACCTAAATAAGGGATAAAAAAACTTATACTAAAGAAAAATATTGCCAGGCTGACCTTATCGGCTAGATATTTTTCAGATAAAAACTCAATTAGAAATATAGAAAAAAAATAACAGGCAATAGCGTGAATAACAAGAAACCTAAAAAACATCCATCCGTCTGTGTGAGACGAATCAAAAGCAAACCATGCTGCAAAATCAAGTAAAACAGCGATTATCGCGTTAGATTTCTTTCCAGGCAATACGAACTGTTTCATATAGATCCCTCATCATGTTATCAATATTTTCTTTACCTGTTATTTCTCTCAAGTTTGTTTCTATATCTAAATCATCCCAAGTCAAAGCTAATTTTTCTTTAAACAACTGTGACATACGCTCTTTATAAACTTTATATTCAACAATACTTGTCAAAGGCATTAACAAAAAGACAACCTTTCTACTTTCGGTGCTATTATGAATCCAGGCTCGATCTAAGCCTCGCATTTGACCTAGTAACATCGTTTCTATAGAACTCGAGAGTTCCGTATCTATAGGTAATACTAACGCCAATAATATCGTATCAATATCAAATTGTTTTCTATCAAAAATTGTTCGTTTAATAAAGTGTAAGAAATCAGTATTTTGCAAACCATCAATTGAATAGCGATGTTCAGTATGCGAGATTTGATCACCAATATGCCCACATATTACCGCAATAAGTTGTAGATTTTCCTGGTGAAAGGCAACAAAGGGGATTTCTTGAATAGCAACAATACCGTATATATGTCCTTCTGTATCAGAGATAGGAACTGTAGCTAATAAACTACTTTTATTCATAGGATTATCATCTAATTCATAGATGTCGTGATTAATACTAACTAAACGATCTGTTTCAAGCGTTTTTCTGACCATAGGATTAAAAGAATCTATTAATACAGATTTTCCTAATGTGGCAAGTGGTTTTGCACTAATTAACGCATTAGATTTAACCTGAAATATATTTGCATTTTGTACATAAGCAAAATCAGAAAGTATTGACAAAATATCAAATGAAATTTTCTGCAATACATCCGTATTACCTTCAATTTCTTTTGCTTTAATTTTTAAGCTTATCAATGATTCACGTAAGCTATGTGTACTCGATGCAAGTCTATTTTCCAGACGATCATGAGATACTTTTAACAACTGATAATTACGAGTAAATTCATCCAGCCGTTTTTTTTGTGCTTTATTTATAACTTCTTGTCGGCCTAATTTTCTTAACCACATATCAGTAAACTCACCAATAATCATAGTAAAAATAAGCAAACCCAAAATAAAACTGGAAGGAAAATATTCAATAGTAACGAACTTAAATTCCCATGCTAAAGAAATAAATGACACCAATAAAATTGCACTAGCGAAGCCATAGCCAAAGCCATAACGTATCGCAGGCAACAATGAAGCAAAAAGTAACCAGGGAAAGGTATAGCTTAAGAAGAAAGGATCTTCATTATTGATCAAGTAACCCATCAGCGGGACAAACAGAGTCAGTAAAATTGTTTCTGTCCACGCATCACTCTGAGAGACCCTGATTCTGCTTATTTGAGGGAGTCTTCTTAAGATTGACATTAATTATTCTAAGTCAAGATTGCTGAGTAACTTATCCAGTAATTTATTGGCTGTACCCGTAACACTTTCATACCCCCAACCAGTACGAGACCCCGAAGCGGACCAAACAACTTTATTTGTTTTCATATTTATCACTTTTAAAGACAAACCTACGACAGGCTCACCATCGAGTCCACTTTTATAACGCCATTCTTCTACACTGCCCGTGATCGCATATTTATAGTGAGATTTTTTAGCTAACTTAAAAGCCGACTCGTAACGGTGTTGTTCATTTAAATCTGGCAAACCAGACTTTAAAGCCCGATAAGGATAAATGTCCATATTTGTTAATCCATGTGCTCTAAGATGAGTAGATAAAATTGCTTCAGTTCGTATTCCCGCTTGAGGCGCTTCTGCAAGATTCATCACGGGTAACATAATCCAACTAACATTTTTAGATAATGTAGGGCCGTATTGTATATGACTCACGCTACATGATGTCATTAGCGTGGCAAAGAAAAATAAACTTAGAATAATTTTCAATCGACATAAAATATTAAATCGTTTCATATACATTAGTATTCCCAGTGTGTTTGAATATGTTTTTTAACGTTATCTTACTATATTTAAATGTTCTCATCTATCTATCTCCCTATATAACTTCGATAATTTAAACTAACGCCCCAGCTAGTAAGTGCATTAACTTGGTTAGCTGTTTGATCTCTATAAAATCCAAAACTCAGCTCATCATTCCCTAAAATACGGGAACCAAAACCAGCACTAAAACGATATGCTAACGCATTGGTAGGATAAACTTGCCCTAACCAGGCATCTGCATAATAACGAAATGATCCTACCTGAGGATAAGTTGATAGAATCTCGCCACGATTCAAGCGTAAACTAATTCCTACTGTACCAAATTCGTTAGCTGCGATTGACGATGTAGTAGAACCGATAGGTAAGCGTTGGCTCAGTTGTGGAGCCAGATTATTTTCTAAGGTGTTTTTGAGAAAATTTACATCAAATTGAACAACTAACTTATTAATACCCGTCGTAACATGATGCCCAACATTGACATCGGCTCTCCACCCAGAAGCGATTGATTCACCCCAGCGACTCTTATATTTCAGCTTAGATATCGCCGTATTGATGTATTCTCGGCTAGTTATATTTGAATTTATAGCTATATAAAGTTTGTCTTGCATCCCCAAGGTTCTTAACTGAGAACTTTCATCGACTAACTGATTCTTTTCCCATAAAAATTCTAAATTGGTACGGCTCGATAACTGATAATCTAAACGCGCCTTCACTGGATTTATATTTTTATCGCCACGTTGGTTAACTTTAATATCTGTTAAAAAATTAAACCGTCTACCCGGGCGCATAACACTGAATCCAAACTCTGTTTCATCATTATTTCCATTGAGATTAACCACAGATGAATCAAGATAAAGATTGTTTTTTGAAACAGCCATACCATAATTCCAATTATGAACATTTATTTTTGTAGAAAAATTTAAACGAGATATATCAAGTTCTCCATTTGTATTCTTATCAAATTTAGTTGTCCAATAATTGTGCAATACAGCTGATAGAGAGGCTGATTGTTGTCGGGAAACTAACCGCTCACTCCGACTATATAATAACCCAATTCCTTCAATTGAATTTTCCAGAGCAGCCTCATACAACCCAAGACGAATTAAACCTTCATTTCTGTCAGTTGGTGGAATTTCTGAATCCCTGGTTATAATATTGTTAATTATAAATGTATCATTTTCCATCAATGCAAAGTTCAGTTTTTCATTATCCGATACATTCATACGAGAAAGTTGTTGTTGTAAGTGCCAATAACGAGACATATCATCCTGTTTCAAAGAACCATACCAAGCAACTAAAAATTCATAAGGGATTTTGTTCTTGCTATAACGAGACTTTCTAATAATCTCATTGACCATTTTATTTACATTTGCTCCAACACCTAAGTTCATTTCAAGATTAAGGTATTGTTTTGTTAAACTATTAACTGGTTGCGCAGACAACATGGTATAGATATTATTTTTTCTTAATTTATTCATCACATATAGACGTATTTTATACGCCGAGTTAAATTGCCCTGCAGATTCGAGTGCATCTGCATATGATAACTTCCAGATATTATCTTCTGGATATAACGCAATGATCCTCCTATGCCAATATGCCGACTCTTTTGCCTCACCGATTTCAAATGTTGCGGCAGCATACACTGGCCAGTACATGCTGGAATGGCTGGCATTGGACTTAAACGCCTTAAGGTAACGTTTTAACTTTTGTCGTTGATGTGAATTTAATAATGCCCACAAATAGCCTACATGAATCGCTTTGTCGTGGGGGTTAAGTTTTACTGCGTATTCATAATATTTAGCGGCTGATTGATAATGTTTTCTCTTATCTTCAAGTTCAGCAATAACAACGATATAGTCCACTAAGTCTTTTATGTTTTTATTATTTTTCAAGGCCAAATTTAATAAATACTCAACTCGAGGACGATCCTTTTCCTCAATGGCTGTATCAATGGCCAACCGTAAAAAAGTACCTTTTCCAGTATTTTTCCACGCAGCTTCTGCAAGAATGACAGCCTGCTCAACATCACCCTTTTCATCTGCTAGCTTCAACAACCGTTTGTAGGCCTGGCTATTCTTTTTATCACGAACAATTATTTCTGTACTCGCTTTTCTTAACATCTCATTATCATTAAAACGCCAACCTAACTCACTTAAGATCTCAAGGTGATACATTGATTCTATTCTTGAATAATCTTGATTTATAGATTTAGCTTTTAAATATGCTTTTTTATGAACTTGATAATCCCAGTATAATTCAACTTGTTTAATTGCCGCGGGTGTCTCATCCGAAAAGATAGCTTCTATTTTCCCCCATGTACTAACTGCACTCTTATAGTTACTTTGGTTTTCATATAATGCAGCGAGAGCAAACCATTTCTTTTTATCTTTCGGGTTTTTTCTTAGATACTCATCTAACGCAACTTGTATTGAGTTAAGTTTTCCCTGCCTTCCATAACTAGAGATTTTTTCTAATATTTCTTTATTCGTTAATTTACGTTTTATAGCAATATGTTCTATTGCGTTTATTATTGCTGGCTCATCATAGTTCATCATAGCCAGTCGAAGAGATTGTTCAGCAGCATACGAAGTACTGGCATTACGAACCAGCTTTTCCCATTCTTTTTGCGCGTTAATGGGCTGGCTTGTCCATTCATAAAGTTGCGCTAAACGCCGTCTATAATTTCGATTACTTTTATTAATGGCAACTAACCTAACTGCATATTCTCTTGCATGAACTAAATGTGTTATCGACATTTCTAAGTTAATTTGTCTTAACGTTATTTCTTCACTGTTTTGACCATGTTTCAGCCATAACTTTTTATTCCATTGTGCTGCTTTTTTCATATTTCCTAACAAACTATACGCTGACACAATCGTTTCTAAGAAATATTTATTATCTGGAAATTCAACCAAATATTTTTTTAATGATTTAATTGCTAATTCATACTGCTTTGACTCTAAAGATGAAATAACAAAAAAACCAGCATAAGTCTCGCCATCTTTTTCTGTATCAGAGGATTGATAAGCATTCAAATAATATAAACTAGCAAGCTTAGGCTGCCCTGATGCGCGCGCCCATTTACCAGCTTTTGCCCACCATTTAGTCGAGTTATTAATGTCTGTCTCAGCTAAACGTTTATATATTTTTGCAGCTACCGCGGGGCGATTAATACCCAATGCAACATTAGCCAATAAGCTGAGGGTATGTTTGTCCAGTTGTTTAATGTCAATATATTTTAAAATTTCCCGCGCTTTCCTTAAAACTTGCTGTCGCTTTGGGTTGTTTTGTTTCATATATTCATATTTAACTTTATATATTTGCACCTTAATAAAATCAACTTGCGCTTTATTTTCACTGTTAATTACGATAAATTCATCGATTAATTTTTGAGCTTCCTGCCATTTACTAATGGAAACATATTGTTGTGCGAGTATGAGTCGCAACTTTATATTATTGGGGCGTAACTTATAAATCGTTTTTAAATAAGCGATTGATAATTGATCGGGCTTTTTGATATAGCGTTGATCTTCAAAAGTACTTTGGCTTGGGAACAGCAGTACCAACAAGACAACAATAATAAAGCCAAGCAGTATTACGACAGGGATAGTAATTAAACGTTCTCGTTTATTGGCAGTTGATTTCAACATTGCTAATATGTTTCGCCGTTAAATTAAACCGCCAACCTAATGATGTTTTAGAGGCTATATTTTTGGCACCAAGCAGTACACATTTTTTATATTGACTAGCAACCTCAATCATTAAAGGTAAATGAGATGAAAAACTTACGCTTATAGAATTATCTTTCTTAATCCAGTCCATTACTCGACCATTGGATTGAACCAAATAAATGTCTTCTATTTTTTTATTTTGTTTTTTGATGCTTGAGGTAGTTGATGCACCTAAGCTGAGGTAGACCGCATCATGAAGTTTTCTATACCCAATAATATTCCTGGTATTATTCAATGAAAAGTTATTGTTTTTTGAAAACGTTCTTAATGTTTTTACATGATGAGTACCTGAATAAGAGACAGAGCCATCGAGATCCCTGGCAAGGACAATTTTTCGATATTCTAAAATCTTTGCAGAATATTCGCTAATATAGACAGGAAATATATCTTCTTCTAATGTCCATTGATAAACTTTATGAAGTGCAGTCATTGCTGCCGGCTTTGAACCGCTATAAAAATGATAGTAAATATCTATTGGCTTTAACCGCCGAGGTTTATCGGTCATTTTCAATGTATCAATAACACGTTGAAAACCATAAAAAGGCCCCGTCCAATTATTGGTGTACACATTTTCATTCATGATAGGTGCATATACTTGAACATATTCTCCAGCCGTTCTTGCCATTGGAGACACAAATAATAAAGATGCACGATCTCTTCTTATTGTCGTATTACCCCCATTCATATTTAACAAACCCTTATCATAACTATATTTCAAAGCTTCTTCTGTTGGTGACGCTTCACCAGACCATAAAAATACTTTTGCTTTTTTATTATTGGGTAATAAATTTTTATTTATAAAGTCGATTGAACCTGAAATTTCTCTATTGAAAGAGAAGGCATAATCTTTTATTGGCAAATTATAATCACCACCTGATTTCTGATTTTCCTCAATATCGAGCCATTTGAAAGGGTGACTAAAGGTATGACTTGCAGATTCAACATTGTCTAACATGAAAATTTCTTTAGCTATTTTTTTAAGCACAGGGGATTGTTGAGGATATAAACCTAACTCACCAATTTCACCTTCAATGATTGAGACAGTATGAGGGTATTTATTATATTTTTTTAACACCTCATTTTTTATAATTATTGCTGAATATGGGGTGCCCCGCATCTCAGCTCGATTTAAAAAACCGTCTCCATCAATATGCGCCATCCATATTCTTCGTCCATTTTCTGTGGTCACATCCGGCATTGGAATATCGGGTAAATTTAATGCTGATTTAAAAAACTTAAAAGGATCAAGTATCCAATATTTATACCCTTTTGTTTGTATATCCCTTATCCAGGGTGAAAATGCGAGTCCACCCCAATCTGCAGTAATAACAGGATCAAAAACTTGATCTTCCTTATCACCATATCTAACTTTTAAATGTACAGTATTGTTGCTTTTGTCCTTCGAACGATACAATTCATTGATTGAATTTCCAATCAATGGTTTGGATTCAAAGCCAATAAAATCATCAGAAAATTGAACCTTCTTTAAATGACGAACCTTTTTATTGATACGATGCAAGCCTAACTTTATTAAAATTTCATCATCTACATTAAAACCGAAGCCACCCATAAAGGCGATTTTTACCCCATCATTTAATTGCTTATAAATCCATTCATTATAATTAGGGTTATGAGCCTGTCCATCGAACCAGGTAACAATACCTGCATACCGTCCCTTTATAATTTCTTCCGGTAAATCTTCATTTATATTGTAATAAACCGGTACATAACCTAGATATTCAAGCGGCATCGCCGCTGCGGTATGAATACTGGAAAAATACATATCACCAAAATATTGATTGACGCTGTTATAAAGCATTAAAATTTTTCGTGGAATGACTTCAAGCTTACCCACACCAAGATAATCTAACTCGGGTGTGGATACCCAGGGAATAAAACCATGCTCAGCAATTTTTTTAGCAATTTGTCGCGCTTCAGAGCGCTTTGAAGGAGGTAAGTAATCTACAACACTAATAGGAAGTCCATATTCTTCTTTAATGTTTTGAAGTTTATTCAATAACCAGTCTCTATCATTCTTTTTTACAATATCGAATTTATTTTCTAATGGGTTCCATCCGGCGTATAACGATTCCGCCACGACACCATGAACGAGTGTATGAACCTCTTCTAATATCGGGAAACCACGATTAAGAATGATTTTCGCAGCAGGGAATTCCTGCGATACAGTGCGAATGAGTTTAATTAAACCTTGCTCTTGTTGAGACCACTTATCTTTTTCAACAACCGCTTGATAACTGTCCAGCGTATCCAGAAAAAAACCATCAAACTGTCTTTTAGCTAGTTGTGAAAAACGCTGCTCCAATAAAAAATCCTGCCACTCAGAGCGGTCTAGATCCATGATGTCACTATTCCAGCCTTCATTTACCCCTATGAAAAGATCTTTATCGATTAAGTCATAATCATCTCTCCACCTTTCGGACTCGCCAACACTGACATAGGCAATAACTTTACCGCCAAATTGTTTCAATTTAATAATGTTGTCATCTGAGATCTGATCAGGATCAACAACAATTTGATTAAATTGTGAAAGCTCTTCAATAGGAACATTATCAGCATAGTAAAAAGCGATGCTGGGGGATGTGGCTAGTGCTGCGTGTACCGGGGTGATTGCACACATAAATAACAATATTCTGATAAAAATACGCATTGCGTAAAACAACCTATCTGAAAGTCTAAATTGAGTATGAATTAATTCTTGAAACGCAACGTAAATTTGTCGCATCCAACCTTAAACCACAACTTATTATTTACTATGGGGGGGAAAGCGTAGTAAACATATTGATATAGAAATTTTAACGTAACTCTCCAGTAATAAGATACTCTCTGAGTAAAAAATTTCTCACCAAAGTGCACACACAAATTTATTAGTCACACGATATGATGATCCCTGCTTTAATAATCGCGCAATGAAGTGCAACGCTTTTGATTCTATCTGGCAAAGGTTTATGGATCGTGTAATAAAATTAACTAAGGTTGAAAATAGATTCCATGAACATGACCTATAAACATATGTAGTAAGTAATAGTGACAGCCTGGAAGAAACAAGTGAGTGTTTATCACGTGCTTCAACAGAGATAACTAAGCTCCTCTATCCCGTAAGCCAACAAAAGTTAAACCACTCGAGAAAAGTGAATATATTTTTAAAATATCTATAGAGGGATTGTGCTCTATAGCGGAGACACAAAAAAACAGCTACCCTACTAAGGTAACTGCTTGATTTTATTGCTAATTTGGTGCGCCTGGCACGATTCGAACGTGCGACCGCTCGGTTCGTAGCCGAGTACTCTATCCAACTGAGCTACAGGCGCTCTTTGAAGCTGCGCACTATACATGGATCTTGATTAAATTCCAATGCTTAGCGGCTTTGTATATCCAAGATATGTGAATGGCGGAGAAGGAGGGATTCGAACCCTCGATAGGGATTAACCTATACACCCTTAGCAGGGGCGCGCCTTCAGCCACTCGGCCACTTCTCCAGTATTCAACGTGCGCAAGGATACTGAAGGATAAAGCCAAGGTAAAGCCTTTATGGCACTAATCGCTTAATTTATTACTCAGCATCCGGTTGTTTCGTTTCATTTTGAATGCGCTCGTAAATTTCTTCACGATGTACAGAAACATCACGCGGTGCATTAACACCAATACGAACCTGGTTGCCTTTTACTCCAAGGACGGTCACGGTTACTTCATCACCGATCATGAGCGTTTCACCAACTCGTCTTGTTAAAATCAACATACTAATTTACTCCTCAAACAATAATTCTTTAGTTACAGCTCCTTCTGTGTCTTTATACAACCAATAAAACTAGTATATATGACACGCTCGATCTTATATATCGACACTTCAAAGGGAAACTTTAAAAAATATTAAATTACTTCACATCAAATAATATTTGGCCAAATAATAACCAAATATTGCTAGTCTTTAGACTCATCCAGACCAAACTCTGAATGCAGCGCTCGCACGCCCAGTTCCAAATACTTTTCATCGACCACAACCGAAATTTTAATTTCAGATGTCGAAATCATACGAATATTGATACCTTCATCAGCCAGTGCTTTGAACATTTGGCTGGCAATACCCGCATGTGAGCGCATTCCCACACCAACTAAAGAAATTTTCACAATCGTGTTATCACCCACTACTTCGCGAGCACCCAGTGCTTTAGCTGTTTTATTCAAAATATCTAATGCATTGTCATAATCGTTACGATGCACAGTAAAGGTGAAGTCGGTCGTGCCATCACCACCGACATTCTGAATAATCATGTCGACTTCTATATTCGCTTCACCAATTGAGCCTAATATATTGTGAGCCACACCGGGTTGATCCGGCACACCTAATATAGTGAGCTTGGCTTCATCACGATTAAAGGCGATTCCTGAAATGGCTGCTTGTTCCATATTCTCTTCCTCATAGGTGATCAGTGTACCTGGCCCTTCTTTAAATGAAGAAAGTACGCGTAATTTCACATTATACTTACCGGCAAACTCCACAGAACGGATTTGCAGCACTTTTGAACCTAAACTGGCCATTTCCAGCATTTCTTCAAAGGTAATCTTTTCTAAGCGGCGCGCATCGGGCACCACTCTCGGGTCAGTTGTGTATACCCCGTCAACATCTGTATAAATTTGGCATTCATCTGCTTTTAACGCTGCTGCCAGCGCAACCGCAGTGGTATCAGAACCACCACGACCTAAAGTCGTAATATTGCCGTGTTCATCTTTGCCTTGAAATCCGGCAACAATCACAATACGCCCTTTATCTAAATCGTTCCGTATTTTTGCTTCATCAATATTAAGAATACGTGCTTTGGTATGCGCGCTATCCGTCAAAATATGTACTTGAGAGCCAGTATATGAACGTGCATCATAACCACGCTCTTTTAACGCCATACCTAACAAGGCAATGGTCACTTGCTCACCGGTTGAAACTAATACGTCGTATTCGCGTGGATCAGGCTTTGCTGAAATTTGGTGGGCCATTTCAACCAGTCGATTAGTCTCACCACTCATGGCCGATACAGCGACAACTACGTCATGGCCTGCTTTTTTCGCCGCGATCAGACGTTCAGCGACATTTTCGATTTTTTCAACCGAGCCGACTGAGGTTCCACCGTATTTTTGAACGATTAAAGCCATGTTTTACCCACGCAAAAAGGACGCAAATTAAACACTAATTTGTCCTAGATTTAAAGAGAATGCCCCGATAAAGGGCGATTAAATGAGACTATCGTGCAAAAGGCACGTTATGTTTAGGTGTTAATTTCAGTTATGTACACTTTAAAAGCATAAAAATAAGGGAATAACCCTCTATTTCTGACTCACAAGTAGTACTAGGCTAATTTTGCTTGTACCCAGTCTACAACCCCGTTAAGTGCTGCAGCCAGATTTTCAGGCTGATCCCCACCGGCTTGCGCCATATCCGGTCGGCCACCACCTTTACCGCCAACCTGACTCGCAACAGAATTCACTAAATCACCGGCCTTAATTTTGTCGGTTGCATCTTTACTGACACCTGCAACCAGGCTTATTTTTTCACCAGTGACTGCCGCAAGTACAATAGCAGATGTACCTAATTTATTTTTTAGTTGATCAAGTGTTTCTCGCAAGGTTTTCACATCTGCACCTTCAAGATTTGCCGCTAAAACCTTTATACCGTTAACCTCAACCGCCTGAGAAGACAAATCGGACCCCTGACTACTGGCTAACTTGCCTTTAAGTTGAGCCAGTTCCTTTTCCAGACCACGGTTTTTATCCATTAACTGGTTTACGCGACTCGAAATATCATCACGGTTGCCTTTTAACAATGTCATTATCTCGGATAACTGGCTTTCATCCTTATCAACCCAATTCATAGCAGACTCTGCGGTCACAGCTTCAATACGACGAACACCGGCAGCAACACCGGTTTCACTGATGATCTTAAATAAACCAATATCGCCGGTACGGGAAACATGCGTACCACCACAAAGTTCAACAGAAAAGTCACTCATGCTTAATACACGCACTTCATCGCCATATTTTTCACCAAACAACGCCATTGCACCACTGGCTTTGGCTTCATCGGGTGTCATTATGCTGGTATCAACAAGGTGATTTAACCGAATATGTTGATTCACCAGATGTTCAACTTCTTTTAATTCTTCAGCGGTTATGGGTTCTGGCTGTGAAAAATCAAAACGTAAACGTTCAGCCTGAACCTGCGACCCTTTTTGAGTGACATGTTCACCTAATACGGTACGTAATGCAGCATGAACTAAATGTGTTGCTGAATGATTTGCAACAATGGCCTGACGACGTTCGCTGTCTACCTGTGAATGAACGGTCTCACCGACTTTCAATGTCCCTTGTAACACTTCACCGTAATGGGCAAAAACTGACCCGCCTTGTTTTTTAGTATCTTTCACTGCAAATTCTGTTGCGCCACAAGTCAGTAAACCTGTGTCACCTATCTGTCCACCTGACTCGGCATAAAAAGGAGTTTGTTCTAACACCAGCATGGCACTCTGATTTTTTTCAATTTGATCGACTGCTTTGCCATCAGCATAGATGGCCATCACTTTTGA
>Ga0316208_1002076_pt1 | contig 17084 bp, 20 predicted proteins | sample 3monopyrite_MG_FD_204944 | JGI IMG/M metagenome (GOLD analysis project Ga0316208, IMG submission 204944) | Microbial mat bacterial communities from mineral coupon in-situ incubated in ocean water Damariscotta River, Maine, United States -... | ecosystem: Environmental > Aquatic > Marine >...
ATTATGGCACCCAGTAATGAAAATGAATGCCGGCAAATGCTAAGTACCGGATTCAAATTAAATAGTCCTTCTGCTATTCGCTATCCTCGCGGGACAGGGCCTGGCACTTTGGTGGAAAGCGAACTGGCATCTTTGCCTGTAGGTAAAGCTGAAATGTGTCGAAAAGGACAAAATATTGCCCTTTTATCCTTTGGTAGTGTTTTAGAGGATGGACAAAAAGTTGCTGAGAAACTAAACGCAACTATTGCCAATATGCGCTTTATTAAACCGCTGGATGAAGATTTATTACTGCAACTCGCTGCTGAACACGACGTATTGGTTACCCTTGAAGATAACGCGGTTATGGGCGGCGCAGGCAGCGCCGTAAATGAATGCTTACTCGAACATCAGTGCCAAAACCGCGTATTAAACCTCGGCCTGCCTGATATTTTCATGGAACACGCTAGCCGGGAACAGCTTCTGGATGATGCAGGATTATCCACTTCTGGTATACTGCGCGCCATTGAAGACTTTCTGGATACAGAAGAACTTGCAAAACATGCTACACTCGCTTAAATTCCCAACCTGATTACTCAAGTATTATGACTAAACGATATACAATGAAAATCCTTTTGGATTTTGCCGCCGCTCACCTCCTTCGTGACTATGAAGGTGTTTGTAATCGCTTACACGGCCACAACTGGAAAGTTGAAGTGCTCGTGACGGCAACAAAGCTCGATGATGTCGGTATGGGTATGGATTTTAAAGTCATTAAAGATGCGACACGGGAACTCATCGGAAAACTGGATCATCGTAACCTTAACGATATCCCTCCCTTCGATAAAATTAATCCTACCGCTGAAAATATCTCTGAATATTTATACAGCGAGTTATCAAAAACATTAAATGCGGATGACATCAAAGTCAGCGCCGTGACGTTATGGGAAACAGACCGGGCAAGTGTTACTTTCACTGAAGAATAATGTAGGTCGGTCTTCAGGCCGACATGCTCGAAATATTACTGCGTCGGCCTGAAGACCGACCTACACCACAACCACATCAAATATAGCTGGTTGATATATTGGAAACAAAGAAGCATGAGCCAAGAAAATAAAACAGAAATGGAAGACGTACAAAACAGCCAGGATACGCGTCAAATTCCAATTAACAAAGTTGGAATTAAAGATATCCGTCATCCCGTTCGTGTTGCTGATCGTAGTGGTCAGGAACAACACACGATTGCAAACTTTAATATGTATGTAAATTTACCGCATAATTTTAAAGGTACGCACATGTCGCGTTTTGTAGAAATTTTAAATAATCACGAACGTGAAATTACCGTGCAATCATTTAAAGAAATGATGGTTGAAATGACAGAACGCCTTGAAGCTGATTCTGGCCATGTTGAAATGAACTTTCCTTATTTCGTTAACAAAACAGCACCGGTATCTCATGTTCAGAGTTTGATGGATTATGATGTTACCTTTATTGGTGACTTTGTTAATGGTGATAACCAGTTTACGTTAAAAGTTTTAGTGCCTGTTACCAGTCTTTGTCCATGTTCCAAAAAAATATCAGACTATGGTGCGCATAATCAACGTTCACATGTCACCGTTACGGCTAAACTTAAAGACTTTATGTGGATTGAAGAAATAATTGATCTGGTCGAGCAAGAAGCATCTTGTGAGCTTTATGGTTTATTAAAACGCCCCGATGAAAAAGAGATTACGGAACGCGCGTATGATAATCCAAAATTTGTTGAAGATATGGTACGTGATGTTGCTGCCCGTTTAAATGCAGAAGACAGAATCATTTCTTACATTGCTGAATCTGAAAACTTTGAATCAATACATAACCATTCAGCATATGCTTTAATTGAAAGAGATAAAACTCAAAATTAATTGTAATTACTCTTTAAACTAAAAAGGCGCCAGTTATATTTACTGGCGCCTTTTTTTTAATAGATTAGTAATAATTAAAACTTTTGCCTGAGTAACATTACCTGTCCCTGGCGTTGCATTTCCAATCTATTTAAAAAAGAATTACCTAATAAAACCTCAGAGGGCGAATCACCTTCTAAAATAGCCGCTTCAACATTTGTTAATTCAATTTCTCCAACTCTGACTTTATTCAACTTAATGCGATATACCGGAACAACGCCATTAGCCGTGGAAACCATTGCACGTTTACCAGTATATCTAAATTTTATTCCAAGGCTACGTGCCTGATGTACATTCATTGCAATCCAGGTAGCCCCTGTATCAACTAAAAAATTGACATGTTGCCCGTTGATAAAGCCTGTCGTATAGTACATACCATTAACCGGCATAATTTTAGCTTCAGCTTGTGTCTTTTTCTTAAAATCAGAACTAACATGTCGTCCAAGTTTAAATTCCTTAACTTGCCCATCCACTTCCAGCGTTGCTACATCACTATCTGAAAAAAGAAGCACAACACCTTCAGGACTTTTTAACCCTTTTGTTAAGGTGCGTTGTTTACCATCAATTTTAACAATCGCTTTATTTTTAAATAATCCGAGAACAACAATATCCGTTGCATAAATAGTTTGAATTAAAGAAAAACAAAATATTAAACTCAGGACAATTTTTTTCATAGATTAAATGGCCGGTTAGCGAAGGTTAATTTTATATTTTTCGCCAGTCAGTTTACCCATATCAATTCTGACTTTATTCGGTGACCAGCCATGTTTTAAATCATGCGCTTCAATAAAAATAATCTTTGTATCGTTCGCGATATAAAAACCACTTAACGAACGGGTAAAGGGTTGTTCATTTACATGTGGGTGATAAAGTGTGCGCTTACCAATTTCATTTCCTTTTTCATCAACTAAACGCCAGCCATCAGCATAGTGTTTCCAACCTGTATCAGCATGTTTTAATGTTACATCAGCTCGCCAGGTTTCTGCGTGTTTAGTTAATACCACATTAACTATTTCAACATCATTTGCCAGAACAGAAGTTGATAATAATAAACCAAAGATGGATAAATATTTTTTAAATTGAGTTTTTTTCTGCATATCTGTATCCTTTATCGAAGGCATTATATGTAGTGATTAATGAGTTGTAGAACAACCAAAGCATACGCTCCGGCAACTAAATCATCCAACATTATACCAAAACCACCTTTCACTTTGTGATCTATGACACTGATTGGCCAGGGCTTCCATATATCAAAAAGTCGAAACAACACAAAACCTGTAATAACCCATTCCCAGCCTGACGGTGCGAATAACATCGTTAACCAGTATCCCAGAAACTCATCCCAGACAATGGCAGGATGATCATGTCCACCAAGTGTATTTGATGTCGTTTCACATAAATATATACCAATGAGTGAACCAACGATTAAAACGGTTACATACGCCCAAACTGGAATTGTTGCGAGTGGAATATAAAGTAAAACAGCTAACAGTGTACCGGCAGTACCAGGAGCAAACGGTGATAACCCGCTACCTAATCCTAAACTTAAAAAATGAACCGGATGAAAGATAATATCCCGGGGTTTTAACTTTTCAGGCCTTGTCACAACGTTTATCCTTTAAACTCATCATCAAAATGTTGATACCCTGTTGCCTGAATTTCGATTTCCTGATTATTTAAGAAACATCTCACACCGTTTAATGATTCGATCTCACCAATACAAGTAGCGTTAAATTCTCTTACTTTTAAAGCATTCTCAAATTCAACGTGTTTATCCGCAACAATAGTAAAACATAGTTCGTAATCATCGCCACCGGATAAAACTAAAGGCACAACAAGCGCTTCATCTGTTAAATTGGAACAAAATTCTTTTGAAAGGGGAATTTTTTCAAAATCAATTTTTGCACCAACATGACTACTCTCTGTGATGTGCTGCAGATCTGCAATAAGGCCATCTGAAATATCAATACACGAACTTGCATATTCTCTTAAAAATAATCCAAGCTCAATTTGTGCTGTTGGGCAGTTTAGTCTTTTATTTAAATATGAAACACTATCATCACGAAGTAAACACTGGCCCTGCCATGCGGCTAATGCTAAAGCAGCATCACCTATCGTGCCAGAAACATAAACTTTATCGTTTACCTGTGCTTTGTTACGCGTTAGTGCTTTGCCAACCGGTACAAAACCATTAATCGTAATGGTAATACTTAATGAACCATGAGTTGTATCACCGCCAATCAACTGAACATTATATTGTTGTGCGAGTAATGAAAGGCTTTCACTAAAGGCTTTTAGCCAGACTTCATCATCATTGGGTAAAGTAATTGCCAGTGTGAACCAGGCCGGGTCGGCCCCCATGGCCGCCATGTCACTTAAATTTACGGCTAATGCTTTATACGCTATATCTTCGGGAGATGTTTCGCCAGGAAAATGAATCCCGGCAACAAGGGTATCAACAGACTGAATTAACTCATGATGTTCCGGGACGTTAAGAATGGCTGCATCATCACCGATACCGAGAACAACATCTGCACGTGATTCTTTTGATGTAAAATATTGCCGGATGATGTCAAATTCAGACGGCATAACGTATTAACTGCCTTTTCTGGCAGCAACCTCTGTTTGACGCAGGTTTTCAGCTAACTTATCCATCGCGCCATTTACAAAACGATGTGCTTCCTCTGCACCAAATGTTTTTGTTAATTCAATCGCTTCATTAATAACAACCCGATAAGGAATATCAATGCGGTTTTTGAGTTCATAACAGCCTAAACGCAGAATCGATTTCTCAACAATACCAATCTCATTAAAAGGACGATCTGATAACGGTGATATTTCGGCATCAAGTTCTTCAACTTGTTCAGCTATGCCATTTAATAACTCATTAAAATATGGACGGTCAAACTTACGGGTGTGATGCTCAATTAAGAATTGCTGTTCAATTTCTTTTGGCGCATTACCCGACACTTGCCATTCATACAATGCCTGCACGGTATAACGACGTGCACGGCTGCGATCACTGGTTATTGACATTCGATTAACCGAGGTTACGTAATAAGTTAACCATTTCAATTGAAGATAATGCAGCTTCTTCACCTTTGTTACCGGCTTTAGTGCCTGCACGTTCAATAGCTTGTTCAATGGTATCAACCGTTAGCACACCAAAGGCAACCGGAATTTCATATTCCATCATGCTTGAGGCCATGCCTTTTACGGCTTCGCCCGCAACGTATTCAAAATGAGGTGTACCGCCACGAATAACAGCACCTAATGTAATAATGGCGTCATATTTTTTACTTGCCGCCATTTTTTTAACTGCGAGTGGAATTTCAAATGCACCCGGTACATAAACAACTTCAAGGTCACTTTCGTTTGCACCATGGCGTTTTAGACAATCAAGAGCTCCATCTAATAAGTTTTCAACTACAAAACTATTCCAGCGTGTAACAACCACACCAAAACGTGAACCCTTAACAACCATGTCACCTTCAATTTTTTTAATATTATTCATCATCATTACCTACTTAAAAACTATCCTGATTTATTACCTGTCATTGCGAGAAGTGTAACGACGAAGCAATCCCCAGGAGATTGCCGCAGCTCGCGTTGCTTGCCTCGCAATGACGTTTATTTAATTTATTTACTGTTTATCGTATACGTATTCAACAACTTCTAAGCCAAAACCTGAAAGTGCATGCAGTTTCTTAGGTGCACTCATTACTCGCATCTTACGAACACCTAAGTCCATTAAGATCTGTGCACCAATACCATAAGTCCGTAAATCATCTCCATGTACACCTTCAGAATGTTCTTCACCTTTATCATGTTTGTCATAGTGTTTGATCATATTAACTAACATATTCGATTCTTCTGCAAGACGTAAAATAATTACCACGCCCTCACCTTCATCTGAAATGCGTTTCATGACATCACGTAATGGCCAACCACAATCTTCACGCTTACTACCGAAAATATCACACATGCTATTTTCCACATGAACACGCACCATTATTGGTTTTTCTGGTTCAGGGTTACCCTTAACCAGAGCTAAATGAACCTGACCATCCGTTACATTGCGATAAGCATGTAATTTGAAATCACCTTGCTCTGTTGGCATATCACAATCAGCAGCACGTTCAACTGTTTTTTCATTTTGTAAACGGTATTCAATTAAGTCTGCTATGGTACCAATTTTTAAACCATGCTCTTTAGCAAAAACCTCTAATTCAGGACGACGAGCCATGCTGCCATCTTCATTTAAAATCTCAACAATAACTGATGCCGGTTCTCTACCAGCAAGACGTGCAATATCACAACCTGCTTCAGTATGACCCGCGCGTGTTAATACACCACCAGGTTGAGCCATCAAAGGAAAAATATGCCCTGGTTGAACAATACTTGCAGCAGTAGCATCTTCAGCAACAGCCGCCTGAACTGTGACCGCGCGATCACCCGCTGAAATACCCGTAGTAACACCGTTTGCGGCTTCAATACTTACCGTAAAGTTGGTTGCAAAAAATTCATTATTATCTTCAACCATCAAAGGTAACTTTAAGCGTTCACAACGCTCTTTCGTCAAGGTTAGACAAATTAATCCGCGGCCATTCGTTGCCATGAAATTAATATCTTCTGCTTTTACAGCATCAGCGGCAATAATAAGGTCACCCTCATTCTCGCGATCTTCATCATCCATAAGGATAACCATTTTACCTGCCGCGATATCTTCTATAATTTCTTTTGTGCTGTTTATTGCCATAATATCTTCTATTACCAATTATCGTGCTTATTAAGTAGGTTGGGTTAAGCGTAGCGAACCCAACATTATATATTTGTTGGGTTCGTCGCTTTGCTTCTTAACCCAACCTACATTTATTAATTACTATTTAATAAAACCATGCTCACTTAGCATATCCATACTTATGCCTGAGGTTTTAACATCCGCTGCTTTATCACCTAAAATTAAACGCTCCAGGTAACGAGCAATAATATCTACTTCTAAATTAACTTCTGTGCCTACTTTAAACTGTCCCATCGTTGTTTCCTGCAATGTATGCGGCACAATATTCAATTCAAATACTGCACCTTTCACTGCATTGACAGTCAGACTAATGCCATCGACACAAACCGAACCTTTCTCAGCAATATACTTTGCCATTTCATCGGGTGTTTGGATATGAAAGCGTACTGAACGTCCGTCATTATAACATTCAACAACTTTTCCTATACCATCAACGTGGCCACTCACAAGATGACCGCCTAAACGCGTTGTTGGTGTTAATGCTTTTTCAAGATTTGCTTTAGTACCAACCGTTAAAGATTTAAATGTCGTACAAGACAAAGTTTCACCTGAAACATCAGCCCAAAAACCATCACCCGGTAACTCAACCGCAGTTAAACAAACGCCATTAACTGCAATACTATCGCCAAGTTGTACATCGGCTAAATCAAGCTTATTAGTCAATATGCGAACTCGTGCATCATCACCTTTCGGTTCGATAGTAGCAATTTCACCAATGGATTGAATAATTCCTGTAAACATATTTATCTTGTCTTCTTTCCAAATATTTAATTATTTCTACCTGTCATTGCGAGAATAAATTGAAAAAGCATTTTTCAATTTTGACGCGGCAATCTCAAGACTCTAAAGTTTAACCATGAGATTACTGCGGGCTCCTGCCCTTCGCCCTTCGGGTCAAGCAAGGCTTGTTCAAAATCGTTCCATACGATTTTATGCCGCAGTCACTTTGTTCCTCGGTAACTGCTCCTGCGTTACCCTACCTCCTGCATCCATGCAGTCGTTCGCAATGACGAGTTTTAATTCAAACTCACTTAGGCAAAATTTTTGCCGTTATCCGAATATCTTTCCCTACAACTCTTTGATCCGTTATCTTAAGTTCAATTTTATCCTGCATTTTTTCTAAGCCAGGCAGTGCAAATAAACCTCGCGCATGATTACCCATTAACACAGGCGCCATATAAATAATCAGTTCATCAATCAAGCCCGCTTGTAACATAGCACCACTTAACGTTGCCCCGGATTCAAGTAAGACATCATTGATCTGCATATCACTCAACTGTTGCATTACTGATTTTAAATCTACACTGGTATTGCAATAAGGCATCATATGAATATCAGCACCAGCATTTTTTAAAACCTGAGCGATATGTTCATCTGAACTGCAGGTCATTAAAACAGTTTGACCTTGTTCTTTTAACATTTTCGCATCAACTGGCATGCTTAAATTAGTATCAACCACAACTCGTATAGGCTGATGAGAGTCTATTCCCTCCAGTCGAACTGTCATAGACGGATCATCTGCTAAAATTGTTCCTACCCCTGTTAAGATAGCAGAACTTTTTGCTCGTAACCGTTGCACGTCTTCACGTGCAGCAGCAGATGTTATCCATTTACTTTCACCTGATGCCATTGCCGTTCTGCCATCTAAACTCATGGCTAACTTGCAGCGAACATATGGCAAACGCTTCTGCATGCGTTTAATAAAACCTGAATTTATTTCTTTTGCCTGTTCTTCCAACAAGCCATGTTCAACAAATATTCCTGCTGTCTCAAGTTGTTTTAAACCTTCACCCGCAACTTTAGAATGCGGATCAATCATTGCAGCAACAACACGTTTTACTTTCGCCTTGATTAAAGCATTAGTACAAGGTGGTGTTTTACCCTGATGGCAACACGGTTCTAATGTCACGTAAGCAGTTGCACCTTCGGCTTTATCTCCGGCTTGTTTTAACGCATTAATTTCGGCATGCGCTTCGCCGGCTTTTTTGTGCCAGCCTTCACCCACTACTTCACCGTCTTTTACTAATACACAACCTACATTCGGATTGGGTGCCGTCGTGTAAATGCCTTTTTTAGCTAACATTAATGCACTCGACATAAACGCATGATCTGCAGCAGAAAAATTCATTTACTCAACCTCATTCAAATTGATTCAACTTTACTCAACATTATTTATCATCAGGTAACAATGATTTTTGTTGTCGTCTGACTTCAGGGGACGGGCCCTGTTTCAACTTTTCAATCTCTTCTTCAAATGCACTAACATCTTCAAAACTTCTATATACAGAAGCAAAACGAACATAGGCAACTTGATCTAAATCACGTAGCTCATCCATAACAAAACTACCCACTTGATCAGCGGGTACTTCGCGATCGCCGGTTGCACGCATCCGCTTAGTAATATGCACAATCGCTTTTTCAATATTATCGGTTCCAACAGGCCGTTTTTCTAACGCACGCTGAATACCGGAACGAAGTTTGTGTTCGTTAAAGGGTTCGCGTTGTCCACCTTGCTTAATGATGTGCGGCATAACCAGTTCAGCAGATTCAAAAGTAGTAAATCGCTCACCACATGACTGGCATTCACGGCGGCGCCTGACCATTGCCCCTTCATTTGCTAATCGTGAGTCAATCACTTTTGTGTCATCGGCGCTGCAAAAAGGACAATGCATATTACTTGAGACCTTTGCATGAATAGCGAGAAGTTAGAGAACAAGGCAAAGCCGATGAAAAAGCGGAATGTACACAAAGTACATGAGCATTTTGAAAAGGCTTTAACGCTGTTATCTGGCTTCGTAGCATTAGTGCAATGGTCTCACTTGTATACAGGTTTCTTTTTACAAAGGGCTGCTGCTTTTGCTTTCACTTCCTGAATAACATTATCGTCGCCATTAGCATCAATAATGTCACACATCCAGGCGGCTAAATCACTACAATCTTTTTCATCAAAACCACGTGTTGTTACCGCAGGCGTACCAACGCGAATACCGCTGGTGACAAAGGGTGATTGTGGATCATTGGGTACAGAATTCATATTGATAGTAATGTTGGCCTGACCTAACCAGGCATCAACCGCTTTGCCGGTTAAACCTTTTGCAATAAAGCTCACCAGGAATAAATGATCATCTGTTCCACCTGAAACAACATCATAACCACGTTCAATAAATACGTTTGCCATTGCTTTCGCATTTTTTACAACTTGTTTTTGATATTCTTTAAATTCAGGTTGTAAAGCTTCTTTAAAGGCGACGGCTTTTGCTGCAATAACATGCATCAATGGGCCACCTTGTGTACCAGGAAAAATCATTGAGTTTAATTTTTTCTCAATTTCCGGATTTGATTTTGCCAGGATGATGCCACCACGTGGACCACGTAATGTTTTATGTGTTGTTGATGTTGTGACATCTGCAATACCAACCGGGCTGGGATAAACACCTGTCGCAATCAAGCCGGCAACGTGTGCCATGTCTACCATTAAGTAAGCACCGACTTTATCTGCAATATCACGGAAACGTTGCCAGTCAACGACACGTGAATAAGCGGAAAAACCTGCGATGATCATTTTAGGTTTATGCTCTAGGGCTAAGGCTTCAACCTGATCGTAATCAATCTCACCCGTTTCTTCATTCAACCCATATTGAATAGCATTAAACAGCTTACCTGAAAAGCTCACCTTTGAACCATGCGTTAAATGACCGCCGTGTGCGAGACTCATACCTAAAACGGTGTCGCCTGCCTGTAGCAAGGCAAAGTAAACGGCAGCATTGGCTTGTGAACCGGAATGAGGTTGTACATTGGCATAATCTGCACCAAATAATTCTTTAACGCGATCAATTGCTAATTGCTCTGCAATGTCAACATACTCACACCCACCGTAATAACGCTTACCAGGATAACCTTCAGCATATTTGTTGGTTAATCCGGAACCTTGTGCTTCCATCACCCGCGGGCTGGCATAATTTTCTGATGCAATTAATTCAATGTGTTCTTCCTGACGACGCTCTTCATTTTCAATGGCTTGTGCCAATTCATCATCAAAACCCGAAATGGTCATGTCTTTGTTGAACATGCGTATCCCCTAGATTATTACTTTAAAAATCAGTATGTTATATAAATTAAACGTCAGGATGGACGTTGCCATCCTGAGCCGATTTAAGCTCTTGAAAAAGGTCGATAATACTAACCGATATTTGGAAAAAATGCATTGCAACAGGTGGACTCGTACCAGAAATAAAAAACCCCGCCATGAGGCGGGGTTAAAATACAAAAGATGATTTTTATTTATTTTTTAAATAATTTAGTCTTCTTCGAGTGAACCACCAACAGCAATTGTTAACGCTTCCTGAATTGCCGAAGGCGCACACATAATTGACGCAAAACTATTGCTACCCATCATAGATAAATCCGGGAAACTAATCGCAATACGGAATTCAGCGGGTAAAGCGTAAACGTTGCCTTTTGATATTACGACTTCATACGGTAAATGGCCCGTTGATTTTAATTTTTTGAAATCAATCTGGCTCATGATGTATTTGTCACCACTGCAATCCAGATTGTCTGGGCCTGCCATGCTAACACCGATAACTGTCGCATCTTTACCTGCAAGATCAATACGATATACTTTTTTCACGCCACTTTTGTTGTTAGCAAGTGCTGCTTCAACTTTTGCTATAGCCTCTTTCTGATTACCATATTCAGCTAATTCTAAACGGTCACTAAAATAAGGCATTAACCATTTATATTGGTAATCACGAAGTCTTTCAGCCGTTACACCTTCGTCCGGACCAAACGGACCTTTGTCACCTAATGCGCTTTTAAGCTTAGCCGTCACAGATTTTAAATCGCCTTTCATGCGATAAGCATGTGACATGTAAGTTGGGTTAGTAAATGCAACCTGTACTTCACTACCCGCTTTAGTGATAGTGACACGTTGTGCTGCACCAAATACACCAAAATCAGATTTTGCTGCATTCGCTTTTAATGCTGCATTTGTCACAATTAAAATTGTAGCGGTATCATATGGTGAGTATTCACCAACAACTTCAAATCCTGCTTTAGTCAGCTTTGATTTCGTTGCCGCTGTTACCGCTGCAACACTCCCCGTACTTTTTGACGCTAATATGTATGTTTTAAGTTTTGCATCAGCCGCGATACTTGTCGCAGCAAACATTAAACTAACCCCAACCATTAAAATTTTTACTAATTTCATAGTGCCCCTCAAATTATTTTATTATTTTACAAGGTTAAAACCTTATAATTATTTTGACTCCCCCACCTTTCAGGTAGCGGTATTTATTACACTAACATTACTTACATAAATAAACTGATATCAGCTTCACCGGCGAATTCGAAGAATAACGCTGCACCACCAAATTCAACACCGTCAATGAAGGATTTTGGATCTAAATCAAATAAATCAACTGTCATTTGGCATGCGATCATACGCACTTCTGCTTCCTGACATAATTCGCGTAATTCTTCCAAAGAAGCGACGCCTTTTGACTTCATTTTATTTTTCATCATCATGGTCATCATGCTCTGCATGCCTGGAATCGCGGTGCCAATAACAGGGAACCATTTATCCATCGCTAAGGGCATTGGCATACCAGGATTTCCCAACGGGCTAACGGATACATCCATTTTCTTCTTCAGTAATTGTAAACCGTAGAAAGTAAAGAAAATCTCAACTTCATAGCCTAGTGCAGATGCGGTGGATGCTAAAATAAAAGGGGGGTAACCCCAGTCTAATGTGCCTTTAGTGGCAATAATTGCAAGTTTTTTCTCAGACATGATGCTTCCTTAAAATATGGTTATTTAGGTTATCGGATTGATACCAATATTTTGTCTGGCTTTGTAGAATATTTCAGTGCGTTTAGGCACACAAGGTGACATTTATTCGGCGGGTTTGGTTATGCAAGATCTTTACGGACTTTACCTTTTCCTTCACTAACCAGATGTAAAGTATGTTTACAGACAAGGTGGATTTTTCCTCGCGCCAATTGAATACAGCGCTTATGCTCAAAATCTTTAAGGATGCGACTAATCATCTCACGCGTTGTTCCCAACTCATCAGCGACATCACTATGAGTCACTTTGATCGGATGGCCACATGAACGATCAAATTGTTCATTTAACCAGCAGGCAACCCGCAAATCGAGGCGATCAAAAGCAAAGCCCGAAATCAGATCCGCCATGTGTGATAAACGCCCCGTTAAGGTTCGTAGTACATAATCTCTAAAACTTGAAGATTCATCTAATGCTTTTTTGAACGCGGTACGTGAAATAATAAGGCCGCGCATCGGTTTTTCAGCTCTGGCGATAATGGGATATTCAATGCCATCGACCAGACTGTTCAGGTTATGGATACAAAGCTGTCCGGACTCAGCACGATAAAGGGTAACTTCCCGTCCTTCATTGGATTCTTTGAAAACCCGGACACAACCCTCAACGATAAGCATAAAATACTCACAAGGCATGCCCTGATTAAATAAAATCGTACCCGCTTCAATTGTTTGTAGTTTTGCACTTGCCAGCATATCCCAGCACTGTGAATCGGCATCCACGGTTAAATCAGGATAATCCTGTAGCAGGCTTCTTAATTCAGCAAAATTTTTTTCTGAATGAATAGTTTGAAAAGGTGTAACAACACTCATGAAAATATCCTCGCGCCTCTTCTACATCATCGAAGACGCACGTTTTTGATGGAGGAAGTATATACCGATATTCTAGGCTAACTCAGAGCAAATTCAACCTTAATTTAGGCTTATATTCGGTTCTTATTACTTGTATTTAGACTCACTCTAAAAAGTAAAACCCCAATGTCAAAAACAGCTGAGGTTTTACATATAGTGCGATGTTTATCGAGTTACATAAATAAACTGATATCAGATTCACCGGCGAATTCGAAGAATAACGCTGCACCACCAAATTCAACACCGTCAATGAAGGATTTTGGATCTAAATCAAATAAATCAACTGTCATTTGGCATGCGATCATACGCACTTCTGCTTCCTGACATAATTCGCGTAATTCTTCCAAAGAAGCGACGCCTTTTGACTTCATTTTATTTTTCATCATCATGGTCATCATGCTCTGCATGCCTGGAATCGCGGTGCCAATAACAGGGAACCATTTATCCATCGCTAAGGGCATTGGCATACCAGGATTTCCCAACGGGCTAACGGATACATCCATTTTCTTCTTCAGTAATTGTAAACCGTAGAAAGTAAAGAAAATCTCAACTTCATAGCCTAGTGCAGATGCGGTGGATGCTAAAATAAAAGGGGGGTAACCCCAGTCTAATGTGCCTTTAGTGGCAATAATTGCAAGTTTTTTCTCAGACATGATGTTCACCTCACAAAATTAAATCAACCATCTAATTTAAGAGTATTTTTATAATAATTTGTTCCCGACTAAATAAAAAAAAAGCCAGATAAACAGATGTTTAACTGGCTTTTTTCGCAAATACTAATTCTTAGTTTTTCTGCATTAAGAAGACGAATTTACCGCCTTCTTCTTTAGATTCCTGAAGCGTATTACCTGTCTGTTTAGCAAAAGCTTCAAAATCTTTTACTGCGCCTGGATCAGTAGCAATAATGTGTAATACTTGACCTGCGTCCATACCTGCTAATGCTTTTTTAGCACGTAAAATTGGAAGTGGGCAGTTTAAGCCACTTGCGTCGAGTTCTTGATCGAAATCAGCCATCTGATATCTCCTAATTAATTGAAGTTAAAAATAAATGTATAGAAAACCGTATTGCTGAGCGTATTAGCAAACAATATATTACTTATATGCCATGTTGAATTAGAACACAACAAAAATTCACAATATCTAACAGATATATCTCGAATCAGCTCCTAAGCACCGCATATATGATAGTGTGTTTTTTGCAATATGCAATCGTTCATTGGTAGTATTCAAAAGCTATATCGACACTACGCTATTTATCTATTTACTCAAAAGAACTCTTTTACAAAAATTGAGTCTAACTCTTGTAATTTAACGAGACATTTAAAAATACCCATGGTTTATCGCTTTTTACTATTATTATCTTTTTGCACAACAGTTAATGTCTCTTTTGCGGACAATGCGATTGAGCTACCCGACATCGGTGATAATGCAGGAAATATTTCCCCTGCTGAAGAATATCGCACTGGTGAAGCCGTTATACGTAACATTAGGAATGCTGGCGGTATTCTTGATGACCCTTTAATACAAGGGTATTTAAACGAACTTGGTTATCGATTAGTTGCCTCTTCAGAAAGCCAGCAACCCTTTCATTTTTTCCTCATCAAAGATCACGCCATTAATGCCTTCGCCTTACCAGGGGGATTTATTGGGGTAAATGCCGGTTTAATATTGGCGACAAAAACCGAAAGTGAACTTGCTGGCGTCATGGCCCATGAAGTTGCGCATGTCACACAACGTCACTTTGCTCGCCGCTTTGAACAAGGTTCCAGTAGCATACCGGTTATAGCTGCGATCATTGCTGCTATGGTGTTAGGTAGTCAGAACAATGAAATTGGTCAGGCTGTATTAGCCTCTGTTGCCGCAGGATCTGCACAAAAACAAATTAACTTTACCCGCGCCAATGAGAAAGAAGCCGATCGAATTGGTATTCAGCTTTTAATCGATGCTGAATTTAATCCCAATGGTATGGCTACTTTTTTTAGCACAATGGATAAACAAGCCCGTCTATACGGCGATAGTATTCCGGAATTTTTACGTACTCATCCAGTTAATCCTGCTCGAATTGCTGACGCTGAGCATCGCGCAAAACAATTCCCCAACGTACTCAGCACAAGCTCAACGACTTACTACTTATTGCGGACCCGATTGAATGCATTAGCCAGTGATGACAAAGTTGCTTTGCTCAAAAATTACACCAGCATTTTAAAGCAAGGTAATTATCAGAATAAAGAAGCGACACGTTATGGTTATGCTTTAGCGTTAATGGAAAATAAAAAATATGCTAAAGCTCTGCAACAAACACGTATCTTATTAAAGAAAAAACCTAATCTCATCGCCTACAATATTTTAAAAGCTCAAATTGAAACCGCTGCAAGAAAATATACTACCGCAATCAAAACATATAAAAACGTCTTAAAAGTGTACCCGGGAAACAACACCATACAATTTTTTTATGCAAAAACATTACTGCAAGCTAACAAAATACAATCTGCGCATAAAATATTACAATCACAAATATCCACAGCCAATAAATCACCTGAGCTTTACCGTATGCTTGCACAAACCCAGGCCAGATTGAAAATGCCTGCGAATAGCCATCAGTCATTAGCAGAGTATTATTACCTGTTAGGCCAGACGCATAATGCAATTAATCAGCTGGAAATTGGTTTAAAAGTACCAAAAATAGACTTTTATTTAACAAGTCGCCTCGAAGCCAGATTACAAGAGTTTAAAACCGAGCTACTACAACTCAGTGCTAAAAAAAACACTGACTAATTATTATTCAGCTCATTGCTAATGAAGAATATAAGCAGATACCTATACTGGATGCACATTGCGGAACGAGGAATGCATATTGCACTACGCAATACAAGATAAAACACTTTAGGGCTTTTCGGTACTTGCGATCTATTTTCACATCTGCAATGCTACGAAACAGTAGTGTGTAACATCTATATTTTATGCTCTGCCTGCTTAATGCTTTTTAAAAATGAGCAAAGAGCATAAAAACAAAAATATAATATTCTTATAAAAATTGTACAACGAGGAGGAGATCATGCGGAAACCCGCCAAATTCCTAACTACAGCAAGTGCAGTACTCATGCTTATCGGTGCAGCAGCTTTAGCTCCTACTACCGCTATGGCAGTAGATGCTGAACTAGCAGCGGAAGGTAAAAAAATTGCAACCAACCGTAAAAAAGGCAACTGCTTTACTTGTCATGCATACAAAGGTGCACACCTTGCTGGCAATCTGGGGCCAGCTCTAAATGGTGTTAGTAAACGTAAAACTCGTAAAGAGATTTATGACCAAATTACGGATGCGACTAAAATAAATAAAAACACAACAATGCCTCCATTCGGCAAATATGAAATCCTCAGTAAAAAAGAAATTAATGCTATTACTGAGTGGGTTTTAACTCTTTAAATTCATAACCGAATAAATAAAATTCTGGAGAATCAAATAATGCAACGTAGAACATTTATGAAAGGCACACTCGCCGCAAGCGGTGTTGCGGTTGCGGTCAGTGCGGGTTTATTAAATCCAAGCACAGTACTGGCTGCTTGGCCTAAATCGGCTTTTACTGCCAAATCTGCCGCTGATGCGTTAAGTGGCTTAGGTATTAGCACAACAACGACCAGTGGCGATATTCAAATTAAAGCCCCTGATATTGC